>Ga0137427_10000627_pt1 | contig 17714 bp, 18 predicted proteins | sample EasRivERMZT700_2_FD_102309 | JGI IMG/M metagenome (GOLD analysis project Ga0137427, IMG submission 102309) | Soil microbial communities from meander-bound floodplain in the East River, Colorado, USA - East River MetaG ERMZT700_2 | ecosystem: Environmental > Terrestrial > Soil > Floodplain ...
ATCCCACACGTGCTGCGGCACGGGCTTGAACGACTGGACCTTGTTGATCCAGACCGCCTGCTCCACCTGAGAATAACGCACTGCTTCTACAGTATTGTCGCCCCTGTCGGGATAATCGGCTAGTTGCAACGAAAACGTGCCGCCAAGTCATACTGTCGATCTGGCGTGGAATAAGGAGGCAAAGATTGTTCCTCCCCGCGACGTGATCCATTAGTTCGCGTCGAGGATAGTCCATAGTTAGACCAGTGAACTCGCTCCAACGAATATCGAACGGCCGATACGCAATAGGCTGCGGCGGCGGCACTGCGATAGCTTCAGGTGCGCGATTGTGTAGGGAGCAATGAGGTATTCGAAGCCAAATAGGTTCTTGAGAATGTGCTCGCGGACGATCGGGTCTGCCCGTCCTGAATGAGCGCCCCCAATATTCTCAAAAATTCGCTCAAACACTTCCAACAAGAACGTCCCCGTGCCGCAGGCGAAGTCGAGCACAGTCACGCGCTTGTGGTCGGCCAAGCCATCGCGGATTCCAAATGTGTCTTTCAGAATGTCGTCGATCGCGCGCACGATGAAGTTCACGATCGGCGGAGGCGTGTAGTAAACGCCGCGACCCTTGCGCATCGCGGCATCGTAGGCCTTCAGATAATCCTCGTAGAAGTAAATGAACGGATCGCGCTCGAACAAGCGGTGCTCTTCTTCGTCGGCGGCTCGCACCTTGCGGCTGATCGCCTTGCGCTGCCGAAAAGACAAGTCCTCATGAATGGACAAGAGGTCCAAGGCGTTGACGATGGAGAGCACTTCCTCGACCACCCAACGCACATCGCGGTACTCGTCCTTATCGAGTTCGGTTAGGAAGTCGACCAGTTCGCGGATCAGACGGAACGATCCCGGTACGTGTTGCCGCGCGTTGTGCAAAGTTACCGGCTGCGAATTGGAATTGAGGCGCGCAAGGAACAAGCCATACGCGAGCATCTGCGCGAACGCGTCGGCAAATTCCTTCAGCGTCAGTTCATGGAAGACCTGATCGCGGAATATCTGGAATAGACCATAGAGCCGTCCTTCCTTGTGGTCCCGTTCTTGCCGGACAAGCTCTTCTCCCAAATAGTCGCGCAACAACCTGCTGCGCGTCGCGAGCGCAAGGGCCAGCTGTTGTGCGCTGCCGATGCCTTCGGGCGCAGTCGAGAAGAAGCCTTGGAGCAGCTTCGCGACAGCGGCGACCCGATCATCGCGGAGCCGGAATTTGGGCGCTTCAAGATCGGTCGCATGGCACAGCGTTTCACGCTGGACACCGTCCTTGCTGATCCAGATGAAGTGCAGGTAGTCGGTGAGAACGATGTTCTGCGAAAGACTCTTGTAGCGAACGATCTGTTCGGACTTCAGAACCTTGTCGAGGTTCTCGCCAATACCTTTGTTCTCGACATATCCGAGGATGAGAGCGCCGTTTGTGATCTTGAAATCCGGTGCGCCCTTGTCCACGACACGCTTTGGCTCGTGCTGAACGGCGATGCCTTTTTCAGTGTCCTCGGCCAGCGCCTGCAACAGAGACTGAAGCGCAGAGCGATCAGTGTGCTCCGTCTTGTCGTCAATCGGAGTCTTTCGGAGCGCCAGAAGATAGCGATCGAAGACATTTCTATCGGTTATCGGCATGACCTGAATGCCTTGTGTGCGACTCGCCGGCATCGAGCGCATAACGAACCCTGGGCGTGGACGCCGTGTCCATCCACATCAATTGCGCACGCCCGAGCCGGCGTCATGAAGCGCCTGGCGCTGCATTACGTGACGTCGCGGTCGCCGTGTTCGGCCTATCGTTCATAGCTACGTGTGTCCCCCCGGAGACGGCTCATCAACTGAGCCTGCAGAGCTTGCCCGATTCGTTGCGCACCGTCCTCACGGAGGCCGTCTCCGTCACGCCATTCATGCCGCTGCGGCCTTGGGCGGAGCAGCAGCCCCTTGCGCATCGCCCCACGCGCCCGCCGATTGTTTAGGCCCCACGCCGCCTACAAATTGTACGGATTCGTACTGTAATTCTTCCTGCCGCCTGTCATCTACATGACAACCCGCGGTCGGATTTCGTGCTTAGGATTCCGCTCCCGTCGACGCGCCATGGGGCGGCCGGCGTATGCTCGGGCATGCCATGATATCGGTCCTGACCGATCCGGATTTCACGCGCGAGGAGTGGCAGGGGATGACTGCCGCCGAACGCGTGGCGCTGTGCCATGTGTTGGCCCGGGAAGCGGCGCAGTTGGCGGGTGCGGCCGCGGGCGAGAGGCGGGAGGGCTACCGGAAGATTGCGGCGCAGTGGAACACGCTGGCGGCCGAGATCGAGGACTCCGCGCGGGAGAGGCCGACGCGGACGGGGGTTTAGCGGGCGCGGTTTGCAGCCCTCTTCTCAGGTTCACTGTCTTCCTCGACTCACGCCCCCTTTTCTTGCCGAAAAACTAGGAGTATAGGATAGTCCTAATAGGACTATAACGGAGACTCGTGAGTTAACGGCAAGCATTGGAAAGGAGACGCGAGTTGGACAGAGAAGCAGACCACCCCCGGTTTAGGAGCCCCGTGGTCGCTGCGCTCGAAACCTGCGCCGCGCAGCGCCTCAAGGACATCCGCGAAGGCGATGCGGGCGCGAACGGCCCTGCCGCCGAGCTCGGCAACATCGACCGCACAATCGCCATCGTCGAAGCGGCCTCCGCCAAGATCAAGGCCAACGATTTTTCCGCTGTCGAAGCGTTTTTCGCCGGCCAGGCGTTGGCGCTCGATGCGATGTTCGACAAGCTCGCGAGGGACAACACCATCGACGATATCCGCTTCGCCCTCCGCGCCCAGGCGCAGTGCCGCGCGACATTCAAAACGCTGATGGAGATGAAGAATCCGCCGGTCGCGAAATTTTTCGGAAAACGAACTGTTCGATCCGGGGAATCGCCTGGATGACGAAGGGCTTGGCGCGGCGCCAACAGACGAAAGGCTGGACGCCGGAACGTCGTGCGCGGCAGGCCGCGCTCGCTCGCAGGCTCAAACCCTGGCACTTCTCCACGGGCTCGAAGACGGACGCCGGCAAGGCCCGCTCCGCGCAGAACGCGCTCAAACACGGACAAACAAGCCGCGCGCGCTCCATGGAGCTTCGGAAAATCCGCTACGTCTTGCGCGTCGCCGCCCGGAACGTCGCGACCATGAATGCCCTCATCACCCTGTCCAAAGCCAAGCGAAAGCTGGTCCCGCCGCAATCGCTGGATGCTTGGGCCGGCGCGCCGGCCCGGAGTAAGCTGCTCGCGCGCTTAGACCGGAGAGTTGGCGATGCCGTTGGATCAGAGCGGGGGTGGGGGCGAGAATGGCGGCGGCGCGGGGCCGCGGTCGCTCAACGTGCTCGGCGGCGAGCTCGCTTTGTGCTCGACCCAGCCCATGACCGGGTTCTTCCGCAACGGCTGCTGCGACACCAGCCGGCAGGATGTCGGCAGCCACACCGTCTGCGTGGTGATGACGGCCGAGTTCCTCGCCTTCTCCAAGGCGAGCGGCAACGACCTCTCCACCCCGATGCCGGAGTACGGCTTCCCCGGGCTGAAGCCGGGCGACCGCTGGTGCCTGTGCGCGCCGCGCTGGCAGGAGGCGTTTGAGGCCGGCCAGGCGCCGCACGTGGTGCTGCGGGCGACGGAATCCTCGGCGCTCAGCTATTGCTCGCTCGCCGAGCTGAAGCGGCATGCGATCGATTTGATGTGAGGGCGCGGGATGACGACGGTCTATGATTTTTCCGCCAAAACGATTCAGGGTGAGGAGCGGAAGCTGGCGGCGTTTCGCGGCAAGGTGTTGCTGATCGTCAATACGGCGAGCGAATGCGGGTTCACGCCGCACTATGCGGGGCTCGAAAAGCTGAACAAGAAATTCGCAGGCGAAGGGTTCAGCGTGCTGGGGTTTCCGTCGAACCAGTTCGGCGCGCAGGAGCCGGGCAGCGAGGCCGAGATCGCGCGCTTCTGCGAGACGAATTACGGCGTGACGTTTCCGATGTTCGCGAAGGTCGAGGTCAATGGGCCGAACGCGCATCCGCTGTTCAAGCATCTGACGAGCGAGAAGACGGGCCTGCTCGGCACCGAAGCGATCAAGTGGAATTTCACCAAGTTCCTGGTCGGCCGCGACGGAAAAGTGGCGGCGCGCTATGGCTCGTCGACCAAACCGGAAGCGCTCGAAGATCCGATCCGCCGCCTGCTGTGACCCCGCTCGTCACCGTCGTCATCCCGACCTGGAACCGCCTGCCTCTGGTGGAGGACGCGGTCAAGTCGGTGATCGCGCAGACCTATCCGCACTGGGAGCTCGTCGTGATCGACGACGGCTCGACCGACGGGACGGCCGAGCGGCTGAGCGCGATCCGGGATTCGCGCATCAAGGTGCTGTCGGCGCCGCATGGGGGGCACCTCGGGGAGGTGCGCAATCGCGGGGCGGCGGCGGGATCGGGCGCGTTGATCGCGTTTCTCGATTCGGACGATCTGTGGCTGCCGCGGAAGCTCGAGCATCAGGTCCGCGCGATGGGCGAGACGGGCGCGGGCTGGAGCTATTCGCGCTTCGAGCTGATGGATGAAAGCGGCACGACGACGCCGCTTCCGGCCGACGCGTTCCATCTCAAGTCCGGCGACATCGTTGCCGAATTGTTTTCCTTCAAGCTCACGATGCAGACCTCGACCCTCGTCGTGCGGCGCGAATTGTTCGAGGCGGCGGGCCGGTTCAGCGAGGATCCGCGCGTCTACAATCTGGGCGAGGACTACGAGCTGTACATGCGGCTCGCGCTGCGCGCGCACGCGGTGGCGTTCAACGAGACGCTCGTCCGCATCCGCCGGCACGCCGGCAACACTTCCGCCGTGCGGAGCAAGGATTCGCTCGAGCTCATCGCGCGCATCTACGAGGTGCTGCTGGCGAGCGAGCTCGATGCGAAGACGGCGCGCATCGCCACGCGGCTGTGGACGCGCAGCCTTGCGGATGCGGGCGCGCAAGAGCTGACCGCAGGCAAGCTCGGCCGCGCCGCGATGTACTTCGGCCGCTCCGCGCGGCATGGCGCCGACGTCCGGGATTGGGCGCGCGCTCTCGCGCGTGGCATAAGAGACGGCGGCTTGCGCCTGGCCGCGCGGCCGAAACGCTGAACCGGAAGACGTGAATGCGCATCTGCATCATCAATCCGTTCTATGACGACGTGCCCACGACCGATCTCGAAGTGACGGGGCGCTATCGCCGGATCGAGGCGCTGGCGCCGGCACTGGCGCGCCGCAAGCACGAGGTCGCCGTCGTGCAGGCGTTTCATCGCGACCACACGGAGCAGCGCAACGACGTGGAGTTCCGCTACACGCGCGTGCCGCAGCGCTCGGCCGCACGTCTGAAGGGCGGGATATTCGGCGTGGACCTTCTGGCGCGCGGCAACATCACGCGCCTCGTCGAAGCGGCGGCGGATTTTGTGCCCGACGCGGTCCATATGAGCGGCGTCACACTGCTTCAGCCGCTGGCGGAGATCGCAGAGTGGTGCGCAAAGACCGGCCGGCCGCTGACGCTGAGCTATCACGGGGGGCGGCCGCGCCGGACGCCCTGGCTGCTTCCCATCCAGCGCCGCCTGCTGGAACGCTGCCATGGCGTGTTCTTCACCACGCCCGCGCATGCAAGGGCCTGGACGGCGGCCGGATTGCTGCGGCCCGAGCAGGTGTTTCCGTGCATGGAGGTGTCGAGCACGTTTGCGCCGGCGAATCGCGAAGCCGCGCGCAGGCGGACCGGAATAAGCGGACATCCGGTGTTCGCGTGGAACGCGCGTTTCACCCGGCGAAAGGATCCGGTGACGGCGATCCGGGGCTTTGCGGCTATCCGGAAACGCTGGCCGGCGGCGAAGCTGCACATGATCTATGTGAGCAACGAGTGGGAAGGCGAGGTTCGGCGGGCCATTGCCGAGCACGGACTTCAAGACGCCGTCGAACTGCGCGGCCGCATTGCGCCCGGCGCGGTGGAAGACTTCATGAACAGCGCGGACTTCCTGATCCAGACCAGCCTATATGAAGTGAACAGCTTCGCCGTGCTGGAGGCGATGGCGTGCGGGGTCATTCCCGTGCTCACCGATATTCCGCCGTTCCGCGCGATGACCGACGGTGGACGGCTCGGCGCTCTGTTTCCGGTCGGGGACCATGCGCGGCTGGCGGAAGGAGCGCTGGCCATCGATCCTGCGAACATCGAAGGCCTGTCGCGCAAGGTGCGCGAATTCTTCGAACAGGCGCTCAGCTACGACGCCATGGCGAGACTCTACGAGGCGGCGTTCGCGCGCGCGCACAGGGCGGAATATTCCGTCGCCGCGGACTGAAGCCGCTCAAGGACCGCGCGCAGGTCGGGCGGTGCGGCGCGAATTTTCGGCGCGCGATGCGTGCTCAGAAGCCGCTCCTCGAGCGCAGCCATGTCGTCGATGATCTCGGCCTTGCCGGACTCGAACAGGTTCGGAAAAAGCTCGCGGGCGACGGCAGAAAGAAAGATCGGCTTCAAGCCGAACATGGCGGCCTCGCTGCTCGCGCCGGAACGGATCGAGAGGAACGCATCCATGTGCCGCAGCAGCGCGGGCAGCGGCAGGGACGACGCCTCGTCGATCACCAAATTGGCGCGACGGACCATCATCAGCCGGCCCAGCGCGCTGTTCGAGTCCGGCGCATAGGGGTGACGCCGCAGCCACCAGCGCCACTCCGGCGGCGCCCGTTCGATGAGCGCGGCGAGGTTGTTCCAGACGTCCACGTAGCCGTCGTGGTTCTGCAGCGCAACGAGGATCTCGAGCCGCGCGGGGTGGGACGCGCGCAGCTCGTTAATCCTGGCATCGAAGGCCTGCGTCTGCGGATTGCGGTCGTCGAGCCAGGCGGCCATCTGCGGGTGCCCGCCGCAGACGCTCCTGTGCCACGGGAGTTTCAGGCGCTCGCTCCAGGAAACGATCGGGACCGCATCATCCTCGGACCATGTCCAGAAGATCGCGGGAAGGACCGCGTAGCCGGTGTCCGGAACGGCGGACCAGCAATACTCCACGATGCGCGCCCCCATGCCGGACCGCTGCACCTCGACCGAGAGCACGCCGCGGCGGCGGCAGGCCAAAGCCAGGGCGTGTCCCATGCCCAGGGTCGTCATCATGACGCACATCGACGGCCGGACGGTTTTGAGCAGGCGTTCGAATCCGTATGCTGTCGCGGCGATCGCTGCCGCCTTCTTCCGGAGCAAAGCGGGAGCGAGCGCTTGGGTGGGCGCGCCACGGCGCTCCAGGAATTGCACCACCGACTCGTGCTCGGGAAATATCGCGGCGAGACGCCGCGAAAGACCGGATGCCGCAGCGAACAGCTGTCCCCAATTTTCGATGGTGTTGGCGTCAAGGACCGGGGTCGCGCGGGGAAGACGCTGCACCTCGCCGCGCTGCATCACCAGGGCGGAGCGGCCGTCGCGATCGAGCTCGGTCATGAGGGGATCGAAGAAGCGGTCCCTCCACGCCCCGCCGATCCATTCGAGCGACAGTTCGTCGCCGAAAAACAACACGTCCGCGGGCCGCGGCAACAGCACCACATGGCGAAGGTCGGCGCGTCTGCGCCAGATATTGGCGAGCGGCGTCGCCGCCTGCGATACGGCCCGCGTCAGGCGCGCGGAGACACGCCGGGAGCGCGCTGCATGCGCAACGCCCGCACGCCTCTCATGGTCCTGCCAATACAGATCCACGAACAGGCCGTCGCGCGCGAGCGGCCATACCGGGACGTCCCCCACCTGCCAGCGCGTGACCGGAAAGGTTCGTTCGATCTCGTCGACCAGCGTGAGGAATCTCACGTAGTAGTCGGTCATGCGGCAATCCCATGCGGCCGGAACGGGATAGCTCCTTCGCGCCGGTCACTCAAACGAATATCACTGCCGGTTCGTTTGCAGTCCGATTCCGATGCAGTCTATCCTTCGCGCGGGGCTTCCAGGTTCTCCTAGAATGGCGATGAAGGCACGCTATCTGGCCTCTCCGTCGTGGTGGAAGGCGTACCTGATGGCGCGGTTTCTGCCGTCGCATCTGTATTGGCCGGCCCGCTACAACACCGGTGGGATATCGGGGCCGGGGTCGCGCGGACGATTGGCGCAATTCAAGGCGCGCGTTCTCAACGATTTCGTCGCCGAGAACGGCGTTGGCTCGGTGATCGAATTCGGTTGTGGAAACGGGGACCAGCTCTCGCTTGCCCGGTATCCGCGCTATGTCGGCGTCGACATTTCGCGAACGGCGCTCGCGCAATGCCGCGCCCGTTTCGCCGGCGACGATACGAAGACGTTTGTGCTTCTCCGCGATCACCGCGGCGGCGTGCATGACCTCGCCATCTCGCTGGATGTCATCTTCCACCTGGTGGAGGATTCCGGATTCAACCAGCACATGGAGTCGTTGTTTTCGTCCGCGCGCCGCTTCGTCATCATCTACTCGAGCAACCATGACGACCTCAATTGGGCTTTCCATATCCGGCACCGTTCGCATTCGCGGTGGGTGGAGGCGAACAGGCCGGATTGGAAACTCGTCTCGTCCGTCCCGAACGAATTTCCGCTGGATGCGGCCGGATCAGACGATACGTCGTTTGCGGATTTCTATGTCTACGCGCGTCGCACGACATAGGAGATGGACGTGGTGACGATCGCCGCCGTGAGCGTCGGTAATTACTGTGGCATGGGTGCGCGCTACGTGAACGCGTTGTTTCGCGGTTGCGCGCGGAATCTGACGATCCCGTTTCGTTTCGTATGCTTCACCGATGACGACCGGGGTCTCGAACCTGCGATCGGCGTGCGTTCTGTGCCGCCGCGCCTGGACGGATGGTACAACAAGCTCGCGTTGTTTCGGCCGGATGCCTTCGAGGTTGGAGAGCGCGTGCTCTACGTCGATCTCGATACGATCGTGCTCGGCAACATCGACGACATCGCGAGGTATGACGGCCCGTTTGCGATGCTTGCCAACGCGTACGTCCCGGGCGTGCCCTGTCAGTCCGGGATCATGGCCTGGGAGGCCGGCCGCCACGCCAACATCTGGGACGAATGGTCGGCCAGCGGATTTCCGACGGTTCCGGGCGGCGACCAGGAATGGATCCAGCACCGTGTTTCGGGAGCGGTGACGCTGCAGAGCTTCTTTCCGGGCCGCTTGCTGAGCTTCAAATACGAATGCGCCAAGCTCGCATCCCCACGCAACCGGCGAGATGCCGAGTTGAAGGCTCTCTGGGCTGGATATGTCCGCGTGCCATATCCGTCCGGCGCAAGCATCGTCTATTTCCATGGGCAGCCGAAACCGCACAATTGCCGTAGCAGATGGGTCGGCGATGCTTGGGAACCGGCCGGTCAAGAAAAGGCCGGGCGTTATGTTCGCAGGGCGAGCGACCTCATGAGCCGCCTGCCGTGAAAACGATCGCTTCCCGGATGTCTGTTCCACTCGCGGGCGCGGCGCTGCTTATCGGCCTCTACGTCTATTACGACCTCGTCGTTTATCGAGATCACCTGCTGCGCGGCGATGAGCCAGCCTTTGTCAGCGCCACGCTCGAATCCCCCGTTTCGTGGTTCACCCGCGGTTACCTGGATTATTTCAACCTCTATCCGGAATGGGGCACGCAGCACACGTCGCCGCTGCTCAAGCCCGTTACCAACGCGGTCGGTTACCTGAATTACTCGCTGTTCGGCAGAAGCTACGCGCTGCACTTTGCCGCGTTCTTCTTGATGCAATTTATCGGCCTTCTCGTCATCGTCCGTCTCCTCCGCGAGCTTGCCGTTCCGCCTCTGCCCACAGCGGTCATGGCGCTTCTCTTTCTGTTCAATCCTGCATTCATGAACACCGGGCTCATCATGTTGCCTTTCCACTTCGACGTCTTGGCGGGTGTGTTCGCGATGGCGGCCTTTCTTGCCCTGTGGCGCGAACGCTATGGCTGGGCTCTGCTGTTGCTGACTCTCGCCGTTTTCACAAAGGAGTCGGCGGTGTTCGCCCCCTTGGCAGCCGCTCTCTCCCTGATGATCTGGTGCAGGCCGCCGAGCAAAAGCGCGCTGATGATGCTGCCCTTGGTGTTGTGGGTAGCGGCGCGTTTTCTAGCCTACGGAGACGTCCTGGCCGGCGGGATCACCTCGCCGACGGGCGAGATTGCGACCGGATTGTCGATGTGGCCGACCGGGCTCGTTCCCGCCGGCTTCGTGCGTCAACTGGGATCATCACTTCCGTCCAGCCGCACTGAAGTCCTGAACCTGGTCTTTCTCCTCGCCAATATCGGCGTGTGGGTCTTCCTGGGCTACGCGGCATGGGCGACGGCCCGCCGGCCAGTCGCTGCGCCGGCTTCGGCCGAACTGACCGCGGCCCTGCTCGTCTGGACCCTGGGTGCGCTATCGTTCGGCGTGCTTGCCGGTTATCACACCCGCTACGGCGGCAGCATCTACCCGTTCGTGTATCTCCTGCTTGCAGTGCTTTTGTTCTCGCCCGGTTATCGCGTCCCACGCTGGGCGGCGGCGAGCGTTCTGCTGGTGTTTGCGGCAGCGACCGCGGTGCAAGGCGTCCGGAGCGTGAGGCTCGCCCTCGCCTGGCAATCGGTCATCGCGCCCGAACGCGCCTTGCACGATGCACTGAAGATGCTCCCGCAAGACGGCCGCACCGTTTACGTCGTCAACGCCCCGCCCCTCCTGGTGTCGGCGCCGCACCACCTGACCTTCGCCTGGTCGCTCAACTTGGACGTGGTGATCGTCAGTCAATTCGGCGGCTGTCCAACCTCCTCCGATACCGGGACGACCGAGCTCTCGGGTGCCGACCTCGTGAGCGTGCGTATCCCCGATTGCGCGTGGCTCCTGTTCGGTTCCGTCCCGCCGGATGTTGTGAGGCGCGGTACACCGCTAAGGCGCGAGGGGGTCGGTGCGTATGTTTTTCCCGACCGGATCGCCGCTTCCAGCGACTATCCCCTCGAACTGGGCCGGACGCTCACATTTCAGATCGATCCGAAGAAAGCAGACCTCACACTTATTGGATACAACTGGGCGAGTGGGTCCTACAGCGTCATCAGCGGCCGCTGACCTCTCAGGTTTGATGCTGTCGATCCGCCGAGCACTTGCTAAGCTTGCGCGAATGGCGCGGGCGAGGCCCTACGGGAGTTACAGTTGACGCGCAATCCTGCACTGGATGGATTGAGAGGTCTCGCGGCGCTGCTGATCATCTGCACGCATTGCGGCGTACCCGGGACACGAGCCGGATTCCTGGGCGTCGATATTTTCTTCGTGTTGAGCGGTTTTCTTATCACGTCCCTGCTCGCAGTCGAAATCGACCGCACGGGAAAGATCGATCTGGGGCGCTACTCTCTCGCGCGAATGCTGAGGCTTTATCCGCCTTTGCTGATTTTTCTGATCGCCTATGTGCTGCTGGCCGGCGGAAACACCCAGGCGTTCCGGGATGCGGCCGTGGCGGGCCTGTTTCTTTCCGACTATTTGAAACAGCCGCCGCTGATTGCGCATACATGGTCGCTGGCGGTCGAATTTCACTACTACCTGATCTGGCCGCTTCTTGCGCTGCTCATCATCCGCGGACGGTCCTGGCAAACCCAGATTGCCGTGCTTTCGGGCCTCTATGTGGCCGGCACAGCGTGGCGGCTGTCGACGATGTACCTATCCGGCGGCTGGAGCGGATATCCCACATTCGACACGCGACTGAGCGGCCTTCTGCTGGGAGGCCTCACCGCCATACTGGCGGCACGCTATGCCGGCGACGGGCGTATCGTGAAGCTGGCCCCATGGCTCGGCGTGCTGCTCGCGATCACCATTGCCGGCACGCCAGGCAGCCCCATTGCCATGAGCGTACCGATGATCGTCGTCGAGCTGTGCACGGCGGGGCTTATTCTGGCACTGCTCGGCAATCGGGGTGTTGTGTTTCGCGCCCTGGCTTCGAAACCACTCGTCTATACGGGAATGATCTCCTACTCGCTGTATCTGTGGCACGTGCTCGCCGCTCTCGCGCTGCCGGCCGAGACGGTCTGGTATTGGAAGCTGCCGGCTGTCCTGGTGCTGACCTATCTCATCGCCACGGTCTCGTGGTTTGCGGTCGAAGCACCGGCAATGGCATTTCGCCATCGACTTGGCACAAGGCCTGCAGCGAACCAGGCACAGGCGATGCCGGCGCCCTAGGTCAGGCGCAGAACAAAACGGGGGCCCGATCCTTGATTTTAGGGGGCCCCCGTTTTCCGTGTACGGATGTTTTGCTCGGGCTATTTCGGGAAGCGGCCGAAGCGTTGCGCGCCCGTGTAGCCGGCATAGACGTTGCCCGCGCTGTCCACGCCCGTGCTCTCGAGCGAGCCCAGATACTGGGTCTCTTCGATGAACGAGACGACCCTGCCGTCCTTGGCAGAACCCACGCGGATGCCCTGCTTGAAGCCGGGGTTCTCTTCCGGGCCCGACTGCGAGTCGGCGACATAGAGCATGTCGTTCTTGTCGATGAAGATGCCGCTCGGACGGCCGAACTGCTTCCACTCCGCCAGGAACTTGCCTTCCTGGTCAAAGATCTGGATGCGGCTGTTGGCGCGGTCGGCAACGAACAGGCGCCCTTGCGAATCCATCGCGAGACCGTGCGGCTCGTTGAACTGGCCCTGGCCGGAGCCCGGCGTGCCCCAGGCCTTGATGAACTTGCCCGTCCGGTCGAACTTCACGATGCGTGCGTTCGTCATGTCGCCATGGCCGTCCGCGACGAAGATGTCTCCGTTCGGCGCGGTCACGACGTCGCTCGGTGCGTTGAACGTGTCGTTGGCTGTTCCAGGCACACCCGGCTTGCCGAGCGTCATGAGCACGCGGCCGTCGGGAGCGAACTTCCAAACCGTGTGGCCCTTGCCGGGGCGGCCGTCGCGCGCGGGCGTGCCGCGATTGTCGGTGACCCACACATTGCCGTCGGCGTCGACATGCAGGCCGTGCGGATAGTTGACCATGCCGGAGCCGAACGCGGTGACCAGACGGCCTGAGGCATCGAATTTCTGGATCGGCGCGATCTTCGAGTTCGTGCAATCATTCCCGCCGCAGCGATCGAAGATCCACATCGAGCTGCCGTCCTTGTCGACGTTGATGCCAATGGTCGAGCCGAAATTGCGCCCCATCGCGGTCTTGGCCCAGGGTTCCTGAGGCTTGTACGGATTGGGCGCGGTGTTGGAGTTGCCTTGCGCGAAGCCGATGGCAGCCGGCAGCGCGACCGCCGCGGCCATGACGATACCGAACGCAGAATTTTTCAGTGCATGCCGCATGGAGTCCTCCCTAAGTGCCCCGGGCCCGCGCCGGGTGTTGGCGCGCAGAATAGCTTCAATTCCGGGCTACGGACAGGGCACCAGCGGGCAAAAAGGGAGACACGAAGGGCACGAAGGAGGCACGAAGGAGGCACGAAGGACACAAAAGCCTTGGTGCGCTTCGTGTCCCCTGTGTGGTTTCTCAGCCGAGCAAACCGAGCGTGGTCAGGGTGGCGAAGGAGACGGCCACGAGCAGTGCGACGAACAGCAATACGTAGGGCGCGAAGAAGTCCAGCACGGCAAGCGTGTAGAACGGATGCCTCGCATCGACGTCGCCCCACAACAACATGTTGAACGGCTCGCGACGCATGAACCGTCCGAGATCGTGCACGAACATATTGAAGGCGATGCAGGTCAAGCCCGCCGCCAGAAGCAGCCACGATAGTGTGAGCACGAAGCCCCTCCCCTACTCGCAATTCGCGCGGTCGTCGGGCTGATGTAGCCCAACCTCTTGATTAAGCGCTAGCCGACGCTTGGTCCATTCCTTCCCCCCATCCGCCTTTGCGGCGAAACGCCGCTTCCGCCTTCGTTCTTCGAGATACGGTGGACAGTCGGCGGGTCGACCCCGATCAGGTTGGGGGGCTCTCGGCGTAAGGACGTAGGATTTGAAGATGATCGTGCGGAGGATTAGCGGGATTGGACCGACTTTGGCGTGTAAGGGGCACCACTCCAATAGCGAAACTCAATGGTCTCGTTATCGGGTTTGCGTAGCAGGTCGTCCTCCAGATCGTCGTAGTTCAGATCAGCAATGGTGATGTCTAACAGTCGATCGGGCTCGCGATAGATGCATATGACGGACTTATCATTGAGGAGATCATCGATATATCGGGCGACTGCGTTTTCTTCCGACGTCCCTTGCAGCTCAGCAAGTATGTCTGCGTGGGTGTGCCAAGTACCTCGTTCGAAACCAAGCGATACATCTCCGTCATCGTCAGTGACCACTAGAAACGTGAGCGTCCCATCCGGGCTCGTATAGGTTTTCTGAGTCTGCACATTCCGTCTCCAAGTGCTGTGTCGAGAATACAGGGTGCGAGCGCTATGGAGACGCGCGCGGCCTGCATGGCCAGCCTTTGCTGGCCATAACAACGCGGGCTAACGATCAAAACCGATCGTTGGCCCATTTGGCGATATAATCGAACATGTTCTTCGCCGAGTTGCCGTACTGGCCGGGCGTGGTCTCGCATTCCTTGCACGCGGTGTAGTTCAGCTCGGCGCCCTCGATCACGATGTAGTCCTTGTCGGTCGCGGCCGAGCGGTCGTACATCAGTTCCTCGTCGCGCAGCAGGTGGTAGGCGCCCATCGCCGCGATCAAGGTCGGCACCTTGATGGATTGCACGGCGCACACTGCCGAACTGTTGCTCGAGCAGTGATCGATGCCGTCGATCGAGTTGGTGGACTTGACCGCGTTGGTGCTGAGATACGATTTCACCGTCTGCAGCTTCGTTCCGTCTTCGAAGGTCCGGTTGAGCTTTGCCTGTTCGGGGTGCGCCGGTTCGATGCTCTTCACGATCTGGGTCACGATCGAGCCGTCGTTCTTGAGCAGCTTCTGAGGCCGGGACGTGCTCATGGTCTCCGGCACGCTCGGATCGAGCAGGTCGAGACGCGCCGCCCCTTCCTGTTTGCTGAACGGCACCAGAATGACGTCGTCATCGGGATAGAGGTGCTCGCCATTCTTGATGCGCTCCGCAAGCGCCTGCACCTGGGCGATCTGCGCGTTCATCACGCGCGACTGCGCCGCGTAGTAACGGTCGCGGAACTCTTTCGAGAAGCGCGAGGCGCCGTTCGGATTGTAGCCGTTCTTGGGATCGTAGGGATCGAGCAAAGGATCGACCTTGACCTTGCCGTCAACGATCGAGAGCGAGGGGTTGATCCCGCGCAGCGACTGCACGCCGTCGCCGGGATGGCCTTCGGCGAAGAGGAGTCCGTCGGCCGGCTTCATGCCGGCGAGCTCGTTGCCGCACTGCGTCAGCTTGTTCGGGCCCCGGCAATAGGAGACGCCGTTCTCGGCCACGGCCTGGTAGAAGCTCATCAGCGGTGAGCCGCCGCTATGGCCCAGCAGGACCACCTTCGTGATCCCCGGAACCGTGCGGGCGTAGTCGACGGCGGTCTTCACGTCGAGCGCGATCGGCTCCGCTTCCGCGACCGTGTCGTTGTTGATGTAGCGCGTGTTGAAGCAGACGACCGCGAAGCCGCGCCTGGACAACTCCCGGCAGGCGATGTTGTTGAGATTGTTGCCGCTGCGATGGGCGACCAGGAACACGACATGGGGGGCGGGGCCGCTGTCGGGCTTGTAGAGCGCGGCGCTGACCCGGCCCAAGGGCACGAACTCAGGATGGCTTTGCGCCGACGCGGCCGACGCCGTCAGCAGAGCGGCAAGCATGCCACCCGCCAGCAAATATCCCGGTTTCTTCATGGCCCTCTCCAAAGCGGTTGTTTATACGGGATAGAATAGTCGGGCTTCCGATAGCAGAACAACCGGCGACGGAGAAGTGAATGACCAAGGAAGAGCTGACCGAGTGGGCGGTCAAGAACGGCTGGCAGCAGATGGGCGCCGATCTGTGCCTGACCAAGCCGAACAATCCGAAGGACGCAATCGTGCGGCTGGTGCTGAAATCGACCGTCGTGATTCTCGAAATCAAGAAGCCGGTCGGCAAGTGGGACAAGATCTCGAGCACGCCCTACAACAAGGTCACGGCCGATGCCGAGACCGGGTTCCCGCGCGGGCTCGGGCTCGAGACGATGTCCAACCTGTCGTTCCTGATGGAGGACAACAAGAACCGGATGGTGTTCGCGAAGTTCAACGCGCCGAAAACGCCGGGCGGGTTCAATTGAGTCATGCTTGAAACGCTTGAGCTCAAACGCACGCCGTTTCATGAGCGCACGTCGCGGCTCAGCATCGCGCAGAATTGGCGGCGCTGGGCGGGGCATATCGTCGCCGGGTCGTACGAGCTCGAGATCGACCGCGAGTATTGGGCCATTCGGGACGGCGCCGCACTGATCGACGTATCGCCGCTGATGAAATACCTCATCGAGGGCGAGGATGCGGCGCGGCTGCTGCACAAGGTCACCACGCGCGATATCTTCAAGATGGCGATCGGCCAAGTCTATTACACCGGCTGGTGCGACGACGACGGCAAGCTGCTCGACGACGGCACTGTGTCGCGCCTCGCCGAGAACCGATTCCGGATGACGTCGGCGGAGCCGTCGCTGCGCTGGCTGTCGATGAATGCCGTCGGCATGGACGTCAAGATCACCGAAGTGACCGAGCAGATGGCGGCGTTGAGCCTGCAAGGTCCCAAGTCGCGCACGGTGCTCAATCGCTGCTGCGCGGAGCCGCTCGACACGCTCAAATATTTTCGCCTGATGGAGACAAGCATCGGCAATGTTCCGGTCAGCATTTCACGCACCGGATACACCGGCGATCTCGGCTACGAAATCTGGATGGAGGCCGAGCACGCCCTGCCCGTCTGGGATGCGCTGATGGGGGCCGGGAACGATTACGGCATCACGCCGTGCGGCATCCTCGCGATGGATATGGCGCGCGTCGAGGCGGGTCTCTTCATGATCGATGTCGATTACACGCGATCGAACCATGCGTGGATTGCCGGACAGCAATCGACGGCCTTCGAGCTGGGATTGGATTGGGCGGTCGCCCTCGACAAGAAGGGCTATTTCGTGGGCCGCCGTGCGCTCGAACGCGAGAAGCGCGACGGCTCTTCGTGGAAGCTGATGGGGCTGGAAATCGACTGGGTGGGCTTGGAGCGGCTGTTCGCGGATGTGGGCCTGCCGCCGCACATCCCCGCGATGGCGGTTCGCGCAAGCTTGCCGGTCATGTACGAGGGGCAACAAGTCGGCTACGCGTCGACCAGCACCTGGTCGCCGCTGTTGAAGAAGTACATTGCCCTCGTCCATCTGCAGCGCCCCTATTACGCGCCGGGGACCTCACTCACCATGGAAGTGACGGTGGAGCACCACCGCCGGCACGCACCCGGCAAGGTGGTCAAGCTGCCGTTCTACGAGCCGTCGTGGAAGAGGAAGTAAGTCATCCTCCATGGCAGCCAATCACTACGATGCGATCGTGATCGGTGCGGGCCACAACGGCCTCATCGCCGGCGCCTATCTGGCGCGCGCGGGGAAGAAGGTGGTGATCCTGGAGCGCCGCGAAATGGTGGGCGGCGCCGCGGTGACCGAAGAAATCTTTCCCGGTTACCGCTTCACGGAATTTTCCTATGTGGTGAGCCTGCTGCGGCCGGAGATCATCCGCGAGCTGGAGCTGCCGCGCCACGGGCTCAAGATCCTGCCGCTGCCGAGCACGGTCACGCCGATGGACAACGGCGACTATCTGGCGGCATGGGCCGATCACGACCAGACGCGGCGCGAGATCTACCGCCACTCGCCGCGCGATGCCGAGGCGTATGACGAATACAACCTCGTCATGGCGCGCGCGGCCAAGGCCATCAA
>Ga0137427_10000628_pt1 | contig 17705 bp, 8 predicted proteins | sample EasRivERMZT700_2_FD_102309 | JGI IMG/M metagenome (GOLD analysis project Ga0137427, IMG submission 102309) | Soil microbial communities from meander-bound floodplain in the East River, Colorado, USA - East River MetaG ERMZT700_2 | ecosystem: Environmental > Terrestrial > Soil > Floodplain ...
CACCGAACCCGCTGCCGGATCGGACGTGCAAGGCATCAAGACCACCGCGATAGGCAACGGCGACCACTACGTCATCAATGGCTCGAAGACGTTCGTAACCAACGGCGGTCACGCCGCCTTGCTTTGTCTTGCCGTAAAGACGGATGCGAAGGCGTCGGGTCCCAAGGGTATTTCGCTCATCATGGTGGAAACGAAAAATCTTCGTGGATATCAGGTAGGCAAGGCGCTGGAAAAAGTCGGAATGCGTGAGCAGGACACCTGCGAGTTGTTCTTCGACGATGTTCGCGTTCCGGCGGCAAATCTTCTCGGCCCGGGCGAAGGCAAAGGGTTCTTCCAGATGATGGAGCAGTTGCCCTACGAACGCCTTGCTGTAGGCATAGGCGCGGTCGCCGCAGCGGAACGGGCCATCGCCATCACTACGAAATACGTGAAAGAACGGACGGCGTTCGGCAAGCCATTGCTCGATCTTCAGAATACGCGATTCAAGTTGGCCGAGTGCAAAACGGAAGCCCAAATCGGCCGCGTCTTCATCGATAACTGCATCGAACGCTTCGTCGCCGGCCAGTTCGACGCGGTTACCGCCGCGATGGCGAAATACTGGCTCACCGAATGCCAGTGTCGAATTGTCGACGAGTGCGTTCAGCTGCACGGCGGATATGGCTATATAACCGAGTATCCCATCGCTCGCATGTGGACCGACAGCCGCGTCCAGCGCATCTATGCGGGCGCTAACGAAGTGATGAAGGAAGTCATCGCATGGTCGATGTGAGCGTGTTACTTCGTGCTTGCGACTTATTGCATATCAGTCTGATGAGAGGACCAACGAACTATGACGCCGACCGCTACCAATGCTTTTGGGACAGTCACCGAGACCGCGCTGCAAAATTCACCGAGGGATCGGGCACTCTGTCTGCACCAACTGATTCGAGAGCAGGCTCTCAAAACTCCCGACCAGGCGGCTCTGGCATTTGAAAACGAAAAGCTCACCTATCGTGACCTTGACCGGCGCGCCAATCAACTCGCGCGGCATCTGAGAGGTTTGGGCGTTGGGGCTGCCGACACATTCGTTGGACTCCTCGTGGAGCGCTCGCTGGAAATGGTCGTTGGCATTCTGGGTATTCTCAAGGCAGGGGCGGCCTACGTGCCGATAGATCCAGGTTATCCACGGGAGCGCATCAGCTTCATCCTTGCCGATGCCAACGTCGCGGTACTCCTGACTCAAAACAGTCTGGCTGGCAGACTCGCAGCAAGCGTTCCTGCCACGATTTGCCTTGATGCGTTCAACTGGAACGTTTCGGAGGATCAGCCGCTCGAGGACGATAGCGCCGATCCCACACGCGCGGCGTACGTGATCTACACCAGCGGATCCACAGGCCGGCCCAAAGGCGTCTGCGTCGAACATCGAAACATCGTCAATTACGTGCTTGGTGTAGCGGAGCGTTTGAAATTCGAGCCGGGCATGAATCACGCGATGGTTTCAACCGTGGCCGCCGACCTTGGGCATACGGTCTTGTTCCCGGCTCTTTCGACTGGCGGCTGCCTGCACGTGATTTCACAGGAACGGCTGGAAAGCCAGGCGAAGCTGGCCGAGTATTTCACGCGCGAGAAAATTGACGTCTTGAAGATTGTCCCCTCGCATCTGGCAGCGCTGCAAACTGGAAAACATCCAGAGCGCGTCATACCGAGAAAACGCCTGATACTGGGCGGAGAGGCGTCGCGGCTGGATTGGATTGAACGACTTCGCGAGGTGGCTCCCGCTTGCGAGATCTATAACCATTACGGACCCACCGAAACCACAGTCGGTGTCCTGACCTATCGGGTCGAGGGGGAACTGCCGGCGACGCTCTCGGGAACGCTTCCTCTTGGCAAACCTCTCCCGAACAGCCGCATTTACATCCTCGATGCACAGGGGCAGCCGGCGCCGACTGGCGACTCCGGTGAACTGTGCATCGCCGGAGAAGGCGTCGCACGCGGCTACTTGAATCGAGATGATCTCACTGCCCAGAAGTTTGTGGCCGACCTATCTGGTGAGCCCGGCGAACGTTTGTATAAAACGGGAGATCTCGCGCGCTATCTTGCCGACGGCAATATCGAGTTTTGCGGCCGCATGGATCATCAGGTCAAGATCCACGGTTACCGTATTGAGCTGGGTGAAATCGAAACAGCCCTGCGCGAGCACTCCGGTGTGAAAGAAGCTCTCGTGGTCGCCCATGACGACGGGGCCGGCGGAAAGCACCTGGCGGCATATGTTACGGCACATCGGACCGATCAGCCGCTGTGGTCGCAAAAAGCAGTCCATCTACTGCCTGACGGTTTATCGGTCGCTCACCTGAACCGGAACGAAACGGATTACATTCACAACGAAATCTTTCAGCTCCAGGCTTATCTCCGCCATGGAATCGCGATAAACGATGGCGACTGCATAGTGGATGCGGGCGCCAACATCGGGCTTTTTACGGTGTTTGCGTGCCGCGCGGCCTCCAATCTGAAGGTCTACGCTTTCGAGCCCAACCCGGCCGCCTATGCCTGCCTGGCGGCGAACGGCAGGGCTTGGGGCGAGAGCGTCAAATGTCTGCCGCTCGGATTGTCCCGTGAAAACAAAACCGCCGAGCTGACATTCTTTGAAGGCTTGTCCCTCTTATCGGGTTTCTATGCCGATGCCGCCACGGAACGCAAGGTGGTGAAGAGCTATGTGTTCAACCAGCATCCTGCCGCCGACGATGAAAAGCCTTCGGCGGCGGAAATTGAAGGTTTGATCGACGATCGGCTCCGCGTAAAGAAAGAGACCACTCAATTGCGAACGTTGTCGAGCATGATTGCCGAAGAAGGCATCGAGCGGATCGACCTTTTGAAGGTCAATGTCGAGAAGAGTGAACTGGATGTCTTGTTGGGAATCGACGCCGCAGATTGGCTCAAAATCCGTCAACTGGTCATCGAGGTGGATCAACGACAGAGCCTGGAGCCCATAACCACGCTCCTGGAAGCGCAAGGCTTCGAGGTCCTGGTCGAACAGGATGCTCTCCTGCGAAATACCGAACTCTGCTACGTGTACGCGATCCGCTCATCGGCCGCCGGGCCTCTGATCCGACACGAGGCCGCTGACGCACACGTGCGTGCGCTGTCTTCGGTAGATCCCCGAATACTGACCCCGGCTGTTCTCCGCAAATTTCTGAAGGACCGGCTCCCGGCATACATGGTCCCGTCTCTGTTTCTTCTCGAGAAGTTCCCATTGACGTCGAACGGCAAAATCGATCGCACTGCTCTGCCGACCGTCGTTGCTGAGGCGCCGAAGCCGCCCGCGGAATCGGTCCGCTCGCATACAGCAACGGAAGAAGCTCTCATCGGCATCTGGAAAGAATTGTTAAGGGCGGAGAACGTCGGCATTAACGATGACTTTTTCGATCTGGGCGGACATTCACTGCTGGCAATCAAGGCCATCTCGCGCATCCGGGACGCGTTCGGTGTGGATCTAAAAACACAAACTCTTTTCGAGAATCCGACGATCGCCGCCCTCTCAAAAGTCGTCAACGAGACCACAGGCGCCACAACCAAAATCCTGCGTATCGAACGCCGCAAAGAAGACGGTCCCTCGCCGCTCTCGTACGCGCAGACGCCACTCTGGTTCCTCGATCAGATGGCGCCCGGCAGCCCGGCCTACAACATCTTGGATGTCGTTCCAATCAGTGGAATGTACGATGCAGCGGCAATAAAAAAGGCGATGGATGAACTCGTCCGTCGCCATGAGATCCTGCGCACGGTTTTTACAGCCCAGAACGGAAAACCTCTGCAAGTCGTCCTGCCGAAGATCGAGTTGCAGCTCGCGGAAGTCGATTTGAGCCGCCTGCCCTACGAGGAACGCGAGCGTGAGTGGAGCCGGCTAGCTCGCGAGGAAGGTCGAAAACCCTTTACGTTATCTGTGGGGCCGTTGCTCAGGGGAACGATGGTTCACTTCTCGGTGAGCAAACGCCGGCTGTTGCTGACCATCCACCACATCATCGCCGACGAGTGGTCGATGGAGCTGATCCATCGAGAAATCGGTCAACTGTACGAAGCGTTCTCGCAAGGCCGGCCGTCGCCGCTTCCGGAATTACCGATTCAGTACGCCGATTTTGCGCGCTGGCAGCACGAATCGCTTCAACCCAACGTCCTGGAAAAGCAACTTGCATATTGGCGGCACGAGTTGAAGGCGGCTCCGCCTTTCCTGCAACTTCCCACCGACAGGCCACGCCCGGCGGTCTCAAGTTTTCGTGGCGCGATCGAGATCTTTCAGTTGCCCAAAACATTGATAGACCGGATCAAGTCGCTCGCCCGGCAGGAACAGGCCACGCTGTTCATGATTTTGGAAGCCGGCTTTGTGGCCTTGCTCGGGCGCTATACCGCACAGAATGACATTCTGATTGGAACACCGATCACTGGAAGGACGCACAGTGGAACCGAACAACTCATCGGTTGTTTTCTGAACACCATTGTGTTGCGGGCGCAGTTAACCGAGGGGCAGAGTTTCCGCTCCTTACTCCGGCAGGTACGTGAACGCGTCTTGAGAGCGTTTTCGAACGCGGACCTTCCGTTTGAGCACCTGGTTGCACAATTGGCGCCTGAGCGCGACTCCAGCCGGACACCGCTATTCCAGGTCATGTTCGTGCTTCACGATTCCGGCGGAGTCTCGCAGGTGTCGAAGGTCTCGGGACAACGGCAACTCGAGACCGGAACTTCCAAGTTTGATCTCACCCTGGTGACGTCTGAAACACCCAACGGTGTGGACGCTCTGATCGAATACAGCACGGATTTGTTCGAAGCCGCAACAATCCGTCGGCTGTGTGGCCACTACAGCAGCTTATTGGAAGCGATTGTTCAACAGCCGGATCAGACTATTACCCGCCTCCCGATTCTCACCGAAGAAGACCGTGCCGAGCTTGACGCCTGGAACGCGACGAGCGCTCCTTATCCGGAAGAGACTGTCCACGAACTGATCTGGGCGCAAGCGGAGCGAACACCCAAGCGTGTGGCAGTCGAGTTTGAGGGACGGACCCTCACCTACCTGGAACTGAAAACCAAAGCGGCGACTCTGGCGCGACGTTTGTGCGCCCGCGGAGTGGGTCCCGGCGTACGGGTAGGCGTATTCATGGAACGTTCCCTGGAGATGATGGTCGGTCTGCTGGGCGTCATGAAGGCCGGCGGCGCCTACGTCCCGCTGGACCCGGCGTTTCCTGCAGAGCGATTGGCATTCATGGTGGCGGACTCGGGCGCGGCTGTATTGTTGACCCATCGGACCGCCGCTGCCGCTCTGCCGCCCCATGCCATTCCAGTCGTGTGCGTCGATGAAGACGAGCCGGGTTTGACGGCGACTGGTCTGGAAGGAGAGAGCGCGCGGCCTGACGACCTGGTCTACGTCATCTATACGTCTGGATCGACGGGCCGACCCAAGGGTGTTGCCGTGACGCACCGTTCGCTGGTCAATCTGCTCGAATCTATGGGACGTGAACCGGGGTTCACTGCTACCGACGCGCTTCTGTCAGTGACAACGCTGTCGTTCGACATCGCTGCCCTGGAGTTGTACCTGCCGTTGATCAAAGGAGGACGGGTCGTGCTGGCAAACCACGAAGAAACGCTTGACGGCCGGCTCCTGATCAAAAGGCTAGCTTCATCAAAGGCGACAGTAATGCAAGCGACACCTTCCACCTGGCGTTTACTGCTCGAGGCAGGCTGGCAAGGCACGGCTGGTCTCAAAGTGTTGTGTGGAGGCGAGGCTCTATCACGCGACCTGGCCAACCATCTTCTGCAGCGCGCCGCCGAAGTCTGGAACGTCTACGGGCCGACGGAAACGACCGTCTGGTCGACTGTGGATCGTGTCGAACCGGGCGACGGACCAATTACGATCGGACGGCCCATTGCGAATACTCAACTCTGGGTCCTGGATGCCCATCTTCTGCCGGTGCCCACTGGCGTACACGGAGATCTCTTCATCGGAGGGGTCGGCTTGGCACAGGGATACTGGAATCGTCCTGACCTGACCGACGATCGCTTCTTGAGCGATCCGTTCTCCAGAGACGGCTCAGGCCGGCTCTATCGAACGGGTGACCTTGCTCGCCGGCTGGCCGACGGACGTGTGGAATGCCTCGGGCGTATAGATCATCAGATAAAGCTGCGAGGCTTCCGGATCGAGCTGGGAGAAATCGAGACCTGTATTCGACGCCATCGCTCGGTGCGAGAGGTCGTCGTGATCGCGCGGAACGATGGAGACGACAACTATTTGGCGGCATACCTCATTGCCGAGAGCCAGCCCGAGCTGCCCGAACAACTGGGTGCTTTGCTACACGCCAGACTGCCGGATTACATGGTGCCCAAAGCGTTCGTCTCTCTGGATCGTCTACCCATGACACCGAATGGAAAGATCGACCGCAAGGCGCTTCCCGCGCCCGCGCGAAATGTAACGCCGCGGGCCGAAGTGGAGCCTTTAACGTCCACAGAAGAGCTGGTCGTCCGTGTGTTCTCCGAGGTTCTGAATCGATCCGGCATCCGATTCCGCGACAACTTCTTCGATTTGGGTGGCCATTCGTTGATGGCGGCCCGTCTCATGTACAGACTGCGTGTCTTAACCGGGTTGGACCTTCCTATTCGCAATCTCTTTGAGCATCCCACTCCAGGGAGCCTGGCCAGGATCATCGACGGATTGTTGTTGTTGGCCGAACCCAAGGGATCAACCGGCGGTGATCGAGAGGAGATCGAATTGTGAGCCGCGTCGCGCCCGGAACCCAGAGCGTCGAAGTTCTCCTCGCCGAACTGCGCAGTCGTGATGTTCAGCTTCGCGTGGACGGCGACCGGTTACGATGCAATGCGCCGGCCGGCGTGCTTTCGGCTGAGTTACGAACCCTCCTGCAAGAACGCAAAAGCGAAATCCTGGAATGGTTGCGACCGGCAGAAGCGGTGGCACGACAGCCGTGTGCCATCGTGCCGTTGCAGCCTCATGGCACGGGCATCCCCGTCTTTGGCGTTCCCGGACACAACGGAGACGTATTCTGTTATCAGCACCTGGCTAAGGTTCTCGGCAGCAATCAACCGTTTTACGGACTGCAGCCCCCGGGTCTTGACGGCAAGACAAAGCCCATGACGCGCGTCGAGAACATAGCCGAGTACTTTGCGAATCAAATCCGCGACTCTTATGCAAGCGGACCCTACGTCATCGCTGCATACTGCGCCGGCGGTTCGATTGCGTTCGAACTCGCTCGGCTGCTTCAGCAGGGCGGCGGGAACGTCTCCCTACTCACGCTCTTTGGCTGCCCTTACCCGACCTTCTATAAGCTCCTGGCGGCACGCTTGTGGGCGAAGCGAATGCTCATGAACGTCCTTCGCCTGGTGAACGTTGCTCCGAAAAGCCGGCTTGATGAACCTCCCGATCCAGTGACCGAAATGCGCGCCAAGCTCGAGCGCGTCACAGTGACTGCCGTTCGCCGGTATACGCCGGGACAATTCTCGGGTCGAATGTGTTTGATCTTGCCGAACAGACAGTGGCTGAATTCCGCCTGCACCCCCCTTGCATGGCGTGCTCATTGCGATCATGTGGAAGAGCATTTCGGGCCCGACGACTGCGACCTGAATCAAATGCTCCGCGGTTCTTATGCGCCGTTGATGGCGGAGTTCTTGAACAAGTGACGATTCCGATGATCCCTCATTGATTACGTTGTGCGGCCCGGGGCCGGCGGTGGGAAGCGACAATAGCCACGTACAACAACAGTGACAACATCTGTTCTCCGAGCCGTGTTGATCCAATCCCGGGACTTTCACTCATGCTTAAGCGTTCGCAGCGGATCGACCCGACTCGCCTGACGGGCAGGAAAATAGCTCGCTCCGATCCCAACCAGGATGACGCTCAGCACTGCCCCAACCAGTGTGAGAGGGCTGTAGGCCTGGACGCGAAAGAGATATGCCTCGGCCAGATTGCCGGCAGCGAAACTGATTGCCAACCCAGCAAGGGCGCCGACGGCGACGGGAATGGCGGCTTGCGCGACGATGTGTCGTTGGATCGCTGCCGGTGACGCCCCGAGCGCGAGACGGATGCCGATTTCAGACAGCCTGCGCGCGACAAGGAACGCGACCAGACTGAAGACGCCAAGGGCAACCAGGCCCACCGCCAGCACGGCCAGCGAACCGAAGACCATCGCCTGGAACCGTGGATTCCGGTATGCCGCCCACCCATCGACAAGATCTGTCCACCATGCCGTATCGATCGCCGTTCCGGCAGGAAGCAGCGCTCCGAGCTGCCGCCGAATCTCGAGCACCGATCGCTCTCGACGGTCTCGCAGCTGGACAACCAGATGGATTAGTCCGTTTTTCGCCGGCGGCAGCGCATAGGCGACCGGGTTCGCCGGCTTTTCCGGATCCCTGCGGATGTCTTCTGCCAGACCGACAATCGTAAAGCGTCGGCCGCGGCCGTCCTGAAAAGACTGGCCAATGGCATCGCTGTTGGGAAACAGCAGCCTGGCCGCAGACTCGCTGACGATTGCCGCTTCTCGGCCACCATAGTAGTCATTCCAGGTCATCGTACGCCCGCGCAAGACCGAGGTGCCCGCAGCCTCCAGATATCCGGGCAAGGCATAGATAATCTGTGCTGCAGTATCGCCCGCACTCGCCAGATAAATGTTCTCCTGGGGAGGGATGCGATCGACGGGCATCGAATCGACCGCGCCGGCCTCCAATACGTCTCCGCGCTCCTTGATCGTTTGAATCGCGCGCACGTGCAACGCCTCGCGTTCAAGCAGACTCATTCGGCCTCCCAGGCGAACCGCCAGAACCGCGTCCGGCTTGAAACCGAGCGGGACTTCGAGAATCGCGACGAGAGAGCGCACGGTCATAACGGCTCCGCCAACCAGGACGACGGCCAACGCAACCTGGATCGCCAACATCGGACCGCCGATCCTTCGGCTCTTCTCCGGACTGCTGCGCCCTCGAATCAACGAAAGGACGTCGAATCGATACAGGCGCAACGCCGGAACGATTGAGAATGCCAGACTGGCACAGAGCGAAAGCGCCATTGAGAGCAGAATCACGCGAATGTCGATACCCATTGGCGCGCCGTCGGACACCAGTAGCGGAACTCTCGCGAGCAGCGCGCCGAAGCCGGCCGCCGCGAGTCCGACGGCGAGCAAACCGCCCGCGGAAGATACCACGATTGCTTCGAAAACCAGGGGTCGCACCATCCGGCCGCGGCTCGCGCCAAGGGCCGCCCTCACGCCCGACTCCCGTTCGTAGGAATGCCCTCGTACCAGCAGCATGTTCGACAGATTCGCGCATCCGACCAGCAGGACGAACACTGTTGCCGCCAGCAGCAGGCGAATGAACTGTGAGCGATCCCCATAAAGCGCAACTCGGACGGGGACCAGTGCCGGCGTAGCGACGCGTTCGGGATTCACGCCTGCCGCGATGGCGTCGATCTCAGCCTGCGCTTGAGCCTGAGTAACGCCCGGCATCAGCCGCACAACCGGATTATGGTGCCGTATGTCGAATGTACCGGCCGGTGGCGGCAGTCTGAAAAGACCGCCCGGAGGCTCGACCGTGATGATTTCGGGCCGCCAGAGTGTGTTGCCCAGCTGTACGCTTTGCATACGGAATGGCGATGGAAACACGAAGTCGCGGGGAAGCACGCCGATCACATCAAACGTCACTTCACTCCGGCGGGTGTCATTCAGCCGTATGGACTTTCCAACAATCCTTTCATCGCCGCCAAACCGCAACATCCAAGTCGAATGGGAAAGGACCACCGCCCGGTTTCCCGGCTTCTCGTCGCCCCGGTCGAACAGCCGGCCGCGAAATGCCTTCACGCCCAGCAGTTCGAAATAGTTTGCCGTAACGTTGACTTGACCGATTTCGACGTTTCTCCCTCCCTCGACCAGGAAAATTCTTTCGACTTCGGCGATACCCGCCTCGCTGAAGCCGAGATGGCGGGCGTTCATTGCGCGAACATACGAGGGTGTAACCATGCCGTGCGATCTGCCGCCGTGCGGGGCCTTCATATCGATATGAAACAGGCTGTCGGGATCCCGGAACGGCAGCGGCCGGAACAGGATGACGTCCGCAAAGCTGAGGATGGCGGTATTCGCACCGATCGTCAGGGCGATCGTCGCAATTGCGACAAGCGTGAAGCCGGGACTGCGCCGCATTGAACGGAATGCCTGCCTGATATCCTGCGCCAGCGTGTCGATCATCGTGCCCCCATCATAGCGTAACGTGCTATTCGTGCCGCAAAACCTGGACGGCGGATCTATTCGCGGCCACGTTATACTGTCGGGACCGACTCAATGTGGAGCTATCCAAGATGGACATCAAGCGGAGCGCAACCCTTAGGTTGGCTCTTGTTGCAGTCTGCAGCGTGCTTCAGATCTCTGCCGGCGTTTCGGCACAGGGACGAGCGGCGGGCGTTCGCCCTTTCATTCTTGAAGAAGCCACGATTGCCGGCATTCACAGTGCTTTCGCTTCACATCAACTCACCTGTGTGGACCTTGTTTCCCGATACTTGAAACGGATTGACGCTTACGACCATAAGGGGCCCAACCTGAATTCGGTCTTAACGATCAACGCCGGCGCGCTGAAAACCGCCGCGGAATTAGACAAGAAATACGCCAGCGGTCCTTCAGCGCGCGCAGCGCTTCACTGTATTCCCGTCTTGTTGAAGGATAACTACAGCACCGTCGACATGCCGACAACCGCCGGCGCAAAGACGTTAGCGAATGAGGTTCCTGTCGCCGAGGCAACCATCGTCAAACGACTCCGAGAGGCGGGAGTGGTGATCATTGGCAAATCGAATCTGACTGAGTTGGCACTTGCCGGAACCACAGTGAGTTCTCTTGGAGGGCAGACTCGCAATCCCTATGATTTGACGCGGACCCCAGGTGGTTCGAGTGGCGGTACCGGCGCTGCGATTGCTTCAAACCTTGCCGCCGGTGGTACGGGATCGGATACCGGAAACTCTGTTCGCTCTCCGGCATCTGCAAACAGTGTTGTCGGAATCCGCCCAACCCGCGGCCTCGTCAGCCGGTATGGAATCGTGCCCGTGAGCTTAACGCAGGATGAAGCAGGCCCGATTACACGAACGGTCGAAGACGCCGCAAGAATGCTGGATGTCATGGCCGGCTACGACCCTTCCGATCCAATCACCGCGTTCGGTATTCAAAAGGTAGCTAAAACGTACACCGCATTTCTGGATCCTAACGGACTGAAAGGCAGGCGAATCGGCCTTCTCACGGATTTCCTCGGTCGGGAATCCATCCACAGCGAGGTCAATCGGGTTGTGGAGGAAGACGTCCTCGCGTTTGAAAGATTGGGAGCAACGATTGTTCGCATCAACATACCTCAGCTTGACACGCTCTCGGACGTCTCCGTAATCGAGTTTGAGTTCAAAATTGTCTTCAATCAGTATCTCGCCAGATTCATGCCGAATGCTTCGGTCAGGACACTGGACGAGTTCATGGGTCGAGGAGAATTCCACCCTACGAGCAAAACGGTCCTCGAGAGCAGCCGCTCTGTGGTTGACGGCATGAAAGACCGCGAATACGAAAGAAAGTTGCAGAAACGCGTCGAGCTTCGTCAGGCCGTGATGAAGGTTATGGCGGACTATAAACTCGATGCGATCCTGTATCCGCACCAGCAACGCCTCGTCGCAGCGATAGGGGAGCCTCAACTGGAACGTAATGGAGTCCTGTCCAACGGCACCGGATTTCCGGCGATCACATTCCCGGGCGGCTTTTCAAAACCGTCGGCCACAGCGCCATTGGGAATTCCGATCGGCATCGAACTCCTGGGACCGGACTGGAGCGAACCGGAATTGATCCGGATGGCATACGCCTTCGAACAGAACACGCGTCTTCGCAAGCCACCAGCCAGCACGCCTTCGATCAGATAGAGTGCTCAACGGCTCCCCTTTGAAAGGCAAAAGTCAAAAAACTCTCAGATACTGAACGAAGAACTGGGATGACATGAACCATCCACGTCATCCCAGTTGGCTGCCCAACATGAAATGTCTGCCGCGAGGATTATCGATCTCCACTGCGGAGTTTTGCGCAGCGACTGTGGGATTAGTGTGTCATGGCATAGATCATGAGATTGAGACCCATGCGGTATGCGAACCCGGAATACTTTTCGGGATAGCAGGCGAGATCCATGTACTCCCAGGCGTCGCCGAGATCCGAATTGTAGGTTGCGGCGACCATTAAACGACCATTGTCGTCGGATATCCCGAGAACCCGTGGCGTGATGTCGTCCGGCTGTTCCCAGGTTTGCCTGCCCCAGCAGCCATTGCTCCGATTCGGTACCTGCATCACGTCGTCGATATCGAAGAAGGTGTGGAAGACCTCATGAGTCGGCGGCAACTGCTGAATTGGCCTGTCGGGAAATACTTTCCGCATCTGTTCGACAAAATTACCAAGCTGTCGAAGTCCCCAGAAGTCATCAGCATGCAGGAACCCACCGCGCAGGAGGTGTTCTCGCAACCGGCCGGCCTCCGTTTCGCTGAGGTACATCCCGCCGACGGCAACCGCATATAGAAATGGAAAGCGAAAAAGGTCATCGTCCATGATTGCGGTGGCATTTGGATTCGGATGGACGCGAATCGTGCTTAGCCTCGCGATCCCACCCATAAACTTGCAATCACCCGCCGGATAGTCGATTGCCCAGCCACTTCCCTGTCCCGGAAAGAAATTGCCTCCGCCGAACTCCGGACAAATCCATTCAAGGTCCGGCTTTGGCCACGTGCCCCGAGGTCCCCATCGGTTATCGGTATAAATTAACCGCGTGAAGTAGAACTCAGGAGCATCGTCATCAGATATAGCGGCAAACGAACCTGAGGAAAGTCCGACGCAAGCAAGGATTATTAGAAGCGCGAGTACAGTAGTGCAAAGCTTCACTATTACCGTCGTTTAACACGCTCGGCAAGGCAAAGAAAAGTGAATTGAGGTGCCAGACACGTCTGACCCCCGAATTTCTCTCAAAAGTCGCTGCAGGATTTGAAGTATCCACACTTCGGGCATTTGAGCTTGCAGCGATTGTCGTCCAGTGTGGAACCACAGTTCGGGCAGGTGCGTTCGATTTTCTCGAGATCGGGCTTAGTGGTGCCGGTCGTCATGGGGTTTGTCGTCTTGCTGCTCTTTACCGAAATATTCCGCTAAGTGACCCAGTATTGTAGCTGCGTCGGCAGGACGCCCTTCAAAAGTCGTGATGCAGCGAGAACGACGCCACCCGTTACCTCGTTTCACGCCAACAATGATGTACTCATCAAAAAAGCCGCTTTCCTTCAGAAAGCGGACGGCGGATTCCGGAGTAAACTCGTTCGAGCGAAATTCACAAACACTGATCAGATCTCGAAGACGTTCCGTTTGCTCCGGTTCCACGGCTTCCATGAACGGATCCAGGCCGTGAACTTCACATCGGGGAGGCGGTTCACCGTCCTTAGAGAGAGCTTCAAGTTGAGCTCGAACGAATTCGCCCAAAGCGCAATCTTCAAATCCTTCAATGACGGGACCAGTACGTGGGAATGAAAGGTAAAAGATTCCACGGCGAGGCATCACGCGGCCGACTTCGTCCACTTCACCCAGCAGAGCGGCTTCCTCGACGGACGGACAATAAAGCGACAAAGGACGTATCATGCCGCGACGGTTCGGATTCTGCGCAGTAAAGACCGTATTGCGGATCCGGAACTTCAGCTCGACCATCAATGCCTCCTTAATGCTGCTTCTCCAAAGCCTTTATGTGCTGCATTACGGACAGATGTGGTCCATTAACCGTCGAACCGTACAATATATTGCATGAAAACTTTCACGGACCGCGAGCTGAAGGTCATCCGAAAGCTGGAGAGGTCTTCACCACTGTCTATCCTGACGATCGAGGAAGCCTGTCCCCTGCACTCGTACTGCAATCCTTTGCCAATCTTTCGCCTATACAAAATTGACGATACCCAGTTCGAAGCCCAATGGAACGATCACCACCGCCTCGGAGTCACACAGTTATTCCGTTTTGGGGAACAGGAATAACCGCAAGAGGCACATCCTTACGCGGTCAGCTACCGAGGTAACCGGGCCTGGTATATATCTGGATGTTCTTACGAGAAGGAACTTCAACACGAATGCGGTGGTAGCCCGGTCGTTTGGGAGCGTAATAGCCAAGGTAATACTGTTTGGAAAGCTCGGTCCGGATGCGGTCGAGATACGGCGTCACCGCCTCCGCTTTTGGTACATAAAACGTCCTGCCGCCGGTGGTCTTTGAAAGGGATTCCACCGTGTACTTATCTACCAGTACCGGGGAACCGATGGCAACGAAGTAGCACACAATTCCGGAAAGCTGGGCTTCTCTCGAGATCCGGCCGTACGACGTGGTACTTCCGTTGTCGATTCCGTCCGTAAAGACGATGAGCGCCTTACGTTCGTTATCGGAGGCGTTAACTCTGTCCATTCCATACAACATCGCATCAAAGAGCACCGATGTGCCGGAGGTTCTCAAACTGTTGAGCGCTTGCTCGAGATGTTGAGGCGTTTGCGGCGTTCGATGAATGAGCCGAACGCCGGTGCCGAAGGTGATCACGGAATACTCATCCGGAAAAGTAATGGATTTCGCGAAATCGCGGACACCGCGGTTCATGTGCGGCAGAATGTCGACCATGCTGCCGCTGATGTCCATGAGGACGCTCAGAACCGTCTGTACATCGCCTTGCTTCTCAAAGATCGCGATATCCTTCGGTTCGTCATCCTCATAAACCTTGAAGTCCTGACGGGCCAGATCGGTAATGAATGTGCCGTTTTCGTCTTGCGCCGTGATGAAGACGTTGACCAGGTTCACGTCCACCTTGAGGGTTTGTTGAGCAACCACTAAAGGCGCAACTAGCACAAAGATAAGCGCGCAGACTTTATTCCAGGGCATCGTTGTATAGACGGTAAATCGCGGCGTTGGTCGGAAAAATTCTCCGGCCTTTTTCAAGAACCCGTCGCGCATCCTTCATTCGACCGACGCCTTGGTAGAGTTTAGCGAGGTTTAGATAGATATCCGCATCGCGATCGAAACCGTATTTCATGAGGAATTCGTACTGCTCGATGGCATTGTCGGTGTCCTTGCGCTCCTCGTACAAGCGGGCCATTCGCCAGTGTGCCCAGTAAGTATACCGATCGACGCGAAGCGAGGTCTGCAGAGCCTGCAGTGCTTCTTCCGGCTGTTGTGCCGCCAAACGATAGTCGCCCAGCAGCGCCCAGGAATGACCGATTTCGCGCGGCTGAAGGGCGATATATTTTTCCATCCACTGCGCAGCGTCTTCCCAATTCTGGTTGGCGGCATGAAGCTCGGCCAACTTCTTGATTGAGAAAGCCCGCTCCGGTTCCGCTGTGGCCGCGTTGGCGAAGTGACGAATTGCGTCGTCGCGCGCTCCTGTTTTTTCGTAGAGCGATCCCCATAACTCTTCAGTCTCGGCATACACACGGCCCGCGGGCTTCTGCTTCTCGGACGCTTTGGTCAACGCCTCCTGCGCGCGTGAGAAGTTGCCGGAATCCAGATTGATCCTCGCGATCGCAACGTGCAACGTCGCTGGATCTGCGCGGTCAACCTGCGCGAGCATGCCCATCACCTGGTTTGCCAGGTTCGAATGATTCATCGCGAGCAAAGGCTCGACCATCGCGAGATATGTCATCTCGGGATCGGGCACCTCGGCACCTGGGGGAATGAGTCCTCCTTTGTTTTGATAAAGGAGGTCCATGTTTAGATCCTTTGTCTCTTCGAATAACTGCCGGGGAGCGTGAAACTCGAGAAGTGGGTGGTCGTCGGTATTCCTGTTTGCGTCGGCGGCCAGAGCTTTCACCTGTTCGCTGCCCATCACGTAGTAGGCGAGGAAACTTTCAGGACTCGTGAATCTCATGTACTCACGAAACTCACGCATGATCGAAGGGTCGCTTCGAACGATCTTCGCAATTCGTCCGACGTCCAGCCGTTGCGGCTGGTTTGTCCCGACAAGAATGAGATCGCCGATGCCGGTGTTCCACACCGAAACCTCTGGGAATCTCCGCTGGAATTCCCTGAGGATCATCCGCAGGTCGTTGGGGTCCAGTTCATAGAGTTGGACCCACTGCACAAATACGCCATCGGGTTTCAGGACCTCAATAGCCCGGTCGTAGAACTCGGCTGTGAACAGGCTGGCGACGCCTGCAATCCATGGATTGGAAGGCTCTGAAATGATGATGTCGTACTGCTTGCGCGTGATGTTCATGAAGTTTCGCGCATCGTCGAAGATCATGTGGACCTTCGGATTCTCGTAACTTTTTCGATTGATGTCCGCGAAGTGCGAGGCAGCGGCAAAAACTGCCGGTTCGATCTCGACGCAATCGATCTCCTTGAGTTCGGGGATAGCAGTTGCGGCACCAACACTGACGCCTGATCCGTAACCGATGATGAGGGCATTCGACGGCGATGGATGATAAAACCCAGCTATATAGGACACCGAGAGTTGCGTTTTCATGTCCTCCCGATTCGAAGCATCCACCTTGCCGTTAGTCCGCAGTCCCAGGTAGTTTTCGCCTTTGCGAACCGAGATGGAGGCATTGTTGCCTTCCTTGAAAAACACGATATCGGTGTCTTCATAGTGCTCGGAAATCGTGAGCTCCGGTCTGGCATCAAACTGGCCCGCGTAAATCAGGACTCCCTGGTCCATCATGTCCGGACTCCAGAAAATACTTCCGCGCATCGAAAGCGTCGCGACGATCAGCAGTCCGAGAGCTACCCATCTCGGCAATCCCGACGCCTTGACGTTCGATTGATCCGACAACAGCAACAACGAAAGCGCGGAACTGAAAAAGAGTCCGGCAAGAATGGTTCGCTCCGTCCCGATGGCAGGTATGAGCAAAAATCCGGAAACCAACGAACCCAGGATCGCCCCAACCGTGTTCACCGAGTAAATGCTTCCAACGTTGCGGCCAAGGATCGTGATGCGACTCGAGTACAACTGACTCGCAATGGGAAAGGTGGCGCCCATGAACAGCGTCGCGACGATCATCAACAGTCCGCAGATGATGAACTGAACAGTAAGAATCGCGGGAAACGAATAGAAAAAGGCGCGAACCAGCCCGATAAGGATGTAAGGCGCGACAACGTATCCAACCAGAAACAAAAAGCCACCGACAGCGATGCCAAGCTGCATAAGACCGAGCAGGCGGATGCTTGCAACGGGCCGCCGTCGACTGATGTAACTGCTGCCCAAGGCGATTCCCACCAGGAAAGTGACGAGCATGATCGAGAATGCGTACGTGGAACTGCCAAGCATCGCAGCCAGAGCTCGGGTCCAGGCAACCTCATAGTTCATCGAAACAAATCCGGAAACCGCAAGCGTCAGCAGCACCAATCGCGCCGTCACCGGATTATGGGCAACGTCCGAAGATTCCGTTGGAGCTTCGCTCTGAACCTGCACAGCTTCGCCTGCCGGGCCGAACTTTCGACCACCGAGCCAGATCGCCAGGAAACCGATAGCCAGGTTCACTGATGCGATCACAAGGGTGGTCGCCTTATTGCCCAGCGTAGGGATGAAGTAGAGGGCAGCCAGAACGGTGCCCAAAGCGGCGCCGAAGGTATTCAATGCATAAAGAAGCCCGACTTTGCGCTCCACCTCGTCCACTCTTTGGGTGAAGTACCGAGTCAGCATCGGCAATGTGCCACCCATAAGAAACGTCGGGATCAGCAGCACGATGAAACTG
>Ga0137427_10000632_pt1 | contig 17626 bp, 12 predicted proteins | sample EasRivERMZT700_2_FD_102309 | JGI IMG/M metagenome (GOLD analysis project Ga0137427, IMG submission 102309) | Soil microbial communities from meander-bound floodplain in the East River, Colorado, USA - East River MetaG ERMZT700_2 | ecosystem: Environmental > Terrestrial > Soil > Floodplain ...
AGTTGAACCACGAAGCGATCAACGTGATTTGCAGGATAGCGCGATCGTCGAACCCCTCCCCACGCAGCCGCTCGTGGTCCTGTGGTCCGATACGTGTCGCTTCCTTTGTGAGCTGGACGACGTAGTCCAACATGGCTCGCTCGGCTTTGGTGATTGGAGCCTGCGTATAATCCTCTTCGAGGGCTCGAACCAGTTTTTCGTCCAGCGTTACCCGACGCAGAAACTCTGCGTGAGATTCGATTCAGTAGTGGCACCTGTTCGTAACCGACACTACGGTAGTGATCAACTCGTGTTGGCGCCGGCTGAGAGGCAGGTTTGGCGACATCATCGCGCCGAATGCGGCGAAGGAATGATAGAGTGCCTGCGGAATCAGGCTGTGGGATGCCACAATCGACGACGTGCCGTCGCTCGGATGAACCGGTGTCTTAGGGTAGACTAGGCTCATGAAGGCCACTGCCCGAAACGAGTACAACCTCTCGGAACGGGTCACACAATACCTGGTCAAGCACATCCACGACAATGATCTCAAACCAGGAGATCGAGTTCCCTCGGAGGTGCAGGTAAGCAGTAAGCTTAAGATCAGTCGTGGCGTGGTTCGCCAGGCTTATCACTCTCTCCGGACGGCAGGGATCCTGGAGATCGCCATGGGCCGTTCGCCCCGGGTGGGCGAGTTGAGCCATGCTGCGTTCACTCCGGTTCTCCTGCATGCTCTTTCGACAGACCAGGTGTCCGTCGAAGACGTCCTGGAACTCCGCCTGGCCGTCGAGATCCATGCCGCGGAATTGGCTGCGACTCATCGCAATCCAGGACACGTCGAAGCGTTGAAGAGAGCGGTCGAAGGGATGCGGAAAACGGTGAAGGACCTCGACCGTTTTGCCCGAGTCGATGTCCGTTTTCACCAGGTGATCGGCAATGCTACCGGAAACGCGCTATTCGAGATTATCAGCCGGGCTCTGCGCGGCTCTCTCGAATCCTCCATTCATGCCGGGTTACACAGCCGGTCGACGATCGCGCAAATTGAGAAAATCGTGGATACGCACGAGGCTATTGTGGAGGCCATCGAGGCCCAGCAACCAACACGGGCACGTAACCTGATGGCGCTTCATTTCGACGACGCAAAGAACGCGCTGAAGGCCGCTGGCAAAAGTGCACGTCACAAGCTGGGCGAGCAGCCGAAGGGCCGTCCCGTACCCTAGCGTTGGACGCGGCCGGATCCGCCGTTGCGAAGCAAGTCGGTCACCTCGCTGACGCTCACCCGGTTATAGTCACCGGGAATCGAGTGTTTCCAGCAACTCGCGGCCACGGCAAACTCCAGAGTCTTACGCGTGCCGCTGAGGCTGTGCATCCCGTAAATCAAGCCTGCCGCAAAACTGTCGCCGGTGCCCACCCGATCGACGATATCGGCAACGTCGTAAACGTGGCTCACTAAAAACTCTTCCCGAGTATTAAGACACGCGGACCAGCGGTTGTGGCTGGCACTGATAGATTCGCAGAGCGATGGAACTTCCTTGCCGGTCATAGACGACTTTCGATGGCCGCTGGTTCGCTCCCGGCTCGAGGAAGTAAATCCCCATCCGGCCGGGTCCCCGCACGATGCGGACGTGTCGACGCCATGTTTGCGCAGGTCCGCGATAGCCGCGTCGGCGATCGGATTCTGCTCCGGCAGAACGGTGACAAACGAAGCCGGCAGGCCAAAGCCCGCCAGAGATACCGCGACGTTGGCTTCTCCTCCACCGAACGTCGCCACAAGCCCCGGACTCTGGAACAAGCGCTCCGAACCCGGGGCCGACAACCTCAACATGATTTCGCCGAAAGTAACCGTGGTTTCCGTCATTTCTCCCTATTTGCTCCGGGCCTCATTGATCTTTGCGAGAAACTGCCGCGCGGTAGTGCTGATGCTGGCGTAATCTCCCGTTTTCGCGCCCGCCGTCAGGTTGCCCCCGACGCCCACCGCAACGCAGCCGGCGCGAATCCATTCCCCCGCGTTTTCGATCGTGACACCTCCCGTTGGCATCAAGGGAGCATGTGGCAGAGGTCCAAGGACCGCCTTTACAAATGCAGGTCCAAGAGTTTCGCCCGGGAAGACTTTCACGATATCCGCGCCTTCCTCGAGGGCGTTGACGACTTCAGTGGCTGTGCCCGCGCCCGGCATATAAGGAATTTGATATCGGCGGCACAACTGCGCGGTTCGCGCGTTGAGAGACGGACTGACGATGAATTGCGCACCCGCCATTATCGCGATACGCGCGGTCTGCTCGTCGAGAACGGTTCCGGCTCCAATCAGCAGACTCTGGTTCGAATAACGCCTCGAGAGTCCGGCGATCACTTCCTGCGCTCCGGGAACAGTAAAGGTGATTTCGATCGCTCCTACACCACCCTCCATGCAGGCGCGCGCAATCGAATCGGCCATTTCCCCCGATGTCGCGCGCACCACCGCCACCAAACCTGCTTTCGTAATTTTCGATAGCGTTTCCCACTTGTGCATTTCCGGCCCCTTTTACCTGTTATACAGGTTGGCTAGTCTACCACAAAGCCGATCACGCATCACCGGGCCGGCTCCTTCACGTGCAACACCCGATTGGTCCGCAAGTCCTCCGTCACAACCTGCCTGCGCCCAGATGGCCAGTGGATTTCAACCCGGGTCACGGATGTGTCTTCTCCCAACCCGAAGTAAAGAGGCAGCGAGCTTTGCGACAGGTAACCGGACTTTCCATCGTTACCTTTCGCGTAGGTGCGCGTAGGAGTTGACACGCGAACCATGGCGCCCAAGCCGTCGCGATTGGAAGACGTCCCCTCCAGCTTGACGCTCAGCCAATGAGTGGCGCGCCGCGAGGCGAGATCGCTCACCAGTATCTGTGGCGCGGAGTTGAATTCGCTGGTGACGATGTCCAGATCTCCGTCCTGATCCAGATCAAGGATCGCACTGGAGCGGCTGCCGAGGGGAGCCATGACCGTTACCCGGCCTGTTCGGCCTTCGCAGATCTGATGCATGAGGCCCTTCGGGTCAGGAGGCATCTCAATGCTCAGGCGTTGGGGTACGCATATCTCTACAAAAAGACGATCCGGCTGACTGATGACAGACCGGAAATGGTACTCGATCACAGCCTGAAGAACACCGGCAAGCTTCCAATCAAATCGGTGGTCTACAACCACAATTTCACACTATTCGATCGCCTTCCGACCAGCGACATTACGGTCACCGTCCCGTATGAGATCAAGTCCACGCGGCTGCCCGACGCCAACGCTGCAGTGATTACCGGTAAGCAGTTTACCTACGCGAAGGCGGTCGAAAACACGGAACGCGTCGCCGGCGGCCTGCAGGGCTTCGGTCCCACAGCGTCCGATAACGATTTCAAGATCGAAAACCGGAAAGCCGGCACCGGCATTCGTATCCAGGGCGACCGTCCGCTGCAGAACGCGACTGTGTGGTCCATTCGCAGCGTAGTCGCCGTGGAACCGTTTATCGAAGTCGCCGCCGATCCCGGGAAGGATTTCACCTGGAAGTCCACCTATACCTTCTACACGCTTCCTAAATAACGGAGCGATTGTGTTCGGCCTTCGAGTCGCCTCGGCTCTGTTGATTGTTTGCTTGGCGGGAGTGACTTGTCTGGCTTTTCAGGCCCAGTCGCCTTTCTCCGTTGCAGTTGGCCAAGTGCAGACGGGGAAGTATCAAGAAGCCGCCGCAACGCTTGAGGCCGCGATCCGTACCAATCCCAAAGGCGGCGAGAATCTAATTCTCCTCCTGTCCGAATGCTACACGCAGCTGGCGGATCCCGCGAAAGCTTCGGCGACGCTGCGCGCCGGCTTGCGCGTCTATCCTGCCGCAGCCGTCCTTGAGCGCGCGCTAGGCCAACTGCTGTTCCGTTCGCAGTACGACAGTAGCGAGGCTGGTACTTTACTGGCGCACGCAGCTAAAATGTTGCCGCGCGATCCAGAAGCAAAGCATTATTATGCGCAATGGGCCTATTTGAATGCGCGTGACAGGATTTGCGTTCAAGGAGCGTGAGGCGTTGGCGTTGCCCGGCCTGAACGATCTGGCGCTGCTGCAGATGCATACACTGCTGGGCATGTGCCAGAGCCGGCTGGAGGAAGCGGAGGGAGCGCGCAGCGCGTTTCAGCGCGCAAACGAAATCAATGCCCGCCAGACAGCGTACGATCCAATCGCCGCGTTCCAGTACGTTCAATTCCTGACCCGTTACGGGGACGACTCAGCGGCACAGGAAATCGTTGACCAGATCCTGAAGCGCGTTCCTCGATTCGGCCCGGCACACCTGGAGAAGGCAAAACACTACGACCGTTCAGGCAACCCCGAGCGCGCCATTGCCGAGGCAAAGCTTGCCCTGTCATCGGAGGGCAACGACATGAATAGCGAGCGCACGGCCCACAGTCTGCTGCTGGCGCGCTGCTACTCCCTGCTCGGAAACGCCGAGGAGGCCGCAAAAGAGCAGCAGTGGATCGAGGCTCACCCCAATCCGGAGACGCCTCGCAAACCGAACCCGGGCATACCGCAATGAGTACCATCACGCGATTTCCCGCTGTGAAGATGGCTGCGATGATTCGTGACCGAGAAATCTCTGTCGTCGAACTCGTTGAAGCTCATTTTCGGGAGATTCGCAGGTTAAACGGCAAGCTCAACGCATTCGTTTCCATCGACGAAGAACGGGCGCGCCGTCAGGCGAAACTCGCGGATGACGCGATCGCCGCGAAAGCCCCACTGGGCCCGCTCCATGGCGTGCCGATCACCATCAAAAGTTCCATCGATGTCGCCGGCCTTGCCTGCGAAACAGGAACGCGGTTGCGGCAGGGATATGTGGCAGAAGTCGACGCGCCTTTGGTTTCGCGATTGAAATCCGCGGGCGCGATCGTTATCGGAAACACAACGGTTCCCGAGTTCCTGATGGCCTGGGAAACGGACAGTGCGCTTTACGGCAGGACGAACAATCCATGGGACGTGGCACGCACTCCAGGAGGATCGAGTGGCGGTGAGGCCGCAGCGATTGCAGCAGGCTGCTCGGCGGGTGGCATTGGCAGCGACGGCGGCGGGTCGATCCGCGTGCCTGCGCATTTCAGTGGAATCTGCGGCCTGAAGCCAACTCCCGGCCGGATTCCCGCCACCGGGCATTTCCCGGCGTGCTTAGGGCCATTCGCCCTGCTTGGTGTTGTCGGTCCGATGGCCCGAACCATTGCGGATCTTGCGTTGTTATTCGGCGTGATCGCCGGTCCAGATAACGGAGATCCCAACGCGGCGCCCGTACCGCTACGACGCTTCGATCGCGCGACGCTTCTCGGCACGCGCATCGGCTATTTCGAAGATAATGGACGCGCGCCGGTGACTGCAGAAACCCGCATCGCCATCCAAAGGACCGTGCAAGCACTTCGCGACCAGGGTTTCACGGTCGAGCCTTTTTTGCCCGAAGGTATCGACGAGGCGCTACGCATTTGGCATGTTTTGTTCATCGACGGTGCTGCCACCGTGTTGCGGCAGGCGTATAAAGGCCGCGAAGACGATATGTATTCGATCGTCCGTGAAATACTCCGCTTCTCCGAACAGGATCCGCCGTTGACTGCAGAAATGTTGTTCGACGTGCTGTTTGGACGCGACATCGTTCGTACAAAATTCCTCGAACAAATGGAGCGATACCCGATCCTATTGTGTCCCACCAGCGCGATTCCCGCCTTTCGCCACGGTGAACGATCGTGGACCATCGGCAACAAAACCGTCCAGTATCTGGATGCGTTCAGCTATTCTCAATGCTTCAACCTGCTCGGCAACCCCGCAGCCGTTGTTCCCATGGGCCGCTCGGCTGAAGGCTTGCCGATCGGCGTCCAGATCGTCGGTCGTCCCTGGGAAGATGACCTCGTCCTGGCAATCAGCAATTTCGTCGAGCAGGCGGGCGGATGGAAGGAACCGCCAATCGAGTGACAGCAAAGGCACGCATTTTGGCGCGAGCTCGAACCGTAGGGCTCTTCTTCCTGACACTCAGCGCGGTCTACCTGTACGCCTTCCCGTCGGCGACGATTCCGTACCTCGGCATCGTACTCGCTCACGTCGCGGTAGGTTTAGTGTTTGCCGCGTTCCTCGTACCGTTACTGTTCAAACTCCGCACGGTGGCGCCTCTCGCCATACCGGGCTGGATCGCAATGGCCCTTGGAGCGATATCGGGTATCGCTTTGATATTCACCGGTGCGGCCCGCAATTTCACTCCCCTCCTTTACAGCCATATGTTGTTGTGCGGGGCCGCCGTCATTTTTCTCGTCACCGCACACGCCGGCAGCCGCGGCTTGCTGAATCGTGCCGGCACCATCGGCCGTTTTGCGATCGTCGCGCTGGTGGCGGGTGCACTCAGTTCATCGGCATGGGCTGTCCGAGAAGTGCGGTGGCGCAACAGTCACCAAATCCAGAATCCCGCGATGCCGCCAGAGTCACAGGATTTCGAGGGCGACGGTGTTAAAGGTGACTTCTTTCCAAGCTCCGTCCAGACGTCGACTGGGAACAAAATCGCATCCAAATTCTTCATGCAATCCCAGGCTTGTCAACGTTGCCATCCGGATATCTACGATCAGTGGAACAGCTCGGCACATCGGTTTTCGTCGTTCAACAATCAGTGGTACCGCAAAAGCATTGAATACATGCAGGACGTCATCGGCGTTCAGCCCTCGAAGTGGTGCGCCGGCTGTCACGATCCCGCCCTTCTGTTTAGCGGTATGTTCGACACACCCGTGCGTGAATTAATCGACAAACCTGAGGCACACGCAGGATTGGGATGCGTCATGTGCCACTCAGTAGCTGCCGTTAAAAGTACGATGGGGCAAGGAGACTTCACGCTCGAGTATCCGGCGCTCGCCGAACTCGCGGCCAGCGAAAACAAGGTCGCACTGGCGCTGCATGACTTTCTGGTGTACGTGAACCCGGAGCCGCACCGGCGAACGTTCATGAAACCATTTGTCCGCAATCAGACCGCTGATTTTTGCTCGTCGTGCCACAAGGTTCATCTCGATGTCCACGTGAACAATTATCGTTGGATACGTGGCTTCAACGATTACGACAACTGGCAAGCCAGCGGCGTGTCCGGCATGGGCGCGCGTTCGTTCTACTACCCGCCCAAAAGCCAACGCTGTGTGGATTGTCACATGCCGATGACGGATTCGCACGATGCCGGGAATGTGAACGGAAAAGTGCATTCGCATCGCTTCCCCGGCGCCAACACCGCCCTACCGGTCGTAAACCAGGACGCGAAGCAATTGGAGGCCGTGACGAAATTTCTTCAGGACAGGATCCTGACGGTGGATATCTTCGGAGTTTCACCCGCACGCAAAGAGAATGCGACCAACGGCACCGCTTTCCGATCCGAGCTTGCCACCACCTTTGCGGTCGGCGAGGAAGGAAACCAGGAGAGCGCGCCGGCAGGCACGGAGCTTGCCCCCCTTGCCCCATTGACGGCGCCACTCAATCGCGTCGATGCGGTCGTTCGTCCCGGTGAGACGTATCGCGTGGATGTCGTCGTCCGAACTCGAAAGATCGGTCACTTCTTTCCTGGCGGCACCGTGGACGCCTTCGACGTCTGGCTTGAGCTTCAGGCGACCGATGATAACGGGCAGATTCTTTTCTGGAGCGGCATGGTTGATGACAACGGAAAGGGGCCCGTCGAAAAGGGCGCTCATTTTTATCGATCCCTGCAAATCGACGCGAACGGAAACCCGATCAACAAGCGAAATGCCTGGTCTACCCGTTCGCTGGCGTACGTTCGATTGATTCCTCCCGGCGCTGCGGACACCGTCCACTACCGCCTGACAGTGCCGCAAAACGCGAAGGGCAAGATCAATTTGAAGGCTCGCCTTCACTACCGCAAGTTCGCATGGTGGAACACCCAGTTCGCATTCGCGGGAGAACGCGCCAAGGGCACGCCTGAAGCGACCAAGGACCACGATGACGGAGTTTTTGTGTTTACCGCCGACACGTCGAACGTGTCCGGCCAAATCAAAAGTATTCCAGACTTGCCGATTATCACGCTCGCCGAAGATACCGCGACGCTGAGAGTCGATGCCAACACGAGCACCGGAGCGCCCGCCGTTGCGAAGCCCGAGGCCACAGATTGGGAGCGTTGGAATGATTACGGCATCGGTTTGCTGCTTCAGGGTGATCTTAAAGCAGCGGAGGCCGCATTTCGTCGAGCGACGGAAATCGCTGCCGATAATCCTGACGGCTGGGTGAATATCGGGCGCGTTCTTGTCCAGGAAGGGAATTTGGATAAAGCGCGTGAGGCGCTGGATCGAGCGCTGGCGCTCGCGCCGGATCTTGCGCGCGCTCATTATTTCTATGCGCGCGTTCTCCGAGGTCAGGGAGCCTATGACGAAGCGCTGGCGCATTTGCGGACTGTCATCGCCCAGTACCCAAAGGACCGCGTCGTGCGTAACGATACCGGCCGTCTGCTGTTTCTGCAGAAGAAATACGCCGAAGCGATTAAGGAGTTCGAATACACGCTGACAATCGATCCCGAGGATCTGCAGGCGCACTATAATCTCATGCTTTGTTACAACGGTCTCGGCCAGCGGGAGCGCGCTCTCGAGCACCAGAAACGCTATCTTCGATTCAAGGCGGATGAATCCGCACAGGCGATCACTGGTCCCTATCGCATCGCTCATCCGGAGGACAACAATGAGCGGCAGTCGATTCATGAGCATGTCACCGCGTACCGCCGTAAATAGCCGCTTGGCGGCTGCCATGCTGGTCGTCTTCTCTATTTATTGCGCGAGCATTCTCGCGCAATCGCCTGGCATCCAATTTCAGGACATCACGAAGTCTTCCGGCGTCACCTTCACCCATTACTCAGGAGCGTTCGGAAAGAAGTACCTTCCGGAAACTCTCGGCCCAGGCGTGGCGTTCATCGATTACGATGGTGATGGCTGGCAGGACGTGTTCTTCACAAACGGAAAGGATTGGCCGGGACAGCGCCGCAGGACATCGACGCTTCAACTCTTCCGCAACAACAAGAACGGCACCTTCAAGGATGTGTCCCGCGCGTCCGGACTCGCCGTCGAAATGTATGGCATGGGCACCGCCGTGGGCGACTTCGACAACGACGGCGATGACGACCTGTTCGTCACCGCACTGGGGCAAAGCATGCTGTTTCGCAATACGAAAGGCGTATTTGCGGATGCCACCAAAGAGGCCGGCCTTTACGGGCCCAACGAGTTCAGCACCAGCGCCGCATGGATCGATTACGATCGCGACGGCCACCTCGATCTGATCGTCGCGAATTACGTCCAGTGGACGCCGCAAACAGATCTGTTTTGCACGTTGGATGGAACCAACAAATCGTACTGCACACCGGAATCATACAAAGGGACATCGCCTCGACTGTGGCACAACCGCGGCAACGGAACATTTGAGGACGTTACCGCGAAGGGCGGATTGCTGGACAATACCGCTAAAGCGCTCGGCGTGGCCGTGCTCGACACCAACCAGGACGGCTGGCCGGACATCGTGATTGCAAACGACACGCAGCCGAATCGTTTGTACGTCAACAATGCCAAAGGCGGATTCTCGGAGAGCGGTGTAATGGCGGGGATTGCATTCAGTGAGGAAGGAATCGCTCGGGCAGGCATGGGCGTCGACGCGGCGGACTACGACAGGTCCGGTCACCCGAGCGTGATGATCACGAACTTTTCGACTCAGATGCTCGCTCTCTACCACAACGAAGGCAACGGCCTGTTTGTCGATGAAGCTCCGCGCTCCGAAGCCGGTCGCGCCAGCCTCCTCACGCTGGGTTTCGGATGCTTTTTCTTCGATTATGACCTCGATGGATGGTTGGACATGTTCGTCGCAAACGGTCACATCGAAAGCGACATCGAACGCATCCAGTCGCGGATCAAATATGCGCAGCCGCCCCACATGTTCGGAAATGGCGGCAAAGGCGCGTTCCGGGAGGTAACGCGGTCTCTCGGGAGCGCTTTTGGCCGGCCCAGGGTTTCCCGCGGCGCCGCTTACGGGGATATCGACAACGACGGCGATCTCGATCTGGTCATGACGACTAATGGCGGCCCGGCAGTCCTGTTTCGAAACGACGGAGGCGAGAATCACAGTCTCAGGATCCGCCTGATGGGAACGCGCTCGAATCGGAACGGGATAGGCGCGGTCGTTCGCATTAACTCTGGTGGTGAAAGCCAGAGTCAAATGTTGCGGAGCGGTTCGAGCTATCTCTCGCAGAGCGAACTCGTGCTGACGTTCGGTCTGGGACCGCGGACACAAGCCGATAGCGTCGAAGTGCGGTGGCCGAGTGGGCAGGTGGACCGGATGACGAATGTACGCAGTGGTCAGGTCGTGACGATACGTGAAGGCGGACAATAACGGGCGTTTTGCCCAACCAGGGGAACAAAATTTCGAAATTGAACGAATCCTGCATCTCAAATCCGAAATCCCGAAATCTTAATTTGGACTGAAGCCCTGTAGCGGCGGTCTATGGCCGCTGGTCCAAATTGAGATTTCGGGATTTCGGATTTGAGATGCAGGATTCGTTCAATTTCGAAATCTTGTCCCCTGGCCGAAGCTCAATGCAGAGGATATGGCCATAAAAAGGAACACAAGTAACACGAGAGTCATAAGAACTCTTTTGTGCCTTCTGTGCCTCTTTGTGGCCTTCCGCTTTGCTCTGAGCCAGAGCGATCCTGCGCAGGCAATCCGCCTCAACAACCTCGGTGTCGCTTATATGAATCAGGCGCGCATCAATGAAGCGCTCGAATCATTTCGGCAGGCGCTCAGGCGTGATCCGTCGTTATTTGCAGCGCGGCTGAATGAAGGCATCGCCCTGATCAATGCGCAGCGCCTCACTGACGGCCGCGACGCGCTTCTCGACGCGACACGACGGCAGCCGGAGAATGCGCGAGCGTGGTACAACCTCGGGATCGTGTATCGGACTCTGGGACAGAGTGACCCCGCCATTGACGCCTTTGGTCGTGTCGCGCAAATTGATCCGAGCGATGCGGACACGCTTTATTTTCTCGCTCAGCTTCATTCTCAAGCGGGCCGCTACGATCAGGCGATCGCGCTATTTCTAAAATGCCTGGCGCTCGATCCGCTGCATGTCTCGGCGGAATTCGGCCTCGCCAGGGCCTACCAGCTTTCCGATAACGCAGCCGCTGCGGCTCAACATCTCGCACGTTTCGACGAGCTCTCACAGTCCAAGCTGGGCAAGCCGATCGGCTTGGTTTACGGAGAGCAAGGTCCGTATTCCACCGCTGAGCCCATCGCGGGGAACGATCCTGCTCCATCCGACTTCGCCGTTCGTTTTACCGCCGATGCTCGCGCGGGTCTCCGGTTTGACCCGTTGAGGCAACCTCAATTGAATCGCATCCTTCCCCTGTTTGGCGCGGGCGCCTGCTTCACGGACTTCGATGCGGATGGCCGCCCCGACCTGTTGCTGCTCGGAGGTCTGCGGCATGCCACGCTCTATCGCAATTCCGGCGGCCGTTTCAACGATGTGACGTCACGAGCGGGGCTGGACATAACACAGGACGCCCTGGGATGCACGGCCGGCGACTACGACAACGATGGCCGCGCGGATATCGCCGTCGGATTTCCGGATGGGATCGCGGTGTACCGCAATCAAGGCAACGGTGCGTTTCGCAATGTGACCACGACACTCGGCATCCGGGTGTCCGGCGTCCCACTCGGTCTCGCGTTCATCGACTACGACCATGATGGTGATCTTGATCTTTATGTTTCACGCTTTACAGATTCGAATCAGGTCTGGCGCAACAATGGCAATGGAACCTTTACCGACGCAACGGAGCAAGCGGGACTCGCAGGTGACGCGCCGAGTATCGGGGCCGTGGCAGCCGATCTCAACAACGATCGCGCCATCGACCTTGTCCTGACGGGATCGCGGCCCTCCGCTCTTGTCCTGAGCAACCCACGCGAGGGCCGCTTTCGGCCGGCGGAGCCATGGAACTCGCTCTTTCCATCGCCTCCCACCGGTGCCGTCGCATTCGATTTCAATAAGGACGGTTGGATGGATTTGGCTTTTACGCACTGGGGTTCGCCTGGTCTCAGCCTGTGGAAGAGCGTTGCCGGCGCGCGATTCGAACGCGTCGCGATTCCGGAACCGCAGTGGATTCGAGGATGGGGAATCGCGGCAGTCGATGTCGATAATGATGGTTGGCTGGACCTGGCCGCCGTCGGAGAGAGGGATGAGCAAAACGGAGAAATCCGTTTGCTGCGGAACCGGGGTGGCGAGCGCTTCACCGACGTTACCGAGGCGGCCCGCGCGACGGTCCGCCTGGAACGGCCCCGCGCGCTGATTGCAGGCGATACGGACGGCGACGGTGATACGGATCTGCTCATCACGCAAAACGATGGACCGCCGGTGCTGCTTCGCAATGATGGAGGAAACCGGCGCGCGTCGGTTCGCCTCGCTTTTCGCGGCCTCGCCGACAATCGCGACGGCATCGGCACAAAAGTTGAAGTGTTTGCCGGCGCGCTCCACCAGAAATGGGAACTGCCATCATCGTCAGGTTACCTGGGACAGAACGCTCCGGGCATTCTGGCCGGCCTCGACCGGGCGCGACAGGCCGACATCGTGCGCCTCCTGTGGCCGACGGGAGTGGTGCAGGATGAGGTTCAACTCGCATCCGGCCGTCGTCATCTGCTGAACGAAATCGATCGCCGCGGCAGCTCATGCCCGGTGCTTTGGGCCTGGAACGGTGAGCGATACGAGTTCAGCGCCGATATGATCGGACCCGGCATCGTCGGTCATTGGGAAGGCCCGGGCCGCCGCAACATCTCGGATCCTACGGAGTACTTAAAGATTGACGGCAGCCGCGTCAAACCGCGGAACGGCCGGCTCAGCTTTCGATTCGCTGAGGTGATGGAGGAACTCACGTACCTGGATCACGTGCGGTTGCTTGCGGTCGATCATCCGAACGACATTGCGGTTTATCCGAACGAGTATTTTGCAAGCCAGCCGCCGTTTCCGGATTTCAAGGTCATCACCAGCCGCAACGCCCGGCCGCCCGCTGCGGCCCACGACGACAAAAGCCGCGACGTTCTTGCAATGCTGCTGAAGCGGGATCGGCTTTACGTGACGGGGTTCGATGCCATTCAATTCGGCGGTTTTGCAAAGCTGCACTACCTCGAGTTGGATCTCGGAAAGGTCGATACGGGCGGGCCGCTTCGACTTTTGATGCAGGGCTTCATCGAGTACTTCAGCGCGACTTCGGTTTTCGCTGCGCATCAGGCGGGCATCGAGGCGGTTGTCCCTTTTCTGGACGTCCAGACTTCGGAGGGGCGGTGGGTGCGTGCGGTGGACGAAATTGGTTTTCCCGCAGGTCTTGCCCGAACCTCGGTTGCCGACCTCACAGGTAAGCTGCCGGCTGGAACCTCACGCATTCGCATCGGAACGAATCTGAAGATTTACTGGGATCAGATCCTTATCGACACGACCCCACAGACGGATGGCATTGAACTTCACGATGTCTCATTGATAGAGGCATCACTTCGATTTCTCGGATACCCCCGCCAGATCGAAGGTAATCCGGTGAGCGATTTGTCCTATGACTACGGCCAGGTCAGCACAACCGGACCCTATGCGCGGCATTCGGGCTACTACACCGCATACGGCGACGTGCGGCCAATCGTGAACGCCGCAGATGATCGGTTTGCAATTCTGGGCTCCGGAGATGAGGTCGCTTTGGAGTTCGACGCTTCGTCCCTGCCTCCGCTCCGGCCCGGTTGGGCCCGGGACTACTTCTTCTATGCCGATGGTTTTGCGAAAGACATGGACTTTTATGAAGCGCTATCCGATACGGTGGACCCGCTGCCCTTCCATGCCATGGGCCAATATCCATACGGGCCCGAAACGCGGTATCCAACCGACTCGCTGCATCTGGACTATCGTCTCAATTCCAACACGCGGTACGTCAGCCGTGGAGAGATTCGATCATTCCGATTCAGGTACTAACGCGCCGCCAGCCGCGTTTGATTGTCTTACTCTTGAAGCCAACTTGATGATGTCAACTCCGCGACACGGTCTCCGCGCCGCATCGGTCCCGCCGATGGTGGCCATGCGATCGGAATAGGATACCTGTTCGGTTGTGTTACCTGGAAAAAGAGCGATAATCGCAGATCATTATGCGCAAAATAGACATGCACCGAGTGAGCTTCTCAATGAGGATTCTGGTAATTGCTGCCGTGCTCGTGCCGTGTCTTGCGCGCGCACAGAGGCGACCGGATCCGCCGGAAGTTCTCGCGCTTCGTGCTCAGGAACAGGACGCGATCGCTCAACTGGAACGAATTGCACGCGGATATCTCTGGCCACAAACCGATGCCGAGTTTCGCGCGGCTTCTTCGCAACTCAACGACGCCGTGCTAACCGGAGTGAGTCGCCGGCGTTTCATGGATTTCGAGGAAATCCTGCGGCGTGGCAAGCCCGGCTACCCGGATGTTGCGGCGCAGACCGACGGGACATTTGCGCTTCAGGAGTTCACCGTTCCCATTCCCGCCGGCCCCGCCGTTCCGCTGCTCGTTCAACTGCCTCCCGGCTACACGCCGGCAAAGACATGGCCGCTGATCTGGGCGATGCACGGTGGCCCTCCGTCTCGGGCGGACCAGATCCGCGGTTCCGCCGAACGCATGATTCGGGTGTGGAGCGAGGCCGCTGCCCGCGCCGGTTGGATCGTCGCTGCCCCGGGCCTGACGCCATCGTTGACCGCAGATGGGCGTTCGGAGAAACGCTTGCCCTACGAGGTTCTTCATCCCGAGCAGGCAGACACGGTGATCCAGGCGCTGCGTGCGCGATACCACATCAATCCCGATCGCATCGTCTCGACGGGAATCTCCCTCGGCTCAAACTACTCCCTGCACTTCGCAATCGCACGGCCGGGCTGGTTTTCCGCCATTGTCCCCGTATCGACAGAGGGTGAATCGCGCGAGCTGCCGTTGCGGAATCTTCAATCGACGCCGGTCTACATCCTCGAAGGCGCGCGCGACCCGAACATCTGGAGCATCGAGGGACCGCGAGCGCTGGCGAACATACTCACCGGTTTCCATTACGATCAGACATACCGCGAGTTTCCGGGCCGTGGGCACGAGGGATTCGAAGAACATTATGACGACGTGTTGCGCTGGCTGGAACTGCGGCCTCGCGATAACTATCCGCGCGAAGTACTGCGGGTCCCGCATTCCGCAATTACGCCGGTTGGCCGTCGCGTTCGCTGGCTGGAGACCGACACGCGGCAGGGAGTAGCGGACGCCGAAGTGACGTCATCATCAAGAATCTCGGTTACGGCACTCTGGACGCGAGAGATCACACTTTATCTGCACGATCGATTGGTGGATTTGGACAAACCCATCGAGGTCTGGATCAACGGCACGAAAGCGTTCGCAGGCGCGGTACCACGGTCGATCGCAACAGCGCTCGAAGAGGCCCGCAGTCTTGCCGACGAGAGACGCATCTATGCTGCGAAACTGCGCCTCAAGGTACCGGCCGGAACGGAAGCGTTACAAGCAGGACGTAAACTCTGGACCGATCTGCAACCGCGACAGCCAGAACTCACCCTCTCATTCTGGGAACGCTTTGCGGTCGGCGCTCTGGAAGAGCGTTTCCCGTCCGTCGGCATTGAAGGAACAGAAGTGGCGATGCCGTCAGGCCTGCCGGCAGTTCCCACTCAAACAGCAATTCGCGTGACGCGAGTCCAAACCGACGGTCCGTTCGCTGCTTCCGGTCTGCGGGCAGGCGACTTGATCATTGAAGTCGCGGGCGAACCGTTCTTCCGTGACAAGTCTGGCCTCGCAGGCCTGCGCCAGTGGCTGATGCGCGAGCTGCGCGTCGAACCTCTGTCGTTTCCGTTGCTCGTCTGGCGCGACGGACAGTCGCTGACACTAAACGCGGTCTTGAAGCTTGGGCCGTACGCAACTTCGAATCGCTGACACGATTTCAACCTCTTCCGCTCCGTGTTGGCGAGGAAAGAGAGCCTTCTTTATGTCAGTCTTGAGAGTGTTCGTCTTTGTCGTCAGCATCTTTGCAGTGGCCGGAGCGCCACGTAGCTTCAAGACCGTCGTCAAGCTTGAAATCACGTCGGAGACCTCGGCCAATGTGAGCATGGGAGATTTGGACAATGATGGAGATCTCGACCTCGTGCTCGCGAAGGGTCGACACGATCCGCTGCGGGATCGCGTACTCCTCAACGACGGCAAGGGTGGGTTCGTCGCATCGGATCTGGGGCCGACGGCGGACCGAACTTACACCGCTGCGCTCGCAGACGTCGATGGAGACGGCGATCTCGACGTTCTCACAAGCAACGACACACCGGACAAGAAGCTGGTTTACCTGAATGACGGCAAAGGAAGGTTCACCGTCATTGGCACGTGGGGTGTCGCCGAGTGGTCCACAAGAAACGCCGCAGTTGCCGACCTGAACGGGGATGGCAGAGTGGATGTCATCGCGGCCAATCGGCCCGGCCCGAGTTTCGTCTGTCTCAATGAAGGCAGCGGACGCTTCTCCGCGAACTGCCTCAGGATTCCGGCGGAATCGGCCACCACCATCGTACCGGCTGATTTCGACAAGGACGGATTCATTGATCTTGCTGTGCCCAGCCGCGACGGCGGCCAGAGCCACATCTACTTCAATGACGGGAAAGGCAGCTTCACGAGGACGACGCCGTTCGGTCCTCCAGATGCGGCAGCCCGCGTTGGCGCAGCGGCGGATTTCAACGGCGACGGATCAATCGATCTTGTCGTGGGTGACGAAACGGCTGCTTCAATGGTCGTCTATATGAATGACGGAAAGGGGCGCCTCATAGCGGGCTTTCGCGTGGCCGACAAAGCGAGAGTCGCATACGCCATCGCGGCCGGCGATCTGAATAACGACGGCAATCCGGACATCGTTCTCGGATACACATCAGGCCCGCACAGTGTCTTCTTCAACGATGGGACCGGGCGACAATTCACTCACGTAGCCTTCGGTGATCCCGCAGGCTCCGCGTACGGATTTGCGCTGGGCGATGTCAACGGGGATAAGTTCATGGATATCGCATTGGCACGGTCCGGAGCACCGAACGTGCTGTACCTGAGCGGAAAGTGAGAACGTGAAATACGTTGAGCTGGCAAGTCAGGTCTTTCGCTTGCTGAATGCCGCACAATGTCATCCGCCATGATTCCAGCGTGCAGCCGCTTGCAAGCGAGATCTGGAAGCGTCTATGCTCAGCGACAATGAAAGACTCTATGGATCGTCGTGAAGCCATTGCAGTGCTGGCATCTGCAGCCGCGCTCCCACTGTTGTCCGCCTGCAGTCGGGAGCAGGCGCCCGCGCCGTCCGCGAGCACAACCGAAGCCGATGGGCTCGCATTGCTGGACGAGGTCGGGAACAATCTTCTGCGACTCTCTCCAGAAAGCGCGACATCGTTGGGGATCGACACCGGCGCGCGATCGTCTCTTCGTTCTCAGCTTGCCGATCGCTCGGCTCAAGGTCAGCAGCGAATCGCCGACCTGCTTCGGAGTGATCTGCAGCGTGTCAACGCCTTCAACACGTCAGCGCTATCCCATGCCACGCGAACCAGCTTCGAGGTCGTTCGCAGTGCTTATGCGAAGGCGCTCGAAGGGTTCGCGCTACCCTACGGCGATGTCCCGGTGGGC
>Ga0137427_10000633_pt1 | contig 17570 bp, 12 predicted proteins | sample EasRivERMZT700_2_FD_102309 | JGI IMG/M metagenome (GOLD analysis project Ga0137427, IMG submission 102309) | Soil microbial communities from meander-bound floodplain in the East River, Colorado, USA - East River MetaG ERMZT700_2 | ecosystem: Environmental > Terrestrial > Soil > Floodplain ...
AACCCGATGGAGCTCAAGCGCGGCATCGAGAAGGCCGTCGAGGGCATCGTCGCCGAACTGAAGAAGCAGTCGAAGCCGGTGAGCGGCCACATGATCGGCCAGGTCGGCACCATCTCCGCCAACAGCGATGACACGATCGGCAAGATCATCGCCGAGGCCATGGAGAAGGTCGGCAAGGACGGCGTGATCACGGTCGAGGAAGCGCGCTCGATGGAGACCTCGCTCGAGGTCGTCGAGGGCATGCAGTTCGACCGCGGCTACCTCTCGCCGTACTTCGTGACCGATCCGGAGCGCATGGAAGCGGTGCTCGAGAACCCCGTCATCCTGATCCACGAGAAGAAGATCAGCTCGATGAAGGACCTCCTCCCGCTGCTCGAGCAGGTGGCGCGTGGCGGCCGGCCGCTCATCATCATCGCGGAAGACGTCGATGGTGAAGCGCTCGCGACGCTCGTCGTCAACAAGCTGCGTGGCACGCTGCAGGTCGCGGCCGTCAAGGCCCCGGGCTTCGGCGATCGCCGCAAGGCCATGCTCGAGGACATCGCGACGCTCACCGGTGGACGCGCGATCACGGAGGACCTCGGCATCAAGCTCGAGAACATCAAGATCGAGGACCTCGGCAAGGCGAAGAAGGTCACGATCGACAAGGACAACACGACGATCGTCGAGGGCGGGGGCGCGCAGTCGGCCATTGAGGGCCGCGTGAAGCAGCTCCGGGTGCAGGTCGAGGACACCACCTCGGACTACGACCGCGAGAAGCTCCAGGAGCGCCTGGCGAAGCTCGTCGGCGGCGTGGCCATCATCAAGGTTGGCGCGGCGACCGAGACCGAGATGAAGGAGAAGAAGGCGCGCGTGGAAGACGCGATGCACGCGACCAAGGCGGCGGTCGAAGAGGGGATCGTCCCCGGCGGCGGCGTCGCACTGCTCCGCTGCCTCAAGGCGATCGAGAGCCTGAAGCTCGAGGGGGATCAGAAGGTCGGCGCCGACATCGTCCGCAAGGCGGTCGAGGCTCCGCTCCGCTGGATCGCGAGCAACGCCGGCGTCGAGGGCTCCATCGTCCTCGAGAAGGTGAAGGACGGGAAGGACGCGTTCGGCTACAACGCGGCGACCGACAAGTACGAGGACCTCGTGAAGGCCGGCGTCATCGACCCGACGAAGGTCGTCCGCTCGGCGCTGCAGAACGCGTCGTCGATCGCGGCCCTCTTGCTCACGACCGAAGCCATGGTCTCGGAGATTCCAGAAGACAAGAAGGAAGCTTCGATGCCCCAGGGCGGCGGGATGGGTGGGATGTACTAAACGGACGCTGGCAAGGAAAAAGGCAGAAGGCAAAAAGCCAGAAGCCAGAAGCCAGAAGCCAGAAGCCAGAAACAACACGACGGCCCGGTGGGTGCGAACTCACCGGGCCGTTGGTTTAGATAGGGGAACTGGGCTCACAGTGAGAGCGGTTCTTGGGAGGCAGCAAGTTCCTTCGCAAGTCCAGGGGTGTGACCGGCCCTGTCACACCTGGGTGCTACGGTCGATGTAGACAGGCCTCAGTATGCGCGAGCGCACCCTCTCGAAGTCGGACTTCAAGATCGCCCGTACATGTGGGGTGAAGTTGTTCTTTCGCGAGAACAGGTATCCGGACAACCAAGCCAGCAACGGGTACCTGCAGTTGCTCGCCGATGGCGGATACATGGTTGAGGCCCTGGCGAAGGCGCGCTACCCTGACGGCATCCGATTGAGCTACGGTCGCGATCCTGCAGCGGATTTCGCACTCACGCTGCGGCACCTTGAAGCGGACGACGTCGTGCTTTTCGAAGCAACAGTCCTCGTCGGGCGGCGGATGGCACGCGTAGACATCCTGGAGAAGAAGGGCCAGCGCATCCGTGTGATCGAAGCCAAAGCCAAGTCCTTCGATGGCGCCGAACATTGGGAGTCGCTCTCCGACGGCGGCCTTGGGGTGTTTCGCGGGAAGAAGAGACCGCACAACGTAGTCAGCACGTGGAGAGAAAAGATCGAAGACGTCGCCTACCAGACCGTGTTGCTGCAGGCAGTGTTTCCGGACGCTGTAGTCACGCCCTGGCTGGCGCTGGTCGACAAGAGCAAGACGGCGCGTATGGACCGCGTCACCGAGTTGTTTGCACTCGAACACGGCGACAGCAACGACGGCACATCGTCCGTGCACGGTGCGCGTTATCTCGGTACAGTCGAGCAGCTAGCCGATCTCGATCTGCTCACGGAGGTCGACGTCTCCGCGGAGGTCGACAGTGTCCGCGAGGAAGTAACTTCGAGGGCTATCGACTTTGAAGGCCGGCTCGATGCCCCACTCGAGACGTTCCTCGCCGGCGTCGAACGTGGTTCGCACTGCCGGGACTGCGAGTTCCGCGTCGACGAGGCCAGGAGCGGTTTCCGAGACTGCTGGGGCGACCTCGCCCGGCCGGCGCCGCATGTGCTCGACCTTTTCTCCGTCGGCACAGCAAAGGCACCGAACGGCGAGACGCTCATCGAGTGGGCGCTGACCAATGGCCGAACTGGCCTCCTTGATGTGCCAGTCGATGGACTCAAGAGGGCCGACGGCTCAATTGGCCCCGTTGCCGAGCGCCAGCGTCGCCAGATCGACTTCACGCGACGCGGCGAGGTCTTCGTCGGTCCAAACCTCAAGTCGCGCATCCACAGTTTGGGTGGTCGCATCCACTTCATCGATTTCGAAGGCTCGCGACTGGCACTTCCCTATCACGCCGGAATGCGGCCGTACGGCAACGTTGCGTTCCAGTGGAGCTGCCATGTCGTCGATGGGCTGGGATCGACGCCGACGCACGCCGAGTGGCTCAACGACGTCGACGCCTGGCCCAATCAGGCTTTTGCCGATTCACTCCGCGCCGCGATTGGCGAGGTGGGGCCCGTGCTCACATGGTCCGCCTATGAGACCAGTATCCTGCGCGAAATCGTTGAGGACCTAGAGCACTTTGGGCGCGACGCTGCAGAGATCGCGAAATGGGTTGATGATTTGGCCAAATCACGCATCGTCGACTTGCACGAATGGGCCAAGAGTGACTTCTTCCACCCTGTCATGCGCGGGAGAACCGGTATTAAGCACGTCATGGACGCCATCTGGCCGAACGATCCTGCAATGCGAGCACAATTCATCCAGTGGACGGGGCTGCCAGCTAACACGGCGACTAGTCCGTACGCTTCGCTTCCGCCCATCGAAATCAAGGGCGTGCTACAGAATGTGCATGAGGGCACGGGGGCGATGCGCGGGTATCAGGAGATGATGTACGGATCGGACCGCCGGGATCCAGCGGTGAGGGCCGGATGGGCGCACCTTCTGCGCCAATACTGCGGCCTCGACACGCTCAGCATGCTGCTAATCGTTGAGCATTGGCGAAGACTTACAGATCGTTGATCTGAGAAAACAGAGTACCGGATTGGGAGCTCAATGTCGCATGACCTCTCCTCCCGGCTTCGAGTCACGGATGGGTTGACGGCATGTGGACTACTCGAGACGATCGAGCGGCCTTCGTCACGCAGCTGCCAGGGGTCCGGGGCGACCGCTGACCAGATTTAGGCCCTGCCCCGGCTCGGTCTGACCAGATCTGTCACCCCCACCGGCGATGATTAGCACGCGTAGGTAGGACGATTCGGTCACTGAAGGCTCAGCATCCCGCGCGCTGGTGGAGGACCAGTTTGCAGGGTACGCCCCTCCCGCAGTCGGCGCCGGCTGGTTTCAGATTCTTTCGACCGATGGCGGCGGTGATTAGTGCAGGGTATCGATGAATGCCAGCGTCATCGTCGAAGACTTCGAACTTAAGAGTTGGCACGCTGACAGCCCCGTGTGGAAGAACCGGCGGAGGCCCATTTTCTCAGTCCAGGTTCGGTTCCAGCAGGCTCGCAACACATGACAGGCGTCTTGTAAGAAGCAGAGGGCACATGGGCAATTCAACGCTATCCGGCCCGCAAATCGGGCACCTTGACCTGGTTTCGTTCGCGGATGAATCAGTCAACCTCAAACGCGAGGATGTCGCGGACTACCGCGAGCAAGTCCGCCGGCTGCGGGAGAAGCTCGACAAGTACGCGTCGGACCACCCGGATTACGGCCTGATCAAGACGCTGCTCTCCGGAAGTCTGGCCAAGGGCACGGCACTGAAGACCCTCAACGACATCGACTTGGCGTTCTACGTCGACGCCTCGAAGGCCCCAAAGGGGGAACCCGACCTGCTGGAATGGCTGGCGGAGCGGATCCGAGAAGCGTATCCGCAGATGAAGGCGGACCAGATCCAAGTTAACCGTCACTCCGTGTGCATCAACTACGCCGTCAGCGGACTGAACGTCGACGTCGTTCCTGTTCAGTACAAGGGCGACCCCGACGATCGCGGCTATCTCTTCGCCTTCGACGGCGGCGAGCCCGTCCTGACGAGCATCCCTCTGCATCTTGCCTTCATTCGCAAGCGGAAAGCTCGGCAGGAGGCGGATTTCGCACAGGTGATCCGGCTCATGAAGTGGTGGGTGAGGCAACGCAAGGCGGCCAACGAGTCTTTCCGACTCAAGTCGTTCATGGCGGAAATGATCGTCGCCCGGCTGGCAGACGACGGCTTGAACATGTCGGACTACCCGACCGCGCTGGAAAGGGTCTTCGCGTACATGGTCAAGTCGCGCCTGAAGACAAGGATCGCCTTTTCAGACTACTACGCGGCGTCGAAACTGCCGGCACCGACCGGTAAGCCCATCGAGGTGTTCGATCCCGTGAACGAGAAGAACAACGTGGCGGCGGTGTACAGCGACCGGGAGCGACAGTTGATGGTGGAAGACGCACAGGAGGCGCTCGAGGCAATTTCTGAAGCTCGCTTCGCGACGACGCGCAGCCGCGCCATCGAGTGCTGGCAGGACGTTCTGGGTTCCTCGTTTCGAGGCTAGAAATCCATGTCGTTCACTGTAACCCGCACCGCCACGTCAACCTTCACGATCATCCAGGCGCGCTATCTGGCGTCAAAAGTCGCAGCCGATCTCCATCTGTGTGCGCAGTACTACGGCTACCCGTCGGAAGCAAACATTCGCGAGTATGCCGAAGAGCTGGCTCAATATCTGAACGCTGGCTATCTCCAAGAGTACGAGTTCGGTTACAAGAAGAACGACGTTCGTGTGGTTACCTGGCGGTACCGCGTCGATGGAAATGGGTCGCTGACGACGGACGACCGTGCGGGCAAAGTGGTGCCCTACGTTGATGTAACAGGTGCTACCTTCTACAATTTTCTCACGCAGAATGACGCGTTCTTCCGGCTCTCGGCAGAAGAACGTGCGAAATTCAAGAACGGGCTGTCTGTGCAGCGCACGGCCGGCACGCTACCTTCGGACGGACTCGGCACCTGGAAAGGCGATCGCAACTACTTCTCTAGCGGCGTCGGTCTGGCCCGCCAGACGTTTCAGCCGGCGCTATGACCGAGACCACGGGCATTTTTGAAGAAGTGCGCGAGTTTCCGGATCCAGCTGCCGCGCGCCGGTTCGCGGGTCTGGTCGGCCTCGATGACGTGAAGGAGCGCCTGCGGAAGGAAGCGCGACTTCTGCTCGATCCAGGCAGTCTCGACACCTGGAGCCAGACGCATCACGGCCAGAAGATCCGCATCACTGAGTTCTTCCGCGATCGGCCTCCACTGTTCATTTTTGCCGGTGACGTGGGCACCGGCAAGACGGCGCTGGCCGAGACGTTCGGTGATGCTGTCGCACGGGACATCGACCTGCGCATCACCCTCTTTGCCCTCAGCCTCAACGCGCGCGGTACCGGCGTGGTCGGCGAAATGACGACGCTGCTGTCCAAGGCATTCACCGAGGTCAAGCTGGCGGCGCGCAAGGCCGCGGGCCGAAATGGCAAGCACGCCGGCGGCATCGTACTGCTCATCGACGAGGCGGATGCACTGGCTCAATCACGCGAGCTGGAGCACATGCATCATGAGGATCGCGCGGGCGTCAATGCGCTGATCCGCGGGATCGATGACTTGGCGACGGGCCAGATGCCGGCGCTGGTGGTCATGTGCACCAACCGGCTGGAAGCCTTGGATCCGGCGGTTCGTCGTCGGGCTGCCGTAACGGTTACGTTCACACGCCCCAACGACGGGCAGAGGCATGCGTTTCTATCGCCGATACTCACGGAGCTGGGTTTTACGGATGCGCAGATCCGGTCGATCGTGCAGGCGACGGGCATCACGCAGGGGCGCGACTACGGCTACACGTACTCAGATCTTTCACAGCGATTGCTGCCTGGGCTTCTCCTGGCCGCATATCCCTCCAAGCGAATCACTTACGACCTTGCGAAGCACGTAATCGAGCTGCATCCGCCGACGCCACCTTTTCATACGCAGCCAGCATGACGGATGCGACGGGAAGAACCTTCATTAGCTACCGGCGGAGTCGTACCGGGGAAGCGGCACTGCTGATCGCCGCCCATCACGATCACGGCATCCCGACCTGGCAGGACGTGAAGGATCTCGAGCAAGTACCCACCAGCGATGCGCTGCACGAGGTTCTGCAGGATCTGTTCACGGCAAGTGCGCTGCTCTGGATTACCCCGGACGTGAAGGATTCCGACGTCATCCGAAAGATCGAAGTACCGGATATTCTCAAGCGCGCAACCAGGAGGGACGGATTCTTCGTAGTGCCGGTCTGCGCCGGCGGCACGACCTATCAGACAGCATCCAATGCTGTCGACGAACAGCTGTCCGCCGACATCTTGAGCGACTGGAATCTGCTGAAAGTCGCCAGCGATCCGATTTCGGCAGCGGATGCGGCCGGTGTCGCAACCCGCGTGCTCATGCGAAGGCTGCGCGCGGTTCACGCCCAGACTGCGCCCGGTGAGCCCTTCAAGATCACAGTTCATACCCGAGTTGGCCGGCCGATCCAACCCGGCACCGCTCTCGCCATTGATTGGTGCGGACGATTTGCCGGCCGTGAGGCGACGTCTCACGCATGGCAGGAACATCTGCTGCCTGCACTTGCTGAGATCGTCAGGAACGTACAAGCGACCGATGGAAACCGCCCGATTGTGCTGAGCGGGCTTGCGTGCCTGCCCGCGGTGACTTCACTTGGCGCTGCGTTTCTCGCGACCGGTGGTCGACAGATCTCGTGGAATCAATACACGCCTGGACGCGGTGAGCAGCTCTGGAGCCTAGATGCTGCCCGTGAAGATGCCGGATTCAAATTCACAACTACAGAGCGTGACGTGTCGGGGAAGGATCTGGCAGTGCTGGTGTCGGTGAATGAGAATGTCGAGCCTGCCTTTTCCCAGACATCTCGGAGCATGCTGCCAGCCTTTCGGGCAATCACGCGTGTCTCTCACCCAGAGTCTCCGCGATTCGACATCACGTCTGCGGGTGTAGCCGTCGACGTCGCGATGACGGTCGTCGATGCGATCCGCGCTGCGCGGCGCATTCATCGGCCGCTGTCCACGATCCATCTGTTCATGGCGGTGCCGGCTGGTCTCGCGCTGCTGATCGGGCAGCTTCTCAACACCGTTGGCCCAGTGCAGACCTATGAACACATTCCCAGGGACGGTGTCGGCGTCTACGTGCCTGCCGCGCTGCTAACTCCTTCGGTCTGATCACGGGCGGCCGTGCGATCACGGAAGACCTCCCCGGACGGATCGTTGACCCGGCTCGGGCCTCACCACGTCGCGTTTTTGCAATCGGCCGGCAAAGGGAACGATCTACAGTTGATCGCTTATGCATCTCAACTGCAAACGCCTGCTCGCCGGAGCCACGATCGCCGTCGCCGCGAGCGCGTTGACCACCGCTCAGCAACGGCCAGACTTTTCAGGCACCTGGGTCGCCACCAAGGACGCGCCTTCAGGCATCGCCGCCGCAACAAGCCCCGTCTTCTACGAGCGCTTCGCCATGAAGCACACCGGCCAGAAGGTCGAGTTCTATCGCCCAAATGGCAACCGCATCTGGGTGACGACGCACAACCTGGACGGCACGGAGACGAGAATCGGGCTGCCCGCGAACACATGCTTCGGACAGTCGGGCCAGGTCATCACCACGGCGTGGGACGGTAACGCGATTGCCTACGAGATCACGGGCAGCCTCTCGCCCGGCAACACAACGCCGAGGAAAGTCAACATCAAATACGCCTTCAAGCTTCCGGCACCCGACACACTCGTCATCGAAACTACGCGCGCGTCGGCCACCGCGGAGCCGACTACGGTCGCGACCGTTTACAAGAAGTCGCCGGAGCCACTGCCCACGCCCGACAGCACGCCGAAAGCCGTCGCTGCGAAAGCCACGATGGCGCAGGTCGAGTGGTTCACGGGCGTGTGGAGCGCCACGACCGCCTCGAGGACGACCGAAGAGCGTTGGCTGCCGGCGGGCGGCGGCGCGATGCTGGCGACGAGCCGCACGCTGTTAGCCAGCAGCGGCGGCATGGTGGCGTTCGAGTTCCTCTGCATCACCGAGCGCGACGAGGGCCTCGTCTACACCGCGATGCCGAATGCCGTGCCGCCCACCGAGTTCGTGCTGACGAAGATCGATGCCGACAGCGCGACGTTCGAGAATCCAGCGCACGACTTTCCAAAGATGATCCGTTACGTCCGCAAGCCCGACGGCACGATGGAAGCGACGATCAGCGGCGACGCGAATCGGCGCCCGACGACGTTCGTGTTCAAGAAGCAGTAGTAATGCGCCGGACCTGACCACCGCCACACGGACGGCCCGGTGGGTGCGAACTCACCGGGCCGTTGGTGTCTTATCGAGGACCGAAGGAGCGCGGACCGATCACGGGGCCGGCTCGATCACCGACCGGCTGTCAGTCGAGCGAGTTCCACGTTCCAGTTCTGGACGACAACGAAGTGCGGAGCGCGCGTCTCGACCGTGTTCTTCAGCAGGAGGAACCGGCGTCCGTCCGGCGCGACGTCGTACTGGCGAGCGAGGCTCCCATCGCCCGAGAAGAAGTACGGTCCGCGGAACAGATCCACTGAACTGCCGACACGCGGGACGGGGCCCGTCGTGTCGATCGGCACGGCGACCAGCGTGCCGTCCAACTTCATGTAAAAGAGCTCGCCGGCCCTTGGTGCCCACAACGGATACACGCCGCCGCCAGTGGTCACCTGCCAGGGACCGCGGGCGACGTCGGGGAATGGACGCACGAACACGTCGAGCTGACCCGACCGCGTCGCGCTCTCGGCCTCGTAGGCCAGCCAGCGCCCGTCAGGAGAGATCACGCCATTGCGCTCTTCGAGCGGCGTGTCGAGCACGGTGATGTGCCGGCCCTCGCCCGTCACGTCGAGCCGGAGTGCGTTGATGCTGCGCAGATAGCTGTGGAACACGAGCGTCGATCCGTCCGGGGCGATGCTCGTCGGCAACTGCATGTCGGGGCTCTCGGTCAGCCGCTGCGCCTCGGTCCCGTCCAGCTTTTGCACGTACAGATTGCTCAACCCGCCCCCGCGCCACGAACCGAAAATGATCCGCTGGCCATTCGGGGTCCAAACCGGGAACCAGTCGATGCCGGGGTAGAACGTGAGCCGCGATGCGCTCGCCCAGGGCTGGTCGATTTGCCAGACGAAGAGGTCGCCACTCACTTGCACGGCGAGACGCCGCCCGTCCATGGGTGACAGCCTGGGGTGGCCGTAGCTGGCGGGCGGGGCCGCAAGCGGCGTCTCGCGTCCGTCTCGATCGATCCAGACGAGCACGCGGGGATCGCCGTCGCTGGCCGCATCGCGCGGATACACGAGCATGCCGTCCAGCGAAACGTCGAAATGCGCGGCGAACCCGAAGCTGCCGACGGGCGCGTTGGACAACACCTCGACGGGCCCACCCAATACAGCCAGCCGATCCAGGTCGAAGCGAACGGCCCACAGAGCGCCCGCGGCGGCATACGCGAGGTAGCTGCGGTCCACGCAGCGCGCGTTGTAGGCGTTCTGCAGTAACGAGCGCCACGAGGCCGATCCCGACTCGAGCACCGCGACGTCGGTCACGGCCGCGCCCTCTCGCTGGAGCCGGACCGTGAAGAGCAACCCGCGGCCATCGGGCAGCCACACCGGCTGAAGATGATCCGATTCCCCGCGGGCGGTGTCCGGTCGCGTCAGCACCGTCGGCAGGCCCCCGCCCGCTGAGACCTGCTGCAGGCCTGTGCCGCTGGCGGCGGTCGCGAAGACGATCCGGTCGTCCGGGCCCCACGCCACGCCGCGCGACGGGCCGTCCATCTGGAGAATCGTCACCGCCGGTCCGCCGCCGACCGGCACCTTCTTCAGCGTGAAGCTGCCTTCGACGAATCCAATCCACCGGCCATCTGGCGAGGGAAACAGACCGCGGATGTACCCGGCCGTCGTGAACACCGGGACGGCATCGAGCGCGTCGCGCGGGCGGATCAGGATCTGTTGCGCGTCGCGGCTGAGGTACACCAGGCGGCCGTCCGGCAACCACGCGAAACTGCGATCGCTACCCGTGACGAGCGTGTCTGCCGGGATCGTCGTTCGGATCACGGCGGGCGGGGCCGATCGTGGCAGCAGCCAGGTTGTGGTTGCGCCGCCCGCGGCGGCGACCGCCAGTGCCGCGATCGCGACGCCAACGCGGACGCGCGACGTCGCTCGGGCGGCGGTCGCGGTGGGATGGGCACCGCTCGCCATCGCGTCCTGCTCCTCGAGCATGAGCAGCGCGGCGCTGATGTGCCGCGGGCGACGCCGCAGATCCATCTCCAGGCAGCGGTGCAGCAGCCGGCGCATGGGCGCAGGCACGGCCGCTGGCAGACGCGACCAGTCCGGAGAACCGGCCAGGACGGCCGCGAGAGTCTCCGTCGCGCCGGCGCCCTCGAAGGCGCGGCCTCCCGTCAGCATCTCGTACAGCACGCAGCCGAACGCCCAGATGTCCGTGCGCCTGTCCACGCGGCCGCCGCGGGCCTGCTCCGGGCTCATGTAGGCAGGCGTGCCCATGACGATGCCCGCGGACGTCAGCTGCGGAAGATCGGCGATCGACCGCGTCGGATCCTCGCCCTCCGACGTGGCGAGCGTGTCGATCACCTTGGCCAGGCCGAAGTCGAGCACCTTCACCGTGCCGTCCGGGCGGACTTTGATGTTGGCGGGCTTCAGGTCGCGATGGATGATGCCGCGCTCGTGCGCGGCGTCGAGCGCCTCGGCGATCTGGCGCGCGATCGACAGCGCCTCGTCCGGGGGCAGCGGTCCACGGACCAGACGGTCGGCGAGGGTCGGTCCGTCGACGAGCTCCATGACGAGCGCGCCCGAACCGGCGGCCTGCTCAAACCCATACACCTGCGCGATGTGCGGATGATTGAGCGAGGCCAGCAGCTCCGCCTCCTGCCGGAATCGCGCGAGGCGGGCCGGGTCAGCGGCCCAGGCGTCCGGCAGCACCTTGAGCGCGTCGTCACGCTTCAACGCCAGGTGCCGCGCCCGCCAGACAGTGCCCATGCCCCCTTCGCCGAGCAGAGCGGTGATCTCGTAGGGACCAATCCGCGAGCCGGGTCCGATGGGCATGCGCGGACATCTTACGCCGTGGCAGCGCCGGCCCGGCGATTGAGCCTACTCCGTCGGTGCGAACTCACCGAGATATGCAGGCACAGGCGCCTCGAATCGCCAGGTGCGCGACCGCCAGGCGAACTGAAGCCGCCAGGCGTGCAGCGCGTGATGCTCGAACACCAGGGTCTGTCGATCCGCGTCGGTCAGTGAGCGTGTCGTAAAGCGCAGATAGATCTGTTCGTCGGCTCCATACAGTTTGTCGCCGACGATGGGATGACCAGCGTGCGCGAGGTGAATGCGAAGCTGGTGCTTGCGACCTGAGCGCGGCGTCAGCTCCACCAGTGAACACTCGAGCCCGTCGTGAAGAAACCGACGAAGCACTCGAACGGTCGTGCGCGCGGGCGCGCCGTCGTCACGCACGCGATCCTTGATCGCGACGGGACTGCCATCGTCGCGGCCGAGCGCCGCGTCAATGGTGAAGGCGTCCGCCGCGATGTGCCCGTGCACGACGGCGAGGTAGCATTTTTCAATCGCGCCCTGTCCGAACAACCGACCGAGCTCCCCAGCGACGGCGCCGTTCCGAGCGACGACAACGACCCCACTCGTCTCGCGATCGAGACGATTGACGAGACGCCCCTCGGCGTGCCCGAGATAGAGGCGCACGCGACCGATCGCGCTCGACAACTCTCCCTCCCGAGTCGGATGACAGACCAGCCCCGCGGGTTTGTTGATCACGAGGAGGTTGTCGTCCTCGTGCAAGATGTCGAGGAGCGGTGTCGCGGTCAGCATGCGCGATGATCGCACGCGAAGACCCGTGGCTGCTGCCCGCGACCCCGATCAGACCTCCGTCTCATTAGAGCTTCCGGGAACGTCATATCGATTTGCGGGAACTCTAAGCTATCGTGGGGTTCATGGAGCCATCTGCCGAGCCACCGGCTGAAACGCCAGCCTCGCTGCCAGCCGCGTTCGCCGCTGCGGCGCCGGCTGCGCCACCGGCAGCTCCGCCACCGACGCCACTGTTCAGCCTCGAGCCGCCACCGCGCCGCCGGTTTGCGTGGGGCGCGTTTTTCGTCGGTGTCGGCACTGGCGTCTTCGGCACGGTCCTCATGATGGCGATCGGTATCGCGCTCATCCTGATGGCGGCGAAGAGCATGCTGTCGGAGAACTCGGGCGCCGAAGCCGCGCTCATGCCGCCGAGCTTCCGCGAAAACGGCCCGCGCTCCTTCTACGGCGAAGCGGAGCCAACGTGGACGTTGCACACGCTGACCGGCGAATCCGTGAAGCTCGCCGACTATCGCGGCAAGGTCGTGTTCGTGAACTTCTGGGCGACCTGGTGCGGGCCGTGCATCCTCGAGATGCCCAGCATCCAGCGTCTGCAAGACAAGATGAAGGACTCCCCGGTCGTCTTCCTCCTCATCTCGGATGAAGACGCGGGCACCATCGGGACGTTCTTGAAGAAGAAACCGTGGACGATGCAGTCACTCAGAGGTGATGGCAATCCGCCGTCCGTGTTTCGGTCCAACGGCATTCCCGCCACGTTCGTCGTCGATCCGAGCGGGATGGTCGTTTATCGACACCTCGGCGCGGCGCGGTGGGATGCCGACGTCGTCGTGACGTTCCTGCGCGGGCTGTCGTAGGACCCTACGCTTAGTGTCCGCCACCCAAGACGCGCGCGGGTAGCCGGACGAGCGCACGAAGGAACTCGAAGGCTCCGTCGACGACGATGCCGAGGAGACGAAACGGCAGCAGCAGGAGCCAGATTAAGGGATAGAGAACCAGTGCGAGCAGCGCCACCGGCCAGCAGACCACCAGCAGAATGAGCCAGAGCAGGAACTTCGCCATGCCTGACCATACGATCCCGCGTCCCGATCTGATCGGGTCCGGGACAGACTAGTATTCATACATGTGGAAACGTGACGAATCCGTCCAGGCGTCTCCGGCATCGCGTCCGGAGCCGGCTCAGCCCGGTGATCCTTCCGACACCTCGGAGCCTCGAAGTGCCGCGCGAATCGGCAAGAGCGTCGTGATCAAGGGAGAGCTCATCGCCAGCGAGGACCTGGTGATCGACGGCTCGGTCGAGGGCCGGATCGAGTTGCGAAAGCACGTGCTGACGGTGGGCCCTGACGGCCGCGTCCAAGCCGAGATCTTCGCCAAGTCGACGATCATCCAGGGCAAGGTCATCGGCAACATCACGTCCACCGAGCGGGTCGACATTCGCGATGACGGATCCCTCGATGGCGATCTGTCGTCGCCCCGAATCTCCATTGCCGACGGCGCGCACTTCCGGGGCAGCATCGACATGCAGCGCCCCGCGAACCCCTAATTCATTTCTTGGCTTCAACCGGGTGTTCGACGTCGTAGAGCACCTGCGCGACGCTCGCGGGCGGCGGACGGAATCCGATCATTCGGATGATCACGAATGGCGTCACGCCGAGCACGAACAGCACCCCGGTCGTCGACCATTCGGCGCCCGTCGCCATCATCGAGGAGCTGATCACGATCAGCGTGGCGAGCCAGAGGTTGCCGTAGAGTGTCAATCGAGATTTGGACAGCATGCGTTCGACCCTCCTTCGGGTCGGCCGGATTGAAGCAGCCGAAGTGGGCCTGTCGGCGCGCACCACGGTGCGTGGTGCACTCCTCGAACGCTGGCGGGCTCAGTGCGGTGAGACTGCACCACTGTACATGATTTGACGGACGCACGTGTGGCGCTGCGACGCCACACTCCGTCGCGCATGACGCTCGAAGTCGATGCGCTATACTTCACGTCTCCCCGCTTTCCTGAGTCCTTGCGGCCGATCCGGCCTCCAGCCCTCACCAAAGCCGCTCTCTGAAGGGATCGTTTCGTGCTCATGTGGCTACGGCGGCGCCAACCGGCGCCACCCGCGAAGCCGCTTCGCGACGAGCTCCTGAGCATCGACCGGCTCGAGGAGCGTGCGCTGGCGCTCGCGGCCAGTCTCATCGTCGATCCCCATCCACGGCGCCGTGCGCGCGATCTGTTCCCGCGGTTCGAGGACAACGTCGGCGTCCTGCGTGCGGCCTATCGCACGCTGGCGGGAGACGTGCGCGCGGGACAGTTCGTGACACCGGCGGCAGACTGGCTGCTCGACAATTTCCATCTCGTCGCGGCCGAGATGGTGGACATTCGCCGTAACCTGCCGCTCGCCTTCGCCCGGACCCTGCCGGTGCTCGCCTCCCGCGAGCACGCCGGCCAGGCGCGCGTGTACCGGATTGCGGTGGAGCTCGTTCGGCACAGCGACAGCCGGCTCAACCGCCAGCAGTTGATCCAGTTCCTGAACGGCTACCAGCGCGTGGCACCGCTGACGATCGGCGAGCTGTGGGCCTGGCCGAGCATGCTCAAGCTGGCGCTCATCGAGAACCTGCGGCGGCTGGCCGAAGAGCTGATGGAAGCGCGCGCCGCGCGTGGCGCCGCCGACCGCTACGTCGCCGGCACCGGGGGCGGGGGCACTCGCATCCCGGACGCGCTGCCTGACCGCTCGGATAGCGCCTTCGTCGTGCAACTGCTGCACCGCGTCCGTGAGTACGGCCTGCGACTCTCCGCGATCCGTCTCGCACTGGACGATCGCCTGACGCTCCGGCACATGACGGCCGAAGACGCGATTCGCGACGAGCACCAGCGTCAGGGCCTCGCGCAGGTGTCTGTGGCCAACGCCATCACGAGCCTTCGCCTGTGCGCCACGCTCGACTGGCAGGAGTACGTCGAGTCGGTCAGCCTCGTCGAGCAGGTCCTGCAACGCGATCCGGCGGGTGCCTACCGGCGCATGGACTTTCTCAGCCGCGATCGGCAGCGACAGGCCGTCGAAGCGCTCGCGCCGCCGACGGGTGAGGGCCAGATCCGCGTCGCGTTGAAAGCCGTCGAAAGCGCTCGTCAGGCGGCCGCCGCCGGATCCATCTCGGACCGCGCGGCACACGTCGGCTACCACCTCGTCGATCGCGGACGCGCGGGTCTCGAAGCCGATCTCGCGTATCGCCCGGGCGTGCGCGTGCGAACCCGCCGCTTCGTCCTGCGACAGGCCACGATCGCCTATCTCGGCGCCATCACGCTCCTGACGGCCGGGCTGGTCGCGTTGAGCGCGTGGTATGCGCGGGCGATGGGCGGCGGGCCGGCCGTGCAGGCGATGGCGGCCATCCTGCTCGTACTGCCCGCGAGTGATCTCGCGATTGCGATCATCCAGCGTCTCGTGGTCCGCTTTTTTGCCCCGAAACGGCTGCCGCGGATGGACTTCTCCACCGGCGTGCCCGAGACCGCACGCACCATGGTCATCGTCCCCACGATGCTGACCAGTCTCGCGGGCGTGGACGCGCTCGTCGAACACGTCGAGGTGCTGGCGCTCGGCAACCTCGATCGTCACGTGCACTTCGCGATCCTGAGCGACTTTACCGATACGAACGCCGTCGATGCGCCCGGGGATGCGGCCTTGCTCGACCGCGCGTCGGCGGGCGTTCAGGCGCTGAACCTCAAGTTCGGCCCCGAGCACGCGAACCGGTTCTTTCTGTTTCATCGCGCCCGCCAATGGAATGCGGGCGAGCGCGCGTGGATGGGCTGGGAGCGGAAGCGCGGCAAGATTGAAGAGTTCAATCAGCTGCTGCGCGGCGCCACGGACACGAGCTTCGTCACGCAGGTCGGCGACCTCGACGTGCTGCCGTCCATCCGCTATTGCATCACTCTCGACTCGGACACGCGCCTGCCGCGCGACGCGGCGAAGCAGCTCATCGGGGTGATCGCGCATCCGCTGAATTCGCCACGCTTCGACCACCGGCTGGGGCGCGTCACCGAAGGCTACGGCATCCTGCAGCCGCGCGTGAGCGTGACGATGGCGAGCGCCGCGGGCTCGCTGTTCGCGCGCACGTATGCCGGCCATACCGGCGTCGATCCCTACACGACGGCCGTCTCGGATGTGTATCAGGACCTCTTCGACGAAGGCAGCTTCACGGGCAAGGGGTTGTACGACGTCGACGCGTTCAACGCGGCACTCGCCGGCCGCGTGCCCGAGAACGCGCTGCTCTCGCACGATCTCTTCGAAGGCCTGTACGCGCGCACGGCCCTCGTGACCGACGTCGAAGTGGTGGACGACTACCCGTCGAGCGTGCTGGCGCACGCACGACGCCAGCACCGCTGGGTGCGGGGCGACTGGCAGATCCTCCAATGGCTCTTCCCCATCGTGCGGTCGCGCGGCGGCCTGCAGCGCAATAGTCTCCCGTTGATCTCGCGCTGGAAAATCCTCGACAACCTTCGACGCAGCCTCGTCCCACCGGCGACCGTCGTGCTCCTGGTGGTCGGCTGGACGACGCTGCCGGGGTCCTCAATCGTGTGGACGGCCGCCGCGCTGGCGGCGCTCGTGTTTCCGTACGTGTCACGCGGCGCCGGCATGCTGCGCGGACCTCGCCGCGATCAATCCCTCGACGCATTCCTGCGCACGTCGGCCGAGGATCTGCGCACGGAGGCGGCACGCGCCGGACTTCAGCTCGTCTTCATGGCCAACGACGCGTTCGAGCGGCTGCATGCGGTCGCGGTCACGCTCGTGCGTCTCGGCGTCACGCACCGGGGGCTGCTCGAATGGGAGACGACGGCGGCCAGCGCGGCGCGCAGCGGTTCGGCCGAGGCGGACACGTTCGCCCGCGGCATGCTGGCCAGCCCCGTGATCGCCATCGTGATCCTCGGCCTCGTCGGCCTGTGGCGTCCCGTCGCCCTGACCATGGCCGTGCCGATTCTCGCGGCCTGGATGGCGGCGCCGTGGATTGCGTTCGCGCTCAGTCGTCCGATGCCGAGACGGCGAGCGCCGTTGACCGCCGTGGACCGCGAGTACCTTCTGGCCGTCGCGCGCAAGACATGGGCGTACTTCGAGGTGTTCGCCGGCGCCGCCGACCATGACCTGCCGCCGGACAACGTCCAGCTCGACCCCGAGCTCAGGATCGCGCATCGGACGTCGCCGACCAACATCGGCCTCGGCCTCCTCGCCACGCTGGCCGCACACGATCTGGACTTCATCGACGACGCCGCCCTGGTCCACAAGATCAACGCGACGCTCACGACGATCGAACGACTCGAGCGCTTTGACGGCCATCTGTTCAATTGGTACGACACGCGAACGCTGGCGCCGTTGCTGCCGACCTATATCTCCAC
>Ga0137427_10000635_pt1 | contig 17531 bp, 10 predicted proteins | sample EasRivERMZT700_2_FD_102309 | JGI IMG/M metagenome (GOLD analysis project Ga0137427, IMG submission 102309) | Soil microbial communities from meander-bound floodplain in the East River, Colorado, USA - East River MetaG ERMZT700_2 | ecosystem: Environmental > Terrestrial > Soil > Floodplain ...
GCTTACCGCAGGGAATCCTCGACGTTCTCCAAAAGGCCGGCGCCACAGTCGGTAGAAAACCCGCCGCTTGAGATCGCTGTGCCGCCATTGAAGGGTGTCAACGTAGCACGCGTCAAGCGACCCGGTGCTTCGGTTGTTCCCGAACCTTAATCGGCAGTGGCGGCACTTCCTACCATGAATTGGAAAACCACCCCGCTCGCCTCGTTTGGGGTCAGACGTATCTGGCACCGCAGGTGCCAGATACGTCTGACCCCGAACGAGGCGAGCGGGGTGGTTTTCCAATTCATTCACACGGTTCATAACCGAGCATGTTATCCCCATTGAATGGTGAAATCTCGAAAATTGGACGAGATTCCCCGATTGTCTTCGAAGAGGGAATTACTCCGCCCGCAACGCCCGCGCCGGGTCGACTCGCGCCGCCCAAAGCGCGGGCGCGAGCGTTCCCGAAATTGCGGTAACGATTATGATCAAAACGGCCGCGATCCAAACACGAGGATCGAACGGCGGCACGCCGTAGAGCAAAGCCGCGACATAACGCGCCGCCATGGCAGCTATGGTTGCGCCAACGATGAGGCCGGTCGCGACTGTCAGCATTTGCTCACGCATGATCAGGCCGACAACGCGAACGGGCGTTGCCCCAATCGCAAGCCTGACGCCCATCTCCCGGGTTCGCCGACGCGTGGACATCGCGGTCATGCCGAACACACCGCTGGCGGCAACGACAATTCCGGCTGCGCCGAACGCGCCGAAAAGCCAAGCCTGAAACGATCGTCGTTTGACGGTTTCGCCCATCGCCCACGACACCGATTCGGCGCGTCTTACCTGCAAGGTTGGATCAAACCGGCGGACAGTCTCGATGAGACCCGGCATGACGCGCTGACCTGGACCAACGGTCCGGATGAAGAACGTCGGAACGACGGAACCGAAAAGCCCCATACTGAGCGGCGCATAGATCTCACCCGTCGATTCACGATCGAGTTTTTGATAACGGCCATCCGCCACGACGCCGATGACGGTTACGTTTCCACGATCGCTCTCGAGACGTTGGCCGAGTGGCGAGATTCCGGGCCAGAAATGTTGGGCTGCACGCGCGCTGACAACCGCAAGACCATCGCCGGTTCGCAATTCAGCGTCGGTTGGGATCCGGCCCGCAAGGATGCGCAGGTTGGCGACGTCGAAGTATCCCGGTGTGACCGGAAGCAGTTCCGGTTCCTGGTTCGTGGCGCTGCCCGCGGGCGCGCGGAACGGTGAACCTCGTGATGCGGAACTCATGAACAGCGTGTCGACTGCGGCAACCGCCTGAACGCCGTCAACCCGCCGCAGGTCTTCCAGCAAATCGAACACGCGCGTGACGGCGACGCGTGGCTCGATACGCGCCGTGAATCGAACGTCGAGGAAGAGTGTTCCGGCAACTTGAAATCCAGGATCGGTTTGCCACACATTCCAGAGACTCGTCGCCAGCAGAGCGCCACCGAGCGCGAGAACAAACGCCATTGCAACTTGTCCGGCGATGATCGCTGACCGCCCGAATGTCCGCTCGCGCCTGCTGAATTGTCCGGCCCCTTGTCCCAGGACACTTCCGAGCGACGCTGCGGTTGAAATGCGAAGTCCACCCGCAGTCGCCGCTATCGTTATCAACAACGAGACCAGCACAACCAGACCGAGCACGCGCAGATCGATGGCGGGTTCGCGAAGCAAAACGATATCTGTTGGCAAAAGCCGTGTAGTGAGCCGCAGCAGAGCCCGCGCCGCCAACATCCCGGCAATGGTGCCCATCATCGTCAGTAAACCGGCCTCCGTCAGTTGCAGCTTCACCAGACTCCAGCGCGACGCGCCGAGCGCTCGCCGCGCACTGATCTCGCGCACTCGATCGGCATTGCGGCTGACGGCAAGGCCGCCGACGTTAATCATTACCAGCACGATGATCACGGCTGACAGACCGAGGACGATGGCAGCAGTCGGTCGCTCGCGGCTCGCCAATTCTTCACGGATTGCCGTGAGGCGGACATCCTCGGACACCTTCTGCAGTAACGGCATGACGTCTATCGGGCGAGTTGCGGCTGGAAGTCGGACGATCACATCGAGAAATCTCGAGGAGGCATCGGCGCTGGATCCGGAATCCGCAATCGGAAGCAGCACATCGGGCCGCGCCGCACGATCGTCGCTCGGGAAGACGAAGTCACGCGGCAGCACGCCTGCTACGCGCAACGGAAACCGCGTAAACTGCAGCGGCTTTCCGATCACGTTCAGGTCACCGCCATAAAGGCGTTGCCACAGACCATAGGTAATGACGGCCGGACCCGAAAATGGATCGGCGGTATAGTCGCCGGCTGAGAATCCACCGATGAAAGGCCGGACTCCCAGCACATCCCAGAACCGGTCGTCCACAGCTCGGGACCACACCATTGGACCGTTGACCACACCCATCGTGCCGAGCCCGACAATACCGTGCAGGGCGGTGAATCGTGCATCGGGGACGGCGTCTTGATAAGCCCTCACCTCGCGAGGCGATGACGGCCCTGTGCCACGGCTCAGGCTGAACAACTGTTGCGCGTCCGCGTAGGGCAATGGTTTGAACAGCACTCCATCAACAATGGCGAAAACGGTTGTTGCCAGAGCTATGCCCAATCCGATTACGCCGATCACTGTCAGCGCGTACCATGGTGTGCGAAGTATCGTTCGTGCCGCGTATACAGCGTCCTTCATGGCTGGTGTCTCCCTTGCAGAAAAATACAGGAATCTTTTACGCGCGCCAACCGGAGTTGTCTGCCAGGTATCTATCTGAGGATGGTTGAGAATTGAAAATGGATTATTGAATATTGTCTATTGGCAGATGAATTCGGGGTCAGGCACGTAAAGCTGATAAAACAAGTGCCAGACCCCTAATTCCATTTGCCAATAGACAATATTCAATAATCCATTTTCAATTCTCAACCGTAGGGATCGGGAGGCGAGCGATGAGAAATCTGTTTCAGGACATCCGGTACGGCTTGCGCACCTTGAAGCGAAATCCGGGCTTCACGGCGACGGCAATCCTGACTTTGGCACTGGGCATTGGCGCCAATAGCGCGATTTTCAGCGTCGTGAATACGGTTCTTCTGAATCCTCTTGCCTACAAGGATCCGAATCAACTGGTTGCGGTATGGGAGCGAAACACCGCGGCAGGGAAGGAACAGGATTCCGTAGCGCCTCTGAACTATCAGGACTGGATCAAACAGGCGACGGCATTCAAGGAACTGGCGGCCTTTCGATATGGCGGCTTCACGCTTACCGGCCGTGATTATCCGGAACAGGTCGGCACGTTGTATGTCTCTGCAAACATGTTCCGCACGCTTGGTATCGAGCCAATGCTCGGACGCACTTTCACCGACGAGGAAGTCCAGCGTGGCGAACGTGTGGTGGTGCTCGGTCACAAATTCTGGCAGAGCCGACTGGGAGGTGATCGCGCGCTGATCGGACAGCCGCTCATCTTGAACGGCAACAGCGTGACCGTTATTGGTGTCATGCCGCCGGTGTTCGCGTTCCCAGACGGGCAACCGTCGATAGAAACCTACTCGCCGCTGGTTTTCGGTCAAGGCGACCTGCAGGGCCGCCGTTCGCATTCTCTGACGGTGATCGGCAGACTTCAGGCCGGTGCGACGATCGAGTCCGCTGCGGCAAACCTCGGAACAGTTGCTCGATCGATCGCGGCACAGGATCAAACGAGCAATCCCGAGGTGAAACTGGTGTCCGCTCACGAACAATTGGTTTCGCAAGTGAGGCCCGGGCTGCTGGTTTTACTGGGGACTGTCGGCTTCGTGCTTTTGATTGCATGCGCCAACGTGGCCAACCTCATTCTGGTACGTTCATCGTCGCGCCGCCGCGAAATGGCCGTTCGCGCATCGTTAGGAGCGGGGCGATGGCGAGTGGTACGGCAGTTGATAACGGAGAGCCTGCTGATCTCGTTTGCGGGGGGCATTGTCGGAACGCTAATGGCCTGGTGGACTCTTCGATTATTCGTGGGTTTCAGTCCGGCCGATCTGCCTCGGATGGATCAGGTGGCCGTCGATTCGCAGGTTCTGCTGTTCACTGCCGCGATGACGTTGATCACCGGCCTTGTGTTTGGTCTCGTTCCCGCATTGCAGATTTCTCGCGACCGGCTCGGCGAAACGATCAAGGAAAATGCACTCAACGTTTCAGGGTCGATCCGTCACAATCTCGGCCGCTCTGTTCTTGTCGTCGCCGAAGTGGCTCTTTCGCTCATCCTGATTGCCGGCGCCGGCCTGATGATCCGCACGATCCTGAATCTGCAAAATCTCGATCATGGCTTCAATCCAAATAACGTCCTCACGATGCAGATCTTTCTGGCCAACTCGCGATATCCCATCGACAACAGCCAGTTCCGGCCGCTTCCGCCCGGCAGTACCGCGCCTCCACTGTCGAAGCCGTCGGCTTTTTTCGCGGAGCTTCTGAATCGCATTCGAAGTCTTCCCGGAGTGGAGTCCGCCGGAGCGGTCACCGCGCTTCCATTGAATTATGTCGCCATCGATTTCGACATGCCCGTCGTCATCGAAGGGAAGCCCAGACCGAGACCTGGCGAAGAACCGCAGGCAGACTTTCGCGTTGCCAGCACCGGTTACCTGCAAACCATGGGGATTCGCCTGCTTCAGGGTCGCGACTTTACGGAATTCGATGATCAGGCGGGTACGCCCGTCATGCTGATCAATGACGTCATGGCCTCCAGGCTTTTCCCGGGCGAGGACCCGCTCGGCAAAAGGGTCGTCCTTTACAGCAGGCCGCGAGAGATCGTCGGGGTCACTGCGGCGGTTCGAGACGACGGGTTCCGCCAGGAACCTCGGCCGGAAATGTCGGTTCCGTATAAACAGATGCAATTCGGCGGTATGACGCTGGTCGTTCGCAGTACGGTCGATCCAACATCGTTGGCGAAATCGATTCGTAACGAGGTGCGTTCGATGGATCCCGATCAACCGGTTTATCGGGATCGAACGATGCAGGAGTTTCTCGGAGAATCCGTTGCTCAACCGAGGTTCACTACCTTGCTGCTGGGCGCCTTCGCTGTATTGGCAATGGTGTTGGCGCTGATCGGCATTTACGGTGTGATGTCGTACAGCGTGGCGCAGCGGACACATGAAATCGGTTTACGAATGGCGCTCGGAGCAAGCCGGCGTGACGTCCTGCAAATGGTGGTCAGTCAGGGAGCGTTTCTGGCGATCACGGGAATAACGATTGGGCTCGCGGGCGTAGCCGGTATGACTCGCATGATGAGCAGTCTTCTTTTTCGTGTGAACGTGCTCGATCCGGTCACGCTGATCGCCGGCTCCGTTTTACTTGCCCTGGCGACCCTCGCTGCAACATACATTCCCGCCCGACGCGCCACGCACGTCGATCCGATGATTGCTCTGCGCCACGAATAACGAAGCGGCGGTTGTCCCCCTCCTCGGTTGAGAATTGAGAATTCATTGTTGAATATTGTCTATTGGCAGATGGAATTCGGGGTCAGGCACGTAAGGCTGATAAAGCAAGTGCCAGACCCCGAATTCCATCTGCCAATAGACAATATTCAATAATGAATTCTCAATTCTCAGCCGAGGGGATTGCTTTTTCTTGACCTCATTGACATCAAAGTGATATCACTTTGATGTCAACGAAAGGGGAGACCATGTTGCAGGAAAGGGAAATGAAGGGGCTGTCGGGCTGGATGATGGTGATCCTGATCTTGGCAGTACTGATCGGTTCGATCTTTGCGATTGCGTCAGGACAGCTGGCTGATGTGCTGAATGTCGTGGTCATCGTACTGATTGTCGTCGATGTCTTCTGCTTGTTCGGACTGACCGTGGTGAATCCGAACGAGGCGAAAGTTATCCAGCTGTTCGGCGTTTACAAGGGCTCCATCAAGGAGCCGGGATTCTGGTGGGTGAATCCATTGTCAACGCGTCGACGGGTATCGCTGCGAATTCGCAACTTCGAAAGCGGCAAACTCAAGGTAAACGATCATGACGGAAATCCGATCGAAATAGCGGCTGTAGTGGTATGGCGTGTGGTGGAAACGGCGGAAGCCATATTTCAGGTGGACGATTACGAGCATTTCGTCCATGTCCAAAGCGAATCCGCGCTGCGAAACCTGGCAACGAGATATCCGTATGATGCGCACGAGCCGGATCAAATGTCGCTGCGCACGTCCGTAGTCGAGATCGCGCACAGGCTGCGCGACGAGATACAGGAAAGGCTGGCAAAGGCCGGTGTCGAGGTTATCGAATCGCGCTTCACTCACCTTGCGTATGCGCCCGAGATCGCCAGCGCGATGTTACGGCGGCAGCAGGCCAGCGCGATTATCGCGGCGAGGCAGAAGATCGTCGAAGGCGCCGTCGGTATGGTGGAGATGGCGTTGGATCTACTCAACGAGAAACAGGTGGTGACCCTGGATGAAGAGCGAAAGGCTGCCATGGTGAGTAATCTGTTGGTTGTTCTGTGCAGCGACCGCGATGCACAGCCGATCGTGAATGCAGGTACTCTTTATCAATAGGAGTGGGAGGAAGTAGTGGCGGATCGGAAAGCATTCCCGCTCCGATTGGAACATGAAACGCACGAAGCGCTGCAGCGCTGGGCCGACGCGGAACTGCGAAGCCTGAACGCGCAAATTGAATTCTTGTTGAGGCGGGCATTGCAGGAAGCGGGGCGGCTCAGCGCTCCGTCACAGCAACGTCCTTCGAAAAAGAAATGATGATCGGGATATCCAAACACTGGAAAGCGCCGGCCGGCCTCGATCGATCGAGACCCCGGCGAGTTCGTTTGACTTCGGGCGGCATCGGCCTGATCGTTGCCGGCGTCTCACTGCTGATCGGTTCAGGCGCGGCGACGATCGGACTCACGCGCGTTGTGGATGAACAGCGCGAAGAGCGGCGCGTGATGCGTGAGGAAGGCGTCGATGCGGAAGCCGTTGTCTCGAGATTGTGGCGTAAATCCGGTGAAAGCCGGCCCCGATGGGCGGCATACACATTCAGCTTTCAGGGCCGTAAGTATGCCGGTGAGGCAAAAGCCCAGCGGCGCGAGTGGGAACAACTGAAGGTAGGGTCGACGTTGCCTGTCCGCTTCCTTACAACCAATCCAGCCATGAATGTTCCAATAGGCTGGGAACGAAACGCGATGCCCGGATGGCTGCCGGCTCTTGTTGGTTTCGCCATGTTTACGCTGGGCCTGCTTAGCTTGGTTCCGATTCGCAGACAATATCATCTGTTGAGTGAAGGCCGCGCGAGCCCCGCGATAGTCACCGGCCATAAGAAACATGGCAAGGCGACCGAGGTTCTTTATGAGTTTCAGATTCTCAGTGGCGCCAGCATTAAAGGTCATGGTATTGCCGGCCAGGTTGCCACTCCTGTCGGTTCCGCGATCTGTGTCTTGTGTGACTCGGAAAATCCGCACCGGAACGCGATGTATCCGTTGTCGCTGGTAAGGCTCGGGGACATTTGACATGTGACACATGACGTTTGACCTTTGACATCGGGATGTCAAACGTCAAACGTCACGTGTCAAACGTCAAATGTTCCCGTCTCCACTCTGGCCGCGGTAAGATGGCGGCCATGAACTTACCGAAACTGTTCGTCCTTGCCCTGTGCGTCCTGCTGTACGGCGATATTGCGGTTAGTCAGGTTCAGCCCGACGGCATTTATGCGGAAATCAACACGAACAAAGGCCGCATTGTGGCGCAGCTTGAATTCGAGAAAACACCGATGACGGTCGCGAACTTCGTGGGTCTCACGGAGGGAACGATCGAGAACAAAACGCTACCGGCAGGACGGCCTTTTTTCGATGGGACCATCTTTCATCGAGTTGTCCCTGGCCATGTCATTCAGGCCGGCCGCCCGAAGGCTACGGAGACGGGGCCCGGCTACACCTTCCCAAATGAGATCGACGCGTCATTGAGTCACGGTCGCGCCGGCATGCTTGGCATGGCGAATGGCGCACCGCATACCAACTCGAGTCAGTTCTACATCACGCTCGGCGATCGCTCCTACCTCGATGGCAACTACACCGTTTTCGGTCATGTGACTCAGGGAATGGAGGTTGTTAATGCCATCGTCCAGGATGACGTGGTCGAAAGCATAAAGATCGTTCGGGTTGGAAGAGCGGCGACTGCGTTCAAATCGGACACAGCGACCTTCCAGAGGACGGTGGACGCCGTGCGCATTCTGGTCAGGGCAGCTGAAGAGCGAAAAGCGCGTGACGAAAGCGCCCAGATCGCAAAGCAGTGGCCAAAAGCCGTGACCTCAGCCAAAGGCGCGATGTTTGTCGTACTACGTGAAGGGGGCGGTGAACTGCCGCAACCCGGAGACAAACTGAAGGTCACCTACACTGGGCAGTACCTCGATGGCCGAGCCTTTTCCAGTTCGGGCGATGAAGGACGACCGGTGCCTGTCGCGCGCGCAACACCCTTCGACTATGAGATTGGAAAAACTCGCATCACGCCTGCGCTTGACGAGGCTCTCCTGGCAATGCGGAAAGGCGAACGCCGAATTGTGATTGCGAAAGGACCGCTCGCGTATGGCACGGCCGGCTTTTACGCGAGAGAGGTTCCGGGTGAGAAACGATTCGTGATTTCACCGAACACCACTCTCGTTTATACCGTCGAGATACTGAATTAGCCGCGAACTCCCCCAGGATTGTGCCGCGGGCTAAAGCCACGCGGCCTACATTTGACGTCACTTCTGTAGGCCGCGTGGCTTTAGCCCGCGGCACACCGGCGCTTTCTTGTTGCACGTCTAACAAGCAACCACTATCGTATCGACCGCTCCGACCGTAAACCAGAAAGGTACGACTATGGCACTTTTACAACGTACAGGATTCGCTTCGTTGAAGCGGTTCACCGCTCTCGTCGTTATTGCAATCTTCGGGCTCAACACGACGGGTTGGTCGCAGGGACGAACCGATGGCGGCAAGCGGGACATCGATGTGGCGACCATCAATTTGTATGTCGGAGCTGATTTCACGCCTGTCGTCACTCTGGATCCGTCGGACCCGAACTTTGGACTCAAGCTTCTGGGAGCGGTTTCGACTATTTATAACAACATCGTCGCATCCAATTTCCCTTTGCGTGCAGACGCGCTGGCCCGGCAGATCGTCGCTCGCGGATCCGACCTGATTGCGCTTCAGGAAGTGACGTTGATCCGGCGGCAATCGCCCGGCGACGCCATTGCAGGTGGCACCACGCCTGCGACACAAGTGCAGGTGGATTATCTGGCGGTTCTGCTGGACGCGCTCCAACGTCATGGCGGCCACTATGCGGTTGCGGCGCAGGTGCAGGATGTCGATGTTGAAGTGCCGATGGCAGTCAGTCCGACCGCGTTCGACGATGTTCGGCTTACCGATCGAGATGTGATCCTGGTGCGGACGGACCTGCCGCCCGGTCATCTCCGAACATCGAATCCGCAGGGCGCGAATTTTACCGCAGCGCTGCCATTGCCGATCGGCATCAGCGTTCTGCGAGGCTGGTGCTCAGTTGACGTTCAGTTGCGAGGCCGCTCGTTCCGTTTCATCAACACCCACCTCGAAGATCGATTGCCGCCAACGCTGCCGGACATTCAGGGTATGCAGGCGCTGCAGCTACTGGCGGGACCGGCCGGAACCACGATGCCGGTTGTTCTCGCAGGGGATTTCAATTCGGACGCCAACGGCAACTACAGTTCGGCCACGTATGGGCTGTTGACCTCCGGTGGCGGTTTCACGGACGCCTGGAATGTAGGGCCCGGCTTGACCTGGGGACACGACGAACTGCTGGCGGATCCTTCAGTTCCTTTTCTTTACCGTCTCGACCTTATTCTTTTCCGGGGCGGAAACTTTGAAGCGGCCGATGCCGAGGTCGTCGATCCGCAGATCGGTGCGACTCGACCGTTATGGTTCTCAGACCATGCCGGCGTGTTTGCGAAGCTGTCGATCCAATAAATCGGGTTCACCGCAGGCGCTGGAGGACTCGATCGCGAAACTCGACGCATGCCCCTTCCCCGGGACAGGTCGGACCACCTTTACATCGATGTCCATGCGGTCGAGAGCAAATTGCGTGGCCGCCAGGACATTACCTTCCTCCATGTGTCTTGGAATGGCGGTGTATTTAGAACCACCCCGAGCGGGGTGGTTCTAAAAACGCGAAGCGCTCCTTACTTCGGGCGGGCGCGGAATCACGGCTCACGGTAGAATCCTGGTGTGCCCAGGACAGCCTCACGGTTTCAGAACTTCAGTCACGGCCTTCTCGACCTCGCCTTGAGCAAAACGCTTGGCGGCCGAAAGGCTGAGCCATTCGTGCGCGATGCCACGGAGTTGATTGCGCGGACCATTGGGGTCGAACGGACGAGCGTGTGGCTGTTCGTTCGAAATGGCAAAGCCATACGCTGCATCGATCTGTTCGAACGGGGTCAGACCCGCCATTCGAAGGGAACGGAGTTGGCCATGGCCGACTATCCCACGTACTTTGCGAGTCTCCGGAAACGCCGGGCGATCGCGGCGCACGACGCTCATCGGGATCATCGAACACGGGAGTTCTCGGAATCCTACCTGACTCCGCTGCGAATTACGTCGATGCTGGACGCGCCGATGCGCGCTGGCGGCAAAATGATCGGGCTTCTGTGTCTGGAACATGTCGGGCCGCGACGACGGTGGTCCGTTCAGGAGCAGGGTTTCGCGGCATCCGCGGCCGATCTGATTGCATTGAGTTTCGAGAATGCGGAGCGCCAGCGTGCTGTCGCGGAACTTCGTCAGAGCGAAGAACGATACCGCGCTCTGGCCGAAAACTTCCCTCACGGCGCCGTGCTTCTCTTCGATCGTGACTTGCGATACGTCGTGGCTCACGGATCAGCCTTGGCTGAAATCAATAACTACGTCGAGTCGCTTGTCGGCCACACGATCTTCGAAACTTTCCCGAAAGAAACTTGTGAAATCATCGAACCGCATTACCGCGCCGCACTTGCCGGCAAGCAGTCCGCCTTCGAGATCGGGTTCGCGCACCGATACTTCGAAGTGCACACCGTGCCGGTGCGCTCGAGCGGGGGGCGAATCACTCTTGCCATGGCGATGGCGCACGACATCACGCATCGCCGGCTCGCAGATGAGGAGATTCGAAAGAGTCACCGGCTTCTCAGCGATGCCCAGGCTATCGCCAGTCTGGGTGTGTTCGAATGGACTGCCGCGGAGAATCGCGTGACCTGGTCAGATTCTCTTCATGCGATCTTCGGTTCGACACGGGATGAAGTGCCATTGAGCTTCGACAGCTATCTGGAACGCGTCCACCCGAGGGATCGGGACAGGGTTCGCGATGGCATCTATCAATCGTATTCAAGCGGATCGTCGTTCTCTCAGGAAGAACGAATCCTGCGAGCCGATGGGGCCGTTCGCACCCTCGTGACCAAAGGAACCGCGGTCAGGGATGCGGAGGGCCAGGTGACGGGCCTGATCGGTGTTTGTCAGGACGTCACGGAACTCAAGGAGGCGCAGCGCGTTCTCGAAGAATACAGTCGCACACTCGAGGAACAGGTCGCCGATCGCACTCGCGAACTTCGGGAGAAACAGGCGCAACTGGTCCAATCCGCGAAAATGGCTTCTTTGGGAAACCTGGTGGCGGGAGTCGCTCACGAAATCAACAGCCCGCTTGGCGCGATGCTCGCGAACTGGGATATCGTTCTCCATGCGGCAACCCGGCTAAAGGATCAGGCTTCGGACAATCCTGGAATGCTTCGCTTGATCGAGTCCATCCTGGAGTCGGAACAGATCGGTATGGCAGCGGGCCGGCGCATCCACGGCATCGTTTCGAGCCTGCGAACCTTTGCGCGTCTCGATCAAGCAGCGGAGGACGACAAAGACGTTCATGAACTCCTTGAAACTACGCTGCCGCTCATCGCACACCTGTTGCGGAATCGAATCGTCGTCCATCGTGAATATGGTGAGATACCGACCATCCGCTGCTTTCCGGACAAGCTGAATCAGGTATGGATGAATCTACTGGTGAACGCCGCCCAGGCGATCGAAGGTCCGGGAGAAATCCGGATCCGCACTTACACCAGTAACTCGCACGCCGTCGTTGCCATTTCCGATTCCGGTATTGGTATTCCACCGGAGAATCGCAACCGTATTTTTGATCCCGGATTCACCACCAAAGGTGTCAAGGTTGGAACCGGACTGGGTCTCGCGATTGTGCACCGCATCATCGAAGAACATCACGGCACGATCGAAGTCGATAGTAAGGTCGGTGGCGGGACGACATTCCGCGTTTCGCTACCGATGCACGCTCCTTCACACTAGGAATCGGAAACTTATTTGACATGTGACACGTGACGTTTGACCTTTGACATCCGGGGAAGCAACCGCCCCTCGGATGTCAAACGTCAAATGTCACGTGTCACATGTCAAATGTCCCGTCACCAGTACGGGATTAGTGGTGGCGTAAAGCCACAATGGCGTCGATTCGCGACGCCCGCCACGCCGGTATGTAACACGCGAGAAAGGCGACTCCTCCCAGGAGAACAACTCCCACCATAAAAGTGACGGGGTCCGTCGCCGACGTACCAAACAGGAAACTCTGGATCACTCGTGTCACGGCGATAGATACAACGATACCTAGAACGAGTCCGATTCCAATCAAAACGCCTCCGTGCCGAATCACCAGGCGGCGTATTTGTCCCGAGTCCGCACCAAGCGCGATGCGAATACCAAACTCGTTGAAGCGCTGGCTTACGACATTTGCCATCACGCCGTAGACGCCGATGACGGCCAGCACCACAGCTATTGAACCAAACAGCGCCATAACGGCGATGAAGACACTACGTCTTTGAGCAGCGCCGAAGGCGGTCTGCTGCATGGTGCGAATACTGGAAACCGCCTGAGTCCGATCGGCCCGTGTGATCGCCGCCGTGGCATCGGAGGCTATTTCGGCTGCCGGCCTGGAGGTTTTGACGATAAACGTAATATCACGCAGTTGGTTCGCGAGCCTCTCATCCTTGACGATCTGCAGTTGGCCGAAGGGCACGTAAAGTTGCGGTCGATCAGCTTGTCCGGGATACTGCATCACTTCGGAAACCACGCCTATCACATGACGGGACGGTTCATTCGGAAGCTGTGGCGATTGGATCTGAATCGCCTTTCCGATCGCACTCTCGCCCGGCCAGAATTGTCGCACTGCGGCTTCATTGACGATCGCAATGGGCATGGCTTCGGCGCTATCGTTCGGTCCAAATTCGCGGCCCTGGACGATGGCGACCTGCAGGGTTTTGAAGTAGTCCGGCATGATCGGAAGAAATTGAGACCGCTTCTCCTTTTGAGATTGTCCTTCCACGCGTAACGGCATGTTAACCGCGCCACTCAGCGGCGGATAGATCGCGATTCCGGAGGCGGCAGTAACTCCGGCGATGCCCGCGAGGTGCTGCCGCATCTGTTCACTGTTAAAGCGCATCTGTTGCGCAGTTTGTGGGAGACGAAGACGCACGGTCAGCAGATCGGCCGTGTCGAAACCGATGTCTTGGCCCAGGGCCCGCGTCAGGCCGTTAAGCATAAGCGCTGATCCCACGAGCAGGATAAAAGCCAGGGCAATTTGAATCGTGACAAAAACGCTGCGCAACCTTTGGCGGGAAGGGCTGGGAGTTGCGCTCAAACTCCATTCGCGCAAAACGTCCAACGGTTGGGCCCGCGAAATCTGCAATGCGGGAACAATCGCGACCACGAGGCCACAAACTACCGATATGGCAAACGTAAAGAAAAGGACTGTGCCGTCGACGCTCGTTTCAGCGATGCCGCGAGGAAATCCGCCCCGCGGCGGTCCGTAGGCATTCATCGAATATGGCATCACCAGGTTGACCATTACCCTGACGCCGGCCCATCCCGTTGCCAGTCCAAGAAGGCCGCCCGCAGAGAACAAAAGAACACTGTGGATTAAGGTCTGTCGGACGATTCGCCATGTGCCGGAGCCCAGGGCGGCGCGCACTGCCAATTCCCGTTGTTGAGAGACGGCCTGCGTCAGCAAAAGCCCGGCGACGTTTGCACAGGCAATCAACAGCACGAATCCGACTGTGCCTTGTAGAAGGAGAGCGGAGTCCTGGAATTGGGAGCGTGCATTTTGATCCATCCGTGTGAGCGGAATGCGCTGCACGACGAGGGCATCCACGCGCGACTGCGCCTGCTCCACCGTCACGTTCTGTCGCAGCCGGCCAATAGCTCCCAGTATTCGCGCGCCGCTCTGCAGCGCGGATTCCGGGCTGCGAAAGGGAATCCAGTAGTTCACGCTGGTGCTCAGGAATTCGAATTCATCGGGCATCACACCAACAATGGTTGCGGTCTCGCCATCAATACGGATGGGCTTGTCCAGAACGTCGGCACTCCCGGCAAATCGTCGCTGCCACAAACGGTGACTGATCAGCGCGACGCGACCTGCGGTCCCGAGTTCGTCGGCATCCGAAAACCAGCGTCCCAATAAGGGTCTGATGTCGAGCGCCGGTCCCATGCCTGCCGTAAACTGCTGTCCTATGACGTACTCCGGAAGTAACGAGCCCGGATTATCGTCGGCGATACTCGCGCCGGAGGGTTCATCGCCGCTAAAGCAGCCGAGTTCTTCAAAGACATCTTGTGCGTGTTGGCGGAGAACCTGACACTCCTCCGGCGTGATGCCATCGTCAGTCATGACAAGGCGATCGGGGTTTGGGTAAGGCAGCACGTTAAAGACGAGCACGTTGACGAAACTGAACGCCATCGTGTTGGCGCCGATGCCGAGAGCCAGAGAAATCAGAGCCAGACAGGTTACTCCGGGATATCGGCCCAGAGTGCGCACGCTCGAGCGTAGATCCCTGCCAAGCGCGTCGAGGAGTCCAAAACCGTTGAAGTGATAAACCTGTTCGCGAATCGAGGTCGCATTACCGAATTGACGCCGTGCTGCACGGGCCGCTTCATCCTCCGGCATGCCGGCCTGGCGATTCAGTTCTGCGCGCATCGCGATGTGACTCTCAATTTCTGCCCGAACGTCGGCGTCCATGTCCCGCCGTCGGAATAACCGGTTGAAAATATCTCTCATACGTCTGCCCTAGATGTCTGAGTGACAGTAAAGCGAAAGAGCGGCCGGGTTGTCAACGTGATTCACGGCGTCTATGTTGAGCCGCGGAGTTGGAAAACCACCCCGCTCGCCTCGTTCACGCCATGGGACGGGGACATTTGACATTTGACACGTGACGCTTGACGTTTGACATCCGGGAACCAAGGCCCCTCGGATGTCAAACGTCAAGCGTCCCGTGTCAAATGTCAAATGTCCCCGTCCCATGGCGTGAACGAGGCGAGCGGGGTGGTTTTCCAATTCATTCACACGTTCTGAAGCCGGGGGCTGGCAGAATGTCGCCGCTCCGCGGCTGGAACGTTCGGCTACACTTTCAGTCAGGGTTTGGGAATGCGAATGGTGGCGCTGATCATTCCGAAGCCGCTCAGCGCATAGATGAACGTCAACGGGTGAAGCGTGGCGATGGCGATATGGTAAGCGCCCAGCCATAGCTCCTGTTCGATCGCGCGCTGCGAAAATGCGACGCCAAGCAGAGCGACGATCACGATGCTGGTGGGAATGGGTGTTCCTTCGAAATACTTCACCTTGCCGGTGCCGCCGGACAAACTGTCCGCCGTCACGTTGAAGCGAGCGAGCCTGCTGATGCCGCATACGACGAAGAAAGCGAGGATCATCATGTCCCAGCCGCCACGCATCCCAAGGGTAAAACCAAGGACGGCGGGAGCCACGCCGAAGGAAATGATGTCGGACAACGAGTCCAGATCGGCGCCGAGCACGGATTTCCGACGGGATCGGCGCGCCCAGTAACCATCGAAGATGTCGAAGAACAAGGCGGCGAACAGCAGAACGAAAGCAATCCAGAAGTACGTGCTCCGCCCTTCGGCAATGTAGTTCAGGCAGAGAAAAATGGAGATCGTGCCACAGCTGGCATTTCCGATGGTGAACAGATCCGCGACGGTGTACGAGCGGAACATAGACAGGTGCGGTTTCCGTGAGGCTTCCATCCCGGATATCCTGCGCGATTTGTCAGAACCGGTCAATTCCCCCCGTGTCTAGCCCATTTCTTGACGCTTGAGGAATTCGGGGCATATAGTTCGTCGCTTGCTAAGGAGAATTCTGATGCGTAAGGTCATTCTGGCGAGCGTCCTCATCATCGGTGGACCGTCATTTGGTGTGCGAGCGGCGCAGCAGAGGCGAGATCCTGCACTGTTACAGAACTACATCACATTTTCGGTGACTGCCCCGCCCGCCGAACTGGGGCTGGACCCTTTTTACAAGAAGTACGCGAATGCCCAGGGCATTCCGATTGTCAGCTCGGAGAAGACGCCGGACGCGGCGCTGCTGATGGCGCGCGACATCGTGCAGTTCATGCTGTCGGAGCGTCCGGACCTGCGCAAGGAACTGATCCGCAAGAAGTGGAAGGTCGCCATCATGGCCGAGACCGAAGTGACGTATGACATTCCGGAACACCGCAAATACCGGTTGCTCCCGAAGATTGACGACGAACGGCTCACACCGCAGCAGAGGGAGAATTATCATAAGCCGGGCGGAGTCGGCACGATGACCGGAGAGCAGTACTGGAACGGGCGCGGCCGCGGCTTTGGGGGAGAGCCGGACGGAGAGAACACGACTTCCTGCGCAGAAGAGAACTTGCTCGGTTATCCGGGAACGCGCTATTTCGGACAATCGCTCCTCGTGCATGAATTCTCGCACGGCATCATGAGAGGCGCGATCTACACTGTTGACCCTGAATACCGCAAGGCCGTGGAGGACACTTACGCGGCGGCAAAGAAGAGTGGTCTGGCTTCGGCACAGGGCTACTCCGGCAACAATCTCAACGAGTACTGGGCCGGCGGGGTCGAGGCCTTCACCTACTCAAACGGTCAGACGCGTGAGTGGCTGGTGGAAAACGATCCGCGGCTGTATGAACTTGTCCGGCAGGTGATCCCCGCGCACAGAATGCCGGGTAATGTCTATGTGGGACGAACGCGGCAGCGGCCGCCTGGAGAGTAATGTGAACGAATTAGCGCCGGAGGCGCGGTCAGATTGTAGCCCAGCGCGTAAGCGCTGGGGATAGTTACGAAACGAACATGAGCCCCGGAGGGCGAAAGATTTCTCCTGACGATACTTACGCCCCTGACGGGGCTTAAACGGACTCGAACATTACCCCGGCCTTACGGCCTGATCGTGCGTCATAAGTCGTCGGCTGGACACCGTGTCGGTTGGGAAACAACCATGGGCAAGCGGATTCCCCGCCTCGCAGGCGGGGTGGCTGCGACGCCATAGAAAAATAGACCCGTTCCTTTGTCAGCGCAGACGGGGCGGTGGCTAACGTCGCGAAGCTTCCTTATATGATCGCGAAGCGCACCGATTCAATAGGGTGGCGCTCCGCGCAGCAACTCGAAGGTGGCTTCGCGTCAATAACCACCGCCCCGTATCTGGACTCCTCCGTCAAGGGGAACACACGTCGACGTCCCCTCTCTTCGATGAAAGTTCCCGGATCGCTTCCAGCCTGAAC
>Ga0137427_10000638_pt1 | contig 17496 bp, 12 predicted proteins | sample EasRivERMZT700_2_FD_102309 | JGI IMG/M metagenome (GOLD analysis project Ga0137427, IMG submission 102309) | Soil microbial communities from meander-bound floodplain in the East River, Colorado, USA - East River MetaG ERMZT700_2 | ecosystem: Environmental > Terrestrial > Soil > Floodplain ...
ATCATCACATGGTCGCGGACTTCGACGGCAAACACGGAGAACCTCTTGGCTTTCAGGGATAGACAATAAGCTGGCAGAGTACGCCGTTCTGCCGGTTCAGAATATCGGGGAGCCGCTCGGGGAGCTCGGGGAACGGCACTGCCGGCGTCAGCAACGCGTCAAGCCGTGCATCGGCGAGAAGCGCGATCGCCTGCTCCAGCCGTTGGCGGTGGGAAATCGTGGCGCGGTGGGACGGTGCCACCTTGCCGACCTGGCTCGACACGATCTTGAGGCGGCGGCTGTGAAACGCACCGCCCAGCGGCACCGGCACACTGCCGGCGCCGTACCAACTCATCTCGAGAATGGTCGCCTCGTCGCCTGCGATGTCGATCGCCGTCGCAAGTCCCCGCGGATCGGCGCTGGTGTGGACGACCAGGTTGCAGTCGGCCGGCGCTTTGTCCGGCCTGGCGAAGTTGAGGCCGAGCGCGCGCGCGAGGTCTTCGCGCGCCGGGTTGATGTCGATCAGAGTCACCTCCGCGCCCGGCACCCGGGCGAATAGGTATCCGGCCAGCGCGCCGACCACGCCCGCGCCGACCACCGCGATCCGCCCGGACGGAACCGGGGCCGCGTCCCATGTGGCATTGAGCGCGGTTTCCATGTTCGCGGCCAGCACCGCGCGCGAAACCGGCACGTCCTCCGGCAGCGGGACGGCGGCCTCGACCGGCACGTCGAACAGGGTCTGGTGGGGATGGAGGGCGAACACAGTGCGGCCGAGCAGGCGGTCCGGTCCTGCCTCGACCCGCCCGACGGTCGCGTAGCCGTATTTCACCGGAAACGGGAAGCGTCCGCCCATAAAGGGACCACGCATCCGCTGGTATTCGCCCGCGGGAACCCTTCCGGCCGCGATCAGCGCCTCGGTGCCGCGGCTGACGGCGCCATAAAGGGCGCGCACCCGGACCGCGCCTTCGGCGAGCGGACCAAGCCGTTCCTGGCGGATTTCCGCCCGGCCGGGCCCGACATACCAAAGTGCTTCCGCTGTCGCATCGCCGCCCGGCACGCTCCCTCCCTGGGTTGGACTGCCCGCCCGCTCCCCGTTATATCGCTTCACGTGAGCCGGTACCCGACCACCGATACATTGCCAGATTTCGCTGCAGGCCGGAGGGTTTTCGCACGCCGCGCCGTCTTTGCGGCGCTCGTGCTGTCCACCGTCGGCGCGCTGTTTGCGCTGACCGGCTACGCGCTCTCGGCGGGCGGATTTGGCCTCGCCGACGGCGTCCTGCTGCTCCTCTTCGGACTCACCATGCCCTGGGCGGTGATCGGCTTCTGGAACGGCATCATCGGCTTCTTCGTCATGCGCTTTGCCCGCGATCCCGTAGCGTCCGTCAATCCGGCGGCGATCCATGGGCGCAGCGACGAGCAGATCACCGCTTCGACCGCCATCACCATCTTCGTGCGCAACGAGCCGCCGAACCGGGTGATCCGCAATCTCGACACCATGATGCGGGAACTGGAAGCGGCCGGCGCGGCCGGCAGATTCCATCTCTATGTGCTGAGCGACACGAACCTGCCCGAGATCGCGGTCCTTGAGAAAGAGAGCTTCGCCGGGCTCGCCTCCGAATGGCGTGACCGCCTTCCCGTCACCTACCGCCGCCGCGAGGTCAACACCGGCTTCAAGGCCGGCAATTTCTGGGACTTCTGCCAGCGCTGGGGTGACAACCACGATTTCGCGGTCACGCTCGACACCGACAGCTTCATGACCGCGGCCGCGATCATGCGCATGGTGCGGATCATGCAGGCCGCCCCGAAGCTCGGCATCCTGCAAGGATTGGTGGCGGGCCTGCCGACAACCAGCGCGTTCGCGCGCATCTTCCAGTTCGGCATGCGGCTCGGCATGCAATCCTTCACCATCGGCAGCGCGTGGTGGCAGGCCGATTGCGGTCCGTATTGGGGCCACAACGCGGCGCTGCGCATCGCGCCGTTCAAGGCATACTGCGAGATCCCGAAACTGCCCGGCGCGGGCGTGCTGCGCGGCCATGTGCTGAGCCACGATCAGATCGAGGCGGCGCTGATGCGTCGCGGCGGCTACGACGTGCGTGTGCTGCCGGAGGAAAATCTCGGCTGGGAAGAGAACCCGCCGACGCTCATCGAATTCATCCGCCGCGATCAGCGCTGGCTGCAGGGAACGCTGCAATACGGCTTCTTTCTGTCGCTCCCGGGCCTGAAATTCGTCAGCCGGTTCCAGCTGGCCTTTGCGATGCTGATGTTCCTTGGCTCACCGGCCTGGATCGGCCTGCTCGTTGTCGGCACGCTGGCGATCGCTTCATCGCCTTCGACCGCGGACTTCATCCGCGCCGATGCGGGTTACGCGCTGCTCGCCGCGCAGGTGGTGATGTGGTTCACGCCGAAGATCGCAACCGGCATCGACGTGCTGGTGCGCCCGGAGCTTCGGCGCGCCTATGGGGGCGCGTTCCGGTTCCTCGCCAGCCTTGTGACCGAAACCTGCGCGTCCTTCCTGCTCACGCCGATCATGTGGTTCGGCCACACGCTGTTCTTCGCCGGGCTTCCCTTCGGCCGGGTCATCGGCTGGATCGGGCAGGTGCGCGACGACCACACCGTTCCGTGGTCGGTGGCGTTCAGGCAGCTGTGGCCGCACACCACGCTGGGGCTCGCGTGTCTCGCGCTCCTCGCTGCGACGCATCCGGTCGCTGCGATTTATGCCTTCGTGCTGGTCGCGGGCGGACTTGCGGTGTCGATCCCCTTCGCCGTCGTCACCGCCATGCCGGGCGTCGGTCGCGCGCTCGCGCGCATAGGCATCGGCCGGCTGCCGGAGGAGAGCGCGCCGCCGAAGGCGCTGGCCGCGCTGTCGCTTCCGGCTGTCGCGGCCTCCTCGCGCGCAGGCCTAGTGTCGTGGTTTCGAGGTTCGCCATATCATTGATATCGCGCGCTTGGCGAACTTCGAAACCAAAACGACACTAGGAATCAATAAGTTGCTAGTGTCCTTCGATTCCGAAATTCGCCAGGAGCCCGATATAGAGATGAAGCGAATTTCGGAATCGGGACACTAGCGCCATGCTGGACCGGCTTCGCACCGCGCGTGCCGTGATGCGGTCGCTCGGCGTGTATTACGGCCGCGCGGGCCGCTCGACCGAGAAGGACCGCCTCTATGCGCAATTCGTCAAACCCGGCGATCTCGTGTTCGACGTCGGCGCTCACGTCGGCGACCGGGTGGCGTCGTTCCGGCGACTCGGCGCGCGCGTGGTGGCGATCGAGCCGCAGCCCGCGCTCGCCTTCACGCTGAAGGCGCTCTACGGCCGCGACCGCAACGTGACGGTCGAAAGCAAGGCGGTGGGGAAAGCGCCCGGCACGCTCACAATGAAGATCAACATCGACAATCCGACGGTCTCGACGGCATCGAGCGCGTTCATCGACGCCGCCAAAGGCGCGCGAGGCTGGGAGGGGCAGGTCTGGGAGAAGGCGATCGTGGTCCCGGTGACCACGCTTGACGCGCTGATGGAGACGCACGGTATCCCGGCGTTTGTGAAGATCGACGTGGAAGGCTTCGAGGGCGAGGCGCTGGCGGGAATGACGCGGCGGGTCGAGGTGCTGTCGTTCGAGTTCACCACCATCCAGCGCGAGGTGGCGCAGAGTTGCATCGCGCGCTGCGCGGCGCTGGGATTTCTGCGCTACAATGCCGCGATCGGCGAGAGCCAGGAGCTCGGCGAATGGCGCTCGGCCGAGGACATTGCGTGCTGGCTCTCGGAGCTGCCGCACGCGGCCAATTCGGGAGACATCTATGCGCGCATGGCGTGAGTGGCTGGCGGCCGGACTTTGTCTGCTCGCCGCGACGGCCGCCGCGCGCGCCGCCGATGCGCTTGCCGTCGAAATCATCAACGAAAGCGAGCCGACGCTCTGTGCCGAAAAGGACAACGTCTACCTGAAACTGCAGTCCGGTGCGGCACGCCGCTTCACCGTCGAGGCGGTGCATCCGGCCTATGCCGGAACCATCGTGGTGGACCGCTTCGCGCCCGACTTCACGAAATGCGACATGTCGAACGATCCGGTGTTCAAATCCGAGCGGCGGCAGGTCACGATCTTCGAGAACGCGGAATGGCGGCTGGTCGGCCACGCCTTCGACAGCTTCTGGCGGCCGAACCAGGTGCCGGTCAGGGTCGGCAACCGCGTCGAGAACGGCCTGCACCTCCTGCAGCTCTGGAGCTCGCGCCACGGCGGTTTCGACGAGGTGCTGGTGCTCTATCCCGCCGACGGCTATTGGCGCGCGCGCCCCAAACCGCCTGCCAACCTGAACTGGAGCGCGTACGGCTCCTCGTTCCTGATCGGGCCGGTCGAGACCCAAGGCCGCCCGCTCGTCGATATCAAGGACATCGCCTACGACCCCGAGACCAAGACCTTCACGCTCAATTTCGCGCGCGGCGGAAACGGCACCTTGCGTGTCGAACGGCTCGACGCCGAGCGCATGGTGCTGGACGTGAGCCTGTCGCAGAGCGCAGGCGCGCAGCGGCCGTTCGCGGCGCTGCGCTCGATGTTCGTGAGCGAAGGCAATTCCGATGTGGCGCGCGTCGGCTTGCGTGCGAAAGACAGCCAGCGCTGGCTCCAGGAACCGGTGATGGAGTTCATGCGCGCTGACGCGGCCGAGCTTTGGGCGGGCCGGCTCGTGCCGTCGCGCCACAACACCAGCGCGCCCGACATGGTGTTCCGCGATTTCAGCCCCACGGCGAAATAGCTCACGGTGATCGCGCCGCCACGAGGATCGAACGATTGAGCGAAGCGAACCTGCCCGCGGACGAGCGTACGCGCGCACCGATCCGTGACCGATTCGGCTTGGCCCGTCTCGCCGAGAAGATCGACGCGTCCATCGACAGGTATTTCTGGCGCTGGGCCGCGGGGTTCACAATCCTGTTTCTCGCCTGCTCGATCGTGAGGGATCTGCGGACCGCATTGTGGTTCGACGAACTGTTCACGCTTTACCTGGCCAGGCTCGCCAGTCCTCTGGAGATCATCAATTTCAACGACGCGTCGCCGCCGCTCTATCCCATCATCGTGCACTGGCTCCTCCCCATCGTCGGCAACGATGCGCTTGCGGTTCGCCTGCCCGCGACCTTGGGCTATTGCGCGATGATCGTCTGTGTGTGGGCGTTCTGTCGTCGCCGATTGCCGGCCGCCTTTGCCTTCGCTGCCTCCTTACTCACATTCGAGGGCGGCCTCTATTTCGCAACCGAAGGCCGCGCCTATGGCCTGGTGCTCGGCTGTGCGGCAGGGGCGCTGCTTGGTTGGCAAAGGGCGGCTCAAAGTCACCGGCGAGGCTGGGCTATTGCGCTGCTCGCCGTTTGTTCGGCGCTCATGGTTGCGCTGCATTATTATGCGATCTTCTTTCTGGTGGCGCTGTTCCTCGGGGAAATGGTGCGCTGGCGCGAATCGGGACGAGCGGACTTCGCGCTATGGGCCGCCATGGCGCCGGCGCCGCTCGTTCTCGGGTTGCACGCGGTTCTGTTCGTGGGGGGCCAGGACTACCAGACGCACTTCTGGTCGCCACCGTCTCTCGGGCAAATCGTGCCCTTCTATGAGCGCTTCCTGCTTCCCACGCTGGTCCTCTGCGGGCTCGCGTTCTCCGTTGCCGCGCTCCTGCCCAAACCGTCGGCCCATGGGCTCGAAACAAATTTCCAGGTGCATGAATGGACGGCAATTGCCGCCCTCGTCTTGCTGCCGCCGGCGGTCATCGTGCTGTCCATGTACACGACGCACGTGTTTGTCGACCGCTACCTCCTCTGGACCGTGATCGGGTTTTCCCTGCTCGGCGCCGCCGGCCTGTCCGCGGCGGCGCGCGGCCGGGCTGTCGTCGGTGTGGCGCTGATCGTCATCGCAATTGCCGCGACAGCGCGATTGGAGATTGGGCCCCTGGTCGAGACGCCGATGCTTCGGACGGCCGAAGGAATGCGCCAGGAGCTGGACAAAGTCGCGAGGGATGGCGCGGAACCCATTGTCGTTGCCAATGCCCACGCGTTCATGGAGCTGTCTTATTATCTGGACCAGCCGCTTCGCGAACGCCTCGTCTTCCCGCTGAGCCGGGACCTGGATTTGCAATATCGCGGTTTCGATACGGACGCGCTCACCCTTGGTCCGTTGGGCCGGCGCGGCCTCGTCCCCGTCAAAGCCTATGATGAGATTCTCGCGGAAAATAAGAGGTTCCTGCTCGCCGCCACCAAGAGCGACTACCTCCCGCAGCATCTCGCGGCGGCGGGATACCGCGTCGCTCCGATACAAGGGGCAACGATGCTCTACCAAGTGCAAGCACTCGATGAGTGACCGGCTAGCGCTTTCGGCGCTGCAGCTTCGCGGGCCGGCTGTCTGCGGAGGCTTCGCGTGCTGCCCAACAAGCTCAATTGGATTCTTCGATGGATTCTGTCCGATAGTCGCAGTCTAGGCAGAGCCACTTTACGCGACAGGTGCGCGAGCCATAAACGTCTGGCCGGGTCCTTTGGCGGTCCACCATGCGGAAACCCGGTTTTCCACATTTGGGGCATTTTGCGGTAAGCCGCACACCGTCATCGGATCTTCGCTTTGCCCGAAGCGAAGCGATTACTTTTTGAATCCCGCCGCTGACCTCGCGGAGCCACCTGAGAAGCATCCCTAACAGTATAGCCAAAGACCGAGTGACCTCCGCTTCGATCTGGAGCCGGTTCAGTAGCGCTAGATCACATCGAGTGTTGTCATGCCTCGCGTCCCGCCGGATCGGAGCCGCTCGGCGTAATGCAGAGGGACGCGCTTGCCCGACTTTCTGCTCGGCTCCGACACCTTAACCGAGGCCAAAATCATCGCTGTTGTTATCGTTCGTAGACTGCGCCAACCGCAATCCAAACAACGGCCACAATGACGACCGCGCCACCGATACAAAGGCCCAGGTTTCTGCCGCAGAACGTGCTTTCCCCTTGGGCCCTTGAAACTTCAGCGTCGGAGGTCGTCGGTGCTGCGTCAAGAGAGCCGACCCTGAGGATGGGCTCGCCACCGAACGTCATGCCCAGCTCTGCCGCCGGAACGAAACGATAACCGCCGGAAACGAGCGCGTTGGGAGCTTCCCGCCATGCTGAACCAAAACTCAAACCGACCATTGGCTGCGGCGCGGTTTTTGAATCGCCGCCAAAGGTAACTCGAAGACCAAGCATGGCAGCATTCCCGCCGTACACTGCAGTACCATGCTGAAGTCCGTTAGATGCGTCGATTCCGTAAGCGTGACCTGCTTCTGTGCTCGCCGCGAAGACTGCCAGCGTGGTCAGGGCCGATACGAAAAGTTTCCAGATGCGAGTGTGAGCGCGTGGAAGGAACATCGGTGTTGCCCCCCTTACCTCAGACAGACGTGATGAGACTATCAGGTGCTGCCTTGAGCGTCATGGGTTTGTGGCTCAACTGGGAGCGATGTCTCAGAAGGGTCAAGGAAAATGGGGTCGAAGTTTATATTCCTTCGTCCCACGGGAGCAGGATCGATTTTGGAGCGAGGCCGCTTAAACGCGGGCCGTTTTTTTGGACAGTGGCGCACCGGAGGGGATGAAAGTGCGAACTGGTCCCTGACGGTGGCGCGGCCAAAATGTCTCAGGTCCTAGCTGGCTGCCGATTCAATGGGAAATGTCCGGGTTGAGTGCATTTTGGAACTTTTGAGGCGCCCACTTCTCGGATGTGCCGGTGAAGTCGATCGCCGGCACGTAACGCGATTTGTTTGCGGACTGCGGGCGTATGAGGAAATCACAACAAGATTGCCCGGCTCGCGGGGTCTCGGCGGCGATCCATTGCGGACCCATTCACTGCGATGCCGCGGCCAGTGGCGGGCTTGCCTGATCCAGGCTCGCTCGACAGAAGGAGTTCTTGTCGTCAAAGAGGCCGAGCCTTGAAAACGACCGTAGGTCTTGGTCGCGCTCAAGCGTCTCGATCTCCCTGAGGAGGGCGTTGGCTTGTTTCTCCAACTCTTCAGCTTCAGCTTCAGCTTGAGCTTGAGGCTTCGACTTTCCGGTAGAATCGTCGCCGTTGCGAGCTAAGCAGCGCAAGGCCTGTGCGAGATCCCAACGAAGCTCGTTGTACTCCGCGTGATCTTTGACGGAATTAGAATTGTACGCTTTTTCAAGCTGCTCCCGAGCAGCCTGGTACTCTTTGCGACCAAGCATCACCTCTCCTAGGGTGCCCTGGATCATGATCTCGATGTCCTTCGGTCGCTTCCCGTCGACGAGGGCCACTGCCCGATTCGCGTAGTCGAGGGCATGCTTCGCAGTTTCCTTTTCCTTATCGGACGCGCTCGGGGCAGGCGACTCGCCGGGGCTCGGATCCTTCTGTGACAAGGCGTATTGCGACGCCCAGAACGTATAGGCGTAGCCATTCAAAGCGTCGACGCTATTCGGATTGCGCTCGAGCGCCATGGCGTATTCCGTCAGCGCTGTTTCGTAATTTTCGTTTCTCAAATGCTGGCCGGTCAAATATTGGCCGGCGAGGCTCAATCGAGCAGCGAAGTCCTCACTCAGGGCCTGGAGCCGCGTCGGGTCACCGAGTGCCTCGGCCGTGAGCGCCGCCTGACACCGCACGTAGTGGTCGTCGGGGTTCAGCGTGATAGCCCGGTCATAGTATTTGAGCGCGGCGCGGCTATACGGTCCGTACTGGTACCCATTGTTGGTCGCGCAACTCCAACCCAGCGTTCGGACGGGCCCCATTTCGGGGAAACGACTCTCGAGCGTCAAACCAAGCATGTAGGCGACACGAGATGCTCCCGCACGCAGATCGGCATCTGCGCGATTGCTATTGTCCATCGTCGCGTAGATCCTGTCCGCCCGTTTGCAGTAGAAATAAGTCAGAAACGTGCTGACGGTGTCATCCGATAGAGCGTGCGTGCATAGACCCGCGGACGCTGACGCCCGGTCCCGCGACGACACGCGACCCACAGGTGCATGGACCATCGTTCGCCAAATGCGTGCGGCCTCATTCTTTTGGATGAGCGGGGCGCGTTTCTGCTCCTTGGTTTGTAGGTGGGTTAACTCGGTTTGTGCGAGGGTAAACCAACGGACGGCAGGCTGCGGCCAAAGCAAGAATGTGTCATAGTCGTAGAGCGTGAAAGCCAGGGACGCGAGCCCCGCACCAAACTCCGGATCGCCCGCGACGCTGGCGCGAAATGCCTCGGTGGCAGCCCCGGGCTGGTGCGCCTCTCGCAAAGCTCGACCGAGCCAGTAGTGGGCGAGAGAAAAGCCCCAATCCCGCCTGGTTGCCTCGCCGAAGTGTTTGACGGCCTCGGCGAGCTGCGTCAGATCCGTTTCGGTTTCGAATTTCCGCCAGGCGCTCCAACCACACTGGAATGACGCGAGCGCGAGCGGCGAGCGGGTCAACCAGGCCGGCGACGACTCATCCGCGGTGGTGATCTGAAGCGCGAGTTGCTCCGCGAGGTCGGGGTGGGCGTCGGGGATGTCGCTGACTATTGTACTCGGCCCGGCGGCGGGCGACGGCCCATTCGCGGTGGCGATCGGAGGCGCGGGCGGGCGGGCGTTGGGGATGACGGTACACTTTGCTTGCCTGCTCGGGCCGACTTGCGCGCTCCAGCTATCGCCACGGCTCGAACGGGCAAGCGCGGTGGTATTGTGTGGTTCCTTGTGAACCGAGCCGCTGATAACCCGCACGCCGAGCAGCCAGCGTGCAGGTGCCTGTATGGGAGCGACGAGGAGCCCTACAGGAATAGTCACGCCGAACATGGGCACATCTTGTTGCTTGGCGAGCGCGGCCCCGAGATTCGCTGTCCCACCGTCGGCGGCGGCGAACCTGAAGCTCCTGTCACTCTTGCTTGTTCGGCTGCCGGCTTGGCTTGAGACCAGCGCGACGTCGGAGAGGTCGGAGCGAAGTCCTTCATTGAGCGTGTGAAGGGCATTCACAAGGTGGTCCGCTAGGCCGGCGTCTTTCCCGTCCGAAGATTCGGCCGTGAATGAGCCGATGATCGTTGTTCCGGCGTTCGGTACTTCGCTCAACGCGACGAGCAGGACGATCCCGATCGCCACCTTCAGTAGGACACCGGCGAGAGAACTCGCCGCGAACACTCGCCCAAGCAAGCGCAGCATGCCCGCCAGCGCATTGCGAAGGTTTGTGAAGCCCCAATGGAGAACGGCGCGTCCCGGGGAATCATCCGGCGAGCGAGAGATATCCGTGAGCAAACGGTAACATCGGCTCAGAAAACCGCCTCCCGTCGCCTCCGCAAGGGTCGCCCATCCCGCAGCGTTTCCCACCAGCGCAAGAGAGGTGTCGACGAGATCAAAATAGAAGAGATCAAGGAGGCTGACCGCAATCGTCAAGACCGCAGCCGCCATCAGGACTCGCTGCCCGCCAGGTATCGATACGACGGTCGTCGCCCTCTCCCGCCGCGATATGCGCACCTGCCATCCGATGGCGGCTGCGACGGCAATTGCCGCGACCCCCCAAACGATCCAGGCGGCCTGCTCTTGATATTCTGGCCAGACCAGCCATGTCACGGCGATTACGGCACAGGAGGCAAGGGTGACGATCATTGTCCTCGACGTCGGCCTAGCGGTTCCGCCGGGCCGGCGAAGCGTCCACCACACCAAGAGCGGCGCGAGGCCGGCACTGAGGCAGAAGACAATGAGCGCGACGTACTGCCAGAGAAGCTGGGTCGACGGGTTGAGGAAATCCGGCCGCTGCATCGCGATCAATCCGACCGCACTGGCAACGAATGCGTGCACACACACTCGTCGCATCCGATTCTCGACTCGGGCGACGGTAAGGCTCGCCTCAACCAGACACGCCGAAAGCCAGAGGATGAAGGGCGGCCACCACAGATCATACGCCAGGACCTGAACCGCCGAACTCTCACCGGGATCTAGGGGTTGGATACCGGCGTAGGCGAGCACCACGACGACGATAGACGCGCGCACTGACCAGACAGCCCGATTCGGACGGCTGAACACGTTACGGATGACAGAGACCAGGAGACCGAGACTCAACGCATACAGGAGAATCAGTGTTAGGATCCCCAAATATGCCCACGCGCCGCCTTCTATCATGGCCAGCCCGAACTCGGGGCTGATGACGAGCCACGCCCGGAACATCAAGATCGAGAAGATCAGGCCCAGGCCTGCGATGCCGACCAGCAAGCCTGGAAACCAACGCGGGTAGGGCAGACGGCGTGGGCCGGAGAGAACCAATGCCTCAAAGCAAAGGAAGCCGGCAGCGGCAAGAGCGCAGATCACGTATAGAGGAATCAAGATGTCTCCAGTACTCGAGTTCAACGAGTGTATGAGACAGTGGGAATATATTTCGTTGGAGTGAGTACAGTCAAGCACGTGTCCGTCACGAAAACCCGTGGCGTTTCAATGGTGGAGTGGTTCCTGGCTGTTTGAGCGTGCCAGAGGGATTGATCGTGCGACGCCGCGCCTGGAGTACTAGAAGTGGGATTCAAAGTTGGAGCTGGCGCACCCGACAGGATTCGAACCTGTGACCCCTGCCTTCGGAGGGCAGTACTCTATCCAGCTGAGCTACGGGTGCGCGGCCGGGGCAAACTAGAGGGTTTTCCCGCGATTGGAAACGAAGAAGGCCCGGGACACCCGGGCCTTCTCCTGACGTCGATTTACGCGACCGCTTAGTTGATCGCGAAGCAGTAGATCCTGCCTGCGCCGCCCGTGTTGTTGAGCGACTGCTTGGTGCAGCCCTGGCTCATATGGGCCGAGTTCCAGGAGATGTTGCCACCACCCGAGCGGTCCATGTGCCCGAGCATGGCGCGGGCGCGTTCCGGGGGTACGCCTTGAGCCTGCTGGTTCATCGGCACCGGAAGGGTCATCTGGTCCGAGGTCCAGTTGTTGCAGGTGTGGTCGAGACCGTCGGTGAAGGCGCGACCCTGCGGGTCCGAACCGGTCATGACGTCGTGCTCGTTCTGCCTGCCCTGTACGCCGCCGCCCGGAACCTCGGCGCCCTTCTCATCCAACGCTGATGAGCGCTGGACGTTGTTGCGATCGCGCTGCTGGTCGCCATGGAGGTCGGCGACGTTGGATGCGATCAGCTGGCCTTTGGCGTTGTACCAGGGGCCGTTGCCGATGCGCCCGCGCGCATTGACCCGCGGCGTGGTTCCGCGCTGCTCTTGGCTGACATAGGCGTGCCAAGTGCGGTTGCCCGCGCCCGCGGCCTGAGCGGCATTCTGACAAATGCGGTCGGCGCCATCGAGGCCGCCGAGATTGCCCGTACCTGTCGGGTTCGCCGCGACAAAGAAACTCATCGGCATTTGCGGTGCCTGCGCGCCTTGCGCGAGCACAGCGGCTGAGCCGAGAAGAGTCATGCTGAGCGCAGCAAAGATGATTCTTCTATTCATGGATGCCTCCTCGTTGATGTTGTTTGACGTACCGGCTGTCCGCCGTAACCCGCGCCCGGTCGGATTGGCGCCGACCGGTTACCCAGAGTGATGCGACATTAACACAGTTGCGCGCCGACCGACTATGGCGCCGCCGCCAAAGGGCAGGTTCGCACAAATGCATTGGCGCGTAAGGAAACATCGTGTGAGCGCCGTGTAAACTCGATGTTTGCGCGACGGTCGTTCTTGCGTGGTCGTGACGGGGTCCATCACACAGATGTGAGTTACACGGATGATGCTGTGTGCAGTGCACACTATGCGTTGCACACGAATTCAGCAGCCCCAAAAGAACAAGGCCCGGGAGATGCCCGGGCCTTGTCAGGACCGAAACGTTCAAGCCGGCTCAGTTGGTAGCGAAGCAGTAGAACTTGCCCGCACCGCCGGTGGCGATCAGGTCTTCACGGCTGCAGCTGCGGCTCAAATGCGCCGAATTCCACGACGTATTGCCTCCGCCCGCACGATCGGAATGACCGACGGTCACCTTGTTCATCGTGGTGTTGGAGGTCCAGTTGTTGCAGGTGGTGTCGAAGCCCGCCGGGAACGCGCGGCCTTCCGAGTCCGAGCCCGTCATGATGTCGTGCTCGTTCGGCATATCGCCGAAGCCTTTTACGACCTCGCCCTTCTCCGTCAGCGCCTGAACCTTCTGGATGTTGTTGCGGTCGCGAATATTGTCGCCATGGAGATCGCCGACATTGCTGGCGATCAGCGTGCCCTTGGCGTTGTACCAGGGGCCGGTGCCGATGCGGCCGCGCGCATTGACCGACGGCTGGTTGCCTTGCTGGGTCTGGCTCAGATAGGCGTGCCACGTGCGGTTGCCCGCGCCGGCGGCGGCCGCGAGGTTCTGGCAAATCTGGTCCGCACCGGCCAGCCCGCCGAGATTGCCGTGCCCGGGAGGGGCGCTGGTGACGAAGAAGCTCATCGGCATTTGCGGTTGCGCAGGCTGGCCCTGCGCCAGAACGGCGGCCGAACCCAGCAGTGTGATGGCAACGGCAGACAAAACAATTTTCCTATGCATTCGTGTCTCCTCGGTGATCGTTAGCCAGATGGCTATCCGCCCAGACCCGCAGGCTGGCCGAATCCCCCCATGGCATAACGGAAGTGTGCGGGACCATTATCACAGGACAATGTCGGCCGCCTATGGCGGTCTAACCCCACAATTCGGCCGCGGGCGGGAAGAGCCGGTCCCCGCGATAGGTGAGCCCCGGCACGCGGTCGCGTTCGAGCAGGAGGGGGCCGTCGAGATCGACGAATTCGGCAAACGGGGCGAGCAACGCAGCGGGCGCGATCGAGAGCGAGGTCGAGACCATGCATCCGATCATCAGCTTCAGCCCCGCGGCGGTCGCTTCCTGAGCCAACGCAAGGGCTTCGGTCAATCCGCCCGCCTTGTCCAGTTTGACGTTGATGTGGCTGTAACGGCCGAGAATGCGCGGGAGATCGGCGCGGGTGTGGCAGCTCTCATCCGCGCATAGCGGCACCGGGCTGTCGAAGCTAAGAAGCGCCTCGTCCTCTCCGGCCTTGAGCGGTTGTTCGATCAGCGCCACGCCGAGCCGCGCCAGCTCGGGCGTCAGCCGATGGAGGTCGTCGATACTCCAGCCCTCATTGGCATCGGCAATGAGCTGCGCTCCGGGCGCCGCCTGCCGGACCGCCGCGACCCGCTCGAGGTCGCCCGCCCCGGCGATCTTGAGCTTGATGAGGCGAAACGTCTGCGCCGCGACTGCAGCCGCGTTGGCCATGGCTTCGGGCGTGTCGAGGCTGATCGTGATTGCGGTGCGCACCGGCGCGGGCGGGGGCAGTCCGAGCACATCGGCCGCCGGCCTGCCGGTCGCCTTGGCCTCCCAGTCGATGAGGGCGCAGTCGAGCGCGTTGCGCGCGGCACCCGCCTTGAGCCGGTTCTGGAGCTCCTGACGCGTCAGCCCGGCTTCGATATCGGCCCGAAGCATTTCGATTTCGGCGATCACACTGGCGACGGCTTCGCCATAGCGCGGATAGGGGTCACCCTCGCCCCGGCCGGTGCTCTTTCCTTTCGTGATCTCGACAACGACGACCTCAGCCTCCGTTTTCGCCCCGCGGGCGATTCGGAAGCTTCCTTTGATCGGCCAGGTCTCGCTGCGGACGACGAGCGTTTTCGGCATCAGACGGGAGCGGGTTCGAGCCTTCCGCCCCAGTCTGCGCTCGACGGATGCGATTCCAAATGGGCAATCCGCTTGAGATAGAAGTCGTAAAGCACCGGATTGGCGCCCGAGAGGCCCCTGCACTGCTCTATCAGTCCTCGCGCCTTGTCCCATTCTCCGGCGCGATAGGCCTGAAAGATCCGCTCGTGGAAGGCTTTGAGCGCCAGGAATTTCGGATTGGCTCGCGACACCGGCGTGCCGAGGAGCGCGTAGAGCGGTTGGCGGTCGCCGCTTTTGGTGGGCTCGACGTCCACTTCCAGGAACGCGAACTCGCTTTCGGCCATTGCCCGCGTCGACTCGGCGACGAGGATCGACGTGCCGTAGTCCCCGGAGAGCCGCTCGAGTTCGGCGGCGTGCATGCTGGCGCGGCCGGCGACCGTGAAATGCGGCAGCCGGTCGGTGCCGAAATCACCGACGATGCCGGGTCCGGTGCTCAAGCCGATCCCGATTCCGACGGGGCCTAGCGACGCGTGGTCGAAGGTGGCGTGCTCGAGGCGCCGGTTGGCCTTTTCGAGCGCCTGCATCATCGCGAGCGCGCATTCGCAGGCGTGGGAGGCATGATGGCTGTCGTCGAGCGGCGCATTGAAAAAGGCCGTGAAGCCATCGGGCGTCATGCGGTCGATCGTGCCGTTGCGGTCGAGCACGGCGTCCGTCAGCGGCGTCAGCGTGCATCGCGTGAGCGTCGTCAGACCGGAGGGGTCGCCGCCGAGCGTCTCCATGATCGTATCGAAGCCGCGAATCCGGCAGGCGAGGAAGGTCATCATCCGCGTTGCGGAGTTCAGCTCCAGCGCCTGGGGGTGACGCGCCACACGCCTGAGCGTTTTGGGTGAAAGCTTCAGCTCCAGAGCGCGTTTCTTTTTGGCCCGCTCGCGCGCCATCGTGACGAAGTGGATCAAGACAGCCCCTCGGAAAATTGGTCGCGCCGCCCGAAAGATAGGCCGTGGATGATTAACGAGATTGCAGCATCGCGTAGATTTTCTGGCCGCCCCGGCCCCAGCGTGCGGTTGCCGCCGATGGCGGCAGCGTGAACACGTAGGCCTCTCCCCTTTTTCCAACACTCCGTGGTAAATTGGTCGCCACGGAAGGCGCAAATCCCACGCCCGGCCCCCGGGATCAAGAAGGAGAACACGATGAAGAGGCTTGGACTATTGGCGCTCGCGACAGTGTGTGCCGCCGCTTTGGCGGGGGTCTCTGCGGTGGCGCAGAACCCCGACCCGGGCGAAACCGTAGGGCAGAAGTTCCAGTACAAGGCCGGCAAGCTGGCCGCGCCCTATGCGACGCCCGCGACCGCCAGCCGTTCGACGCCCGCGCCGCGGCCGCCGGAGGCACGGTTGCGGACCCCCCCGGGCTTCCAGACCACCCTCTTTGCCGACGGATTGACCAGCGCCCGCTGGCTCGCGGTCGCCCCCAATGGCGACGTCTTCCTCGCCGAGCCCGACCGCCAGGGCAGCAGCCCCGAGGCCCCGGGCCGCGGCAAGATCACAGTGCTGCGCGACGCGAATAACGATGGCAAGGCCGAGCTCCGCGAGACCTACGCCGAAGGGCTGAAATGGCCGCACGGCATGGCGTTCTCGAACGGCGGCTTCTACGTGGCTGACGCGCTCGGCATCTACCGCTACGCCTACAAGGACGGCGACACCAAGGCCGGCGCCAAGACGCAGGTGACCGAGCCCGGTGCGTTCGGCAAGCTCGGGGGCCATTGGACGCGCAATCTCGCGATCGACCGCGGCGGCAGGGTCTTCGTCGCCATCGGCAGCAATGGGAATATCAACGAGGACGAGCCGCATCGGGCGTCCATCTCGGTGGTTCAGGGCAACAAGATCGTGCAATACGGCACGGGGCTGAGGAACCCGGTGGGCATCGCATTCTATCCGGGTACGGATGATCTGTACACGGTGGTCAACGAGCGCGACGGTCTCGGCGACGAGCTGGTGCCCGATTACATGACGCGCGTGCAGCAGGGCGATTTCTACGGCTGGCCCTATGCCTATCTCGGCCAGAATCCGGAACCGTCGATGATGGGCAAACGGCCCGACCTCGTGGCGAAGACGAAAGTGCCCGACGTCCTGTTCCGTTCGCACTCCGCGCCGCTCGGCTTGATGTTCTACACCGGCACGCAGTTCCCACAGGATTACCGCGGCGGCGCGTTCGTGGCGCTGCATGGCTCGTGGAATGCGGCGACCCCGCGCGGCTACAAGATCGTCTACGTGCCGTTCAACAACAACCGGCCGTCGGGCGAGTATGTGAACTTCGCGCTCGGCTTCTGGACGACCGGGCAGGCGCCCGCGGGCGTGATGGGCCGGCCGGTCGGGTTGGCGCAGGCGAAAGATGGAAGCCTGCTCGTGGCGGACGACGTGGGCAGCGCCGTCTGGCGTATTTCGTACTCTGCCAGATAGCTGCTGCTGCAAATGAAAAGGCTGCCCGTCCGCGGACGGGCAGCCTTTGTTTTAGGGCAGTAGGACCGAGCTATTTCAGGACCGAGCTATTTCTGCCGCTCGCGGCGCTGACGCTCTTCTTCCTCCTGCTGCTCAGGGGTCTTGCCCTTCTGCGCCCGCGCGCGACGCTCCTCGGCCGCCGCAGCTTGCTGCTGTTGGCGTTCGGCCTGCTGGCCGCGAGCCTGGCTCGGCTCCACCGGAACCACGGCGCGCTGTTGCTGCTGCTGATCGGCCTGGGACCGGCGCTGGCGTTCGACCTGGTCGCGTTGCTGCTGCTTTTCAGCCTGATCGGCACGCGCACGGTTCTGCTGCTCAGCCTGGTCCTTTTGCTGCCGCTCAGCCTGCTCCGCGCGAGCGCGCTGTTGCTGCTGTTCGACATCGCCCTGGATCGCAGCGCCGCGGTCCGGCCGCTGACGTTGCTCGCGCTGAACGCGCTCGTCGCGTTGACGTGCGGTCTCACCCTGCTGACCGCGCGGGGGCTCCGTCACCTGTTGGTCGCGTTCGACGCGGCCGCGGGGCTCCGTTG
>Ga0137427_10000639_pt1 | contig 17470 bp, 18 predicted proteins | sample EasRivERMZT700_2_FD_102309 | JGI IMG/M metagenome (GOLD analysis project Ga0137427, IMG submission 102309) | Soil microbial communities from meander-bound floodplain in the East River, Colorado, USA - East River MetaG ERMZT700_2 | ecosystem: Environmental > Terrestrial > Soil > Floodplain ...
ATCGTCATCAACAAGCCGATTCCCGGGCTCACCTTCGCCGAACTGATGAAGCAGCTTCAGATCGAAACCGGCCCCAAGGCCGGCGAGCTTCCGATCCTTTATGGCGGGCCGGTCGAAACCGGCCGGGGCTTCGTGCTGCACAGCGGCGACTACGAGGCCAGCGACTCGACCCTTTCCGTGTCCGAGGACATATCGCTCACCGCGACGCTCGACATCCTGCGCGCCATTGCCGACGGGCGCGGGCCGAAACGCGCGCTGTTCGCGCTCGGCTATGCCGGCTGGGGCGCGGGCCAGGTCGAGAACGAGTTCCAGGTCAACGGCTGGATCCATTGCCAGGCCGATCCGACGCTGGTGTTCGGAACCGACCCGCAGGCGAAATGGAGCGCGGCACTCGCCCGGCTCGGCATCGGCCCGTCGGGCCTCGTCTCGGACGCGGGGCGGGCATAAGGGAAGGGCGAGTAGCGAATGGCGAATGGCGAGTAGAAACCATTCGCTATTCGCTATTCGCTATTCGCCCCTGCTTCGCGCTTGCGATGAAGCCGAAGACCTGCGCCGACGGCATGGGTGCGCCGAACAGGAAGCCCTGCCCCTGCTCGCATCCCAACGCTTTGAGCAAGGTCACTTCCTCCTTGGACTCAACGCCTTCCGCGATGGCGACGAGCTTGAGCTCCTGGGCAAGAGAGAGGATGGACGCGAGAACTTTGGGGCCGGCCGCATCGTGGCGCACCGACATCATGAAGCTCTTGTCGATCTTGAGCGTATCGAAGGGAAGACGCGCCAACTGACTGAGCGAGGAATGCCCCGTCCCGAAATCATCGATCGCGAGGCTGGCGCCCATCGCCTTGAGCCGCTTCAAGCCCGCTTCGGCGCTTTCGGCGCCCGCCATGACGGCGCTCTCGGTGACTTCGAGCCGGAGCGAATCCTTCGCCAGTCCGGCGCGGCTGAGGATCTCGCCCAATTCCTTCGCGAAGCCCTCATCGGCGATCTGCCGCCAGGTGACGTTGACGCTGACATAGAGCGGCGGCCGCGACGGGAAAAATTGCTGCCAGCGTGAAAGATCCTTGGCCGCCTGACGCAACGCTTGCCGCCCGAGATTGACGATCAGGTCGCTGCGTTCGGCATGGGCAACGAATTCGTCCGGCTGGATCAGGCCGCTGCGCGGATGGCGCCAGCGCAGGAGCGCCTCGAAGCCGGCGATGGCGCCGTCCTTCAGCCGTATGATCGGCTGATAGTAAACCTCGATCTCGTCTCTTTCGAGGGCCTGGCGCAGGTCCGTCTCGAGCGCCACCGGATCGCGCGCAGGAGTTTTGGCGAGTGTGGCCGAATAGAGCGCGACGCGGCTTCCACCCTCGCGCTTGGCCTCGGTCACTGCGCGTTCGGCGTTGAACAGAAGGTCTCGCCCACGCTCTGCCTTCGAACCTGCCGCGACGCCGACACTGGCCTGCACGTAAATTTCACGGCCGCTGATCGAGAACGGTGCGCTCATCAAATCGAAAATGCGCCGTCCAAAGGCCGCGAGATCCGCGACGCCGGTCTCCGCCACCGCAAACATGCCGCCGCTGACGCGGAACAGCCGTCCGCGGCCCAACCCGGTTTCGATCCGCTCGACGAGCGCCAGCAGCAACGTGTCGCCGCCGTGCTGGCCGAGGCTGTCATTGATCGCCTTGAAGCGCTCGATGTCGAACAGCGCGAGCGCCGAATGCTTGAGACCGCCGGGTGAGGCATCGAGGAACGAGATCAGCGCGGCGCGCGTGCCCAGCCCCGTCAATGCATCGCTCGGTCCCGCAGCCGTTTCCGGAGCCGAGGGCGCGGAGTCCACGCGGACTTTCGGCACCGCACCGGCTGCGACGGGCGCGGGACGTTTCGCGGGGCGCTGCGGCTTGGGTTGCCGCTGCAACGGCTGCGCGAGCGGCTCGATGGGGACCGATGCCGCCAACGCGACGAGCAGCGCGCCCGCGGCGGAGAACCCGCCGATGGCGCCGGGTGCGACAAGATTGCCGCCAAAGACTCCGAATGCGTTCAGCATCGCGGCCGCGGTCACGAACGCGAAGATGCCGGCCGCCGGCGCAAGCCGCCGCGCGCCGGAAATTCCCAGCCGCCCGCAATGCATGAGGTATGCGGCTGCGGCGGCCGCTCCTACGACCGCAAGCGCGCGGACCGTCACGCCTGCGTAAGGAAGGCCGACAAACGCGGCGACGCCGATCACAAGGATCGCGATCGCCACCCCATCACGCAAGCGCGCCAAGCCGCGCGAAAAGGCCGCGAACGACGTCACGTAATCGACAAGCCAGATTCCGCAGGCAAGTCCCACCGACAAGGCGAACGCCGACAACGCATAGGGTCCGGCATACGCGGCCAGCCAGGAGGCGTCGAAGAAGCCGGTGCGCGACAGTTCGCCCACGACAATGGCCGCCAGGAACAAAGCCGCCCATCGGGCAAATACCCGCCTGGAAAGAACCGCGGTGCCGGCGGCGAATGCCGTTGCCGCAATCAGCAATCCCGAGACGAGGCCGGTCAGCACGGCGTATTGACGGTTATGCGCGACCAGCGCGGGCTCGCTCCAGGCGAGCAAGGATGGCGTTTCCCTCACGCCCTGAAAGTGCAACGCGAGCGTGCCCGCGTTGTTGGGCGGAATGACCAGCCGGAACGTGTGCTCGCCGAAGCCGGGCGAACGCTCGAGACCGATGTCGGGGTTGGACGACACCGCCTCGATCAGGGTGGGACGCGTCCTTGTCGGGGTGGTCGCAAGCGCGGCCTGCGGCCGGTCGGCCGCGGTAAGGACGCGAATGACGGGCGTCATCCCGCGGTTCTGCACCGGCACGGTGAACCAGGCGTCGTCGGGATCGGAGGGATCATTGACGTCGCGTGCCGAGAGCGACGGCCCAAGATCGAGCAGCGCCTCGGGCGCGGCGAGATTGAGCGCGGTGGTGGTGGCTTCTCCGGATGGGGGGATGGGGATGTCGTCCGCGGCATGGGCCGCGATCACGCAAGCCAGCCATGCCGCGAACACGGATATGAACGGACGCATACCGCAGGGCAGGTGGCCCATCACGACGGAGAGGATTCGCGAATCCGAAGCATGATCCTCAGCCTACAGGCGGGTCGTCTTCGAGCAAAGCGAAGAGGACATGATCGCGCCACTGGCCGTTGATTTGGAGGTAACGGCGGGCTCGTCCCTCCTCACGGAAGCCGACCTTCAAGAGGAGCGCGCGCGATGCCTCGTTTTCCGGAATGCAGGCGGCTTCCAGCCGGTGCAGCCCCAGAACCTGAAAGACGAACGGCAGGACCGTGGTCAGCGCCGAATGCATGTGTCCGCGGCGCGAATAGCGCTCGCCGACCCAGTATCCGATTGCCGCCGACTGCGTGACCCCGCGCCGAACGTTGGACAGCGTGCACCCGCCGATCAGCAGATTGTCCTCCTTGAGGAAGACGAAGAACGGATAGGACAGGTCATTTTTGATCTCGCGCTGATAGCGGCGGATGCGGCGGCGGAAGGCCGAGCGGGAGAGCTCATCGGCCGCCCAAGTGGGTTCCCAGGGCGCCAGGAATTCGCGCGACCCGCCTCTGAGCGCGGCCCAAGCAGCGTAGTCCGACATCAGCGGGTAACGCAGGAATATACCGTCGCCATGGAGCACCGGTTCCCGGCCTCCAGGAAAGATCATCCCCCGCATGAACATGAATCAGGCGCCCGCGAGTTCTGGGGTTCGACCGAAGCGACGAGCAAAACGGTCCAGCGATTCCAGCCGGCCCACCGGCCCGACCGAGGCCATCGCGGGACTGCCCCGTTCGCACAGCGTCGCGGCGAAGCGTCTGAGTGCGGCAGCATCCACGGCATCGACCCGGGCCGTCATTTCCTTTGTCGAGAGCACGCGGCCGTAATTGAGCAGGTGGCCGGCAATCCGCTCGCAGCGGGCTCCCGTGCTTTCGAGCGCCATCAACAGCGACGCCCGCAACTGCGCACGGGCCCGCGCCGCCTCTTCCTCGGTTGCACCTTCAGCCATGGCCTCGATCTCTGCGGCAATGAGCGGGGTCACTTCACCGGCCTTGTCTTCGCCGGTGCCGGCGTAGACGCCGAGTATTCCCGAGTCGCGATGCGATTGGGAGAAGGCGTAGATGGCATAGCACAGACCGCGCTTTTCGCGGGCTTCCTGGAACAGCCGCGAGGACATGCCGCCGCCCAAGGCGGTCGCGAAGACCTGCGCCGTCACCGCATCGGGATCCGTCGCCGCGACGCCCGGAAAAGCGAAGGCGAGATGAGCCTGTTCCAGATCGCGCTGGTCTCGGATCTCGCCGCTGATAAAGCGTGCCGGCTCAGCCGCAGGGCCGCCGCCGAGATGCAATCGCGCGAACAGGGTCTCCGCCGTATCGACGAGCTGGTTGTGCTCCACGGCGCCCGCGGCGATCAGCATCATGCCGCCGGCGCGGTAATTGGCGCCCATGTACGATTTCAACTCGTCGCTGGAAAAGGCGGAGACGGTCTTCTCGCTGCCGAAGATCGGCCAGCCCATCGGTTGGCCCGGATAGCAGGCCTCCTGCAGATGGTCGAAGATCAGATCGTCGGGCGTGTCGCGCGCCTGTCCGATCTCCTGGAGAATGACCTCGCGCTCGCGTTCAAGTTCGCTCTCGTCGAAGGCCGGGTTGATCAGGATGTCGGAGATCAGGTCCAGGGCGACGCCGACGTTTTCCTTCAGCACGCGGGCGTGAAACGCGGTCTGCTCCCGGCTGGTATAGGCATTGAGATCGCCACCGACCTCTTCGATTTCCGTCGCGATATCTTTCGCCGAGCGCGTCAGCGTGCCCTTGAACGCCATGTGCTCGAGCATATGGGAGAGCCCGGCCTGTTCGGCGGTCTCATGGCGCGCGCCGCAGTTCACCCAGACCCCCAATGCTACGCTTTCCAGGTGCGGCATCGGGTCGGTGGCGACGGTAAGTCCGTTTTTCAGTGTGGTGATTTCGATGCTCATGAAGTCCCTGTTCGCTCCAGGACAAAAGTCCTCACTGCGCCCACCTCGTTCGGCAGCACAGTGTAGCGTTCTTCCAGGCTCATGATGCCGGCAAGTTTTGGCGGACTTTCTTGCGTGATTCCAATGGCTTGCCTGATGGCTTCCGGAAACTTGGCCGGGTGTGCCGTGGCCAGGAAGACGAGGGGCCCGCTGAATCTGCCGGCAAGATTACCTACGGCCGCAAAGCCAACGGCAGTATGGGGGTCGATGACTATGCCAAATTGGACGCGAATATCGGCGATGGCCTGCCTCGTCTGGTCATCATTGGCGCTGGAAGCAAGATAGAGACGCTGAAGCGCGTAGAAAACGGCCGGCGGTATGTCCAACGCGCGGGTGCTCGCGAAGGCCGCCATCGCCGCCTCCAACCAGCGGGAATCCCGCTGCGAAGCTTCGAACAGTGCGCGCTCGAAATTGCTCGCCACCTGGATGTCCATCGAGGGCGAGAGCGTCTGCTTTGCCTGCCCCGCGCTGTAGATGCCGGGCGGCGTCAATGCGCGCACGAGGATGTCGTTGGCATTGGTGGCGACAACCAGGCGCTCGATCGGCAGCCCCATTCGCGCGGCCGCTTCGCCGGCGAAGACATCGCCAAAATTGCCGGTCGGCACGACGAAGCTCGGGGTGCGCCCGAGAGAAGCAGCTGCGGTGAAGTAGTACACGCACTGCGCCATGATGCGCGCGAAGTTGATCGAATTGACGGCGGTGAGCTGCGCGCGGGCCGCGAATCCGGAATCGGCAAACAGCGTCTTCACGATGTTCTGCGTGTCGTCGAAGCTTCCCTCGAGCGCAATGTTGTGGACGTTTGCGTCGGGGACGGTCGTCATCTGGCGGCGCTGCACCTCGGACACCCGCCCATGCGGATGCAGCACGACGACGTCCACACCGGGAAGGCCCCGCAACGCCGCGATCGCCGCCGAACCCGTGTCGCCCGACGTCGCGACGATCACGGTCGCACGCCGCTTCTGCTTCTTGAGCGCGCGGGCAAAGAGCCGACCCAGGAGCTGCATCGCGACATCCTTGAAGGCGAGCGTCGGCCCGTGGAACAGCTCGAGCAGGAAGCGATCGGGCCCAAGCTCGACCAGCGGCACGACATCCTTGTGCGAGAAGCCGGCGTAGGCGGCGTCGACATCGGCGCGGAATTCGGCGTCGCTGAATTCTCCGGCCACGAAGGGGCGCATCACGCGAAACGCAACCTCGGCATAGGGCAGCGTCGCGAACGATCGCAACTCGGCCGCGCCGATACGCGGCCAGGCGTCGGGGAGGTAGAGGCCGCCGTCGGCAGCCGGACCTCCCAGCAACACGTCACCGAACCCGGCGGACGGTCCACCCCTCGTACTGATGTAGTGCATCGCGGATTGCCTAACTGAAGCTCAAGCGGCCATTTCGGACATGATAGACCAGATAGACACCCAAGAGCGTCAAGGCGAGGCCGAACCAGGTCACGGCGTATTGCAGGTGGTTGTTGGGAATGTCCACCCGATATCCGGGAAATCTGGGCAATCCGCCCGGATTGGCCGGCTGGTCGGCGACGATCACGATGGGGGCCTTGAGCGTTACGCCCACGGCCTGCGCGATGCCCTGAATGTCGCGCCAATACCAGGTGTGCGCCCGCTCGTCGGCTGCCGGTGTAAACATGTTCCGCTCGCCTTCGCGGCGCACGAGTCCTGCGATGGCGACTTCGCCCTCCACCTGGCCGGCTGTGCGCGTTTCAGGCGGCTTTGATGCCAGCGGCACGAAACCGCGATCGACAAGGACGATACCGTCGCCGCTGCTCAAGACGAGCGGCGTCAGCACGTGCACGCCCATCCCGAGATCGAACTCGGTGGCGTAAACATAGGCCTCCTTGTCATGCAGGAAGCGACCGTGCGCCTGGACACGCCGCCATTCCATCTCGGCGAGCGGCAGGCGCAAGACATCGTCCACCGGGGTTTCCGCGGCCTTCATCCGTCCAGCGATGGCCGTCAGGAGCGCGGTCTTTTCGTGAAGGCGCTCAACCTGCCAAAAACCGAGCGCGACCAGCACGAGCAACGCGGGCAGCGTGAAGAGTGTCGGACCGGCGAGGGGGCGGAAGCGGATCATGGCGCGCCACTGTAGCCTGTCGTCCGCTTGGACGCTTCAGATTGGCGAGGCTCCGGCTTCAGGAAGGAGCCTACTGCTCCAGCACCAGCTCGCCGCGTTCCTGAGTCCAGCGCACACGCGAGAGGAACGACATGCCGAGCAGATTCACGCCGAGCGCGTCGTCGCGGAGAACCAGCGCTCTGACATTGCGCACGGTGATGTCGCCGATTTCGACCGTTCCTAGTTCGATGCGCGCGGCGCGGCCCTCGCCGTTAGCCGTGCTGATCTTGACGTTATAGTCCTGCTCGCGCGGACGGTAGCCGAGGTCGGCAGCATCGCTCTCGCGAAGCGCTACCAATGTGGCGCCTGTGTCCACCATGAAGGCGATTTCGCGGCCGTCGACGAGCGCATCGGTCGTGTAATGCCCATTCCTCGCCGCGATGGTGACGGTGCCGGGATCAACCGGCTTGCGTGCAACCGGCCTCGCAGGCGCCTTGCTGGCGGTCATGACGCCGCTCTCTTCAATCATGCTCACGGCAAAGAGACTGCCTACCGTGAGTGCGACCGCGACGAAGAAGAAGCGAGACATAGTACACCGCTTGGCTCTCCTGCGATTTATGCAGGAGCGGCCGAGAAAGGCGTCCTAACGCGGACTGCAGCGCCGGCGAATTGCCCAGCGTTGGTGAGGAAGCGGCGAACGCATCCGATAAAATTGTCGCCAATGCCTAACCGATCCTGCGGCCTTCTTCGGCTCGGTGCTTGTATTGGAGCACGATCAGCGCGGCCTTGAGCGGGCGAAGCAAGGCAAGCGACAGGATCACCAGGGCCGGGCCCCAGATCACCGCGTGCACCCAATAGGGCGGCTGGAACGTGACTTCGGTGATGAGAGCGCCGCCCGCGACGATCGCGCCGACGATCAGGATGACGAACACGGCCGGGCCATCGCCCGCCTCGAAACCCGCGAAATCGAGCCCGCAGGCCGGGCAGGACGGCGAAAGCGTGAGATAGCCGCGGAACAGGTTTCCTTTGCCGCAGCGCGGACACCGTCCCCACAGCGAGGCGGCGAGGACCGAAGGCCCCCTGCCAGCTCCGGGAACGGTATCGTTCATGCGGTGACGGCGCTGGCGCCGATCACGTAGATGCACACGAACAGGAAGAGCCACACGACGTCGACGAAATGCCAGTACCACGCCGCGGCTTCGAAGCCGAAATGGCGCGTCGGCGTGAAGTGGCCGGCGATCGTCCGCCCCAGGCACACGATCAGGAACAGCGTCCCGATGATGACGTGCATCCCGTGGAAGCCCGTCGCCATGAAGAACGTGGAGCCATAGATCGCGCTGAGATCGCCGACGCCCGCGGTGAGCGACTTGTGAGCCTCATCCATGAGCGGCGTCAGCATCGCGCCGTTAAAACCGAAGGTAAATTCGGCATGGCTGTATTCGTAAGCCTGGACGGCGGTGAAGCTGAGACCGAGAGCGACCGTCAGCAGCAGGCCCTGGATGGCACCCTTGCGGTCACCGGTCAGGATGGCGTGATGCGCCCAGGTGACGGTGCTGCCGGAGGTGAGAAGGATCATGGTGTTGATCAGCGGCAAGTGCCAGGGATCGAAAGTGACGATGCCCTCGGGCGGCCACATGCCGATCGACACGTCGATCGGAAACAGAGCGGAATTGAAGTAGGCAAAGAACCAGGCAAAGAAGAACATCACTTCCGAGGCGATGAACAGGATCATGCCGTAGCGCAGGCCGAGCTTCACCACCGGCTTGTGATCGCCCTTGACGACCGATTCGCGCACGACGTCGCGCCACCATCCGCCCATGGTGTAGAGCACGAGCACGAAGCCGAGCACGAAGATCCACGGCTGACCGTTCACCGGGAGTCCCCAGAAGCCGGTGTAGCCGTCGTTCATCCAGAAGACGGCGCCGATGAGCATGATGAACGCGCCGGTCGCGCCGACGATCGGCCATGGGCTGGGATCGACCAGATGATAGTCGTGATGCACGTCGCCATGGGCCATGATGTCTTCGCCTTTCTCAGCCCCTCGGCACCGATCGGACAGCGGACGTCTTGTCGGCCGCCTTCTGATTGACCGCGGGATAGAACGTGTAGGAGAGGGTGATCTCGTGAATGTGGTCGCCGTCCCGGTCGGTGAGGATTGCGGGATCGATGAAGAACGACACCGGCATCTCGACCGACTGTCCGGCGTCGAGCCGCTGCTCGGTAAAGCAGAAGCATTGAATCTTGCTGAAATACCGCCCGGCGCGGTCGGGCACGACGTTGAACGTCGCGTGGCCGACGATCGAGTGGTCGGAATTGTTCACGGCGCGGAAAAAGACCAGCCGATTCTCGCCGATCTTGACCTGGACCGCCCGCTGCTCGGGCTGGAACGACCAGGGCAGCGCACGGTCGGTGTTGGTGTCGAAGCGGACGGTGACGACGCGATCGCTCACGGTCGAGGGGGCCGCATCGGCGCGCTGAGGCGTTCCGCCATATCCGGTTGCGCGGCAGAACAGATCGTACAACGGCACGGCGGCATAGGAGAGCCCGACCATGCCGATCACGACGGCAAAGCAGCTCCCGAACACCGCGTTGTTGCGCGACAACAGCTTCATTGAACCGGTCCAACCTGACTGCCCATGCGGACAATCGTCATGAAAAAGAACAACAGCACGAGAAACACGAGAATGCCGGCGATGGCGAAATTCCGCATGCGGCGCGCTCGTTCGAAGGCCTTCCTGGCGGTCTCAGCGTTTCTCTCGTCATCGCCCGTCATCCGGCCGTAAGCGGCGCGAAGGCCGCGATGCCAAGCGATTGCTCGACGATGAGGGCCGCGAACAACGCAAACAGATAGAGAATGGAGATGCCGAACAGCCGCCGTGCGCTGGGCTCGCGCTCTGCGTCACGCTCGCGGGCGACGCGGACGCTTCCGATGGCAAACCAGCCCCCGAGGGCGATGTTGGCGGCGAGATAGAGCGGCCCGGCGAACCCCAGCGCGACCGGCAGGAAGCCGCTCAGCACGACAAGCGCGGTGTAGATCAGGATCTGGCGGCGGGTCTCGGTCTTGCCCCTGACGACGGGAAGCATGGGCACGCCGGCCCGCGCGTAGTCGTCGGCCCGATAGAGCGACAGCGCCCAGAAGTGCGGCGGCGTCCACAGGAAGATGATGGCGACGAGGACGAGCGGCTCGATCGCCAGGCCTCCGGTCACCGCGGCCCAGCCGATGGCGGGAGGCAGCGCACCCGCGAGCCCGCCGATGACGATGTTCTGCGGCGTGCGGCGCTTGAGCCAGGCCGTGTACACGACCACGTAGAAGGCAATGGTGAACGCGAGCAGGGAAGCGGCCACGAGATTGACGAACAGTCCCATGACGGTGACCGAGCCGACCGCAAGCGTCGCCCCGAACGCAGCCGCATCCCCCGCCGAAATCGCGCCACGCGGCACGGGGCGCGCGCGTGTCCGCGCCATCAACCGATCGATGTCCGCGTCATAAGCCATGTTGAGTGCGCCCGACGCTCCCGCCCCGACCGCAATCGCGAGGAGCGCGGTCAGCGCGGTCGCGATGTGGATCGTTCCCGGCGCCAGCACGAGGCCGGCGATGCCGGTGAACAGGACGAGCGACATCACCCGCGGCTTCAACAGCGCGACATAATCGGCCACCGTGGCGAAGTTCAACTCGCCTGCGAGATCGATAGGCTTGGGCTGCACTGACGCGGACACGCTCGTTACTCGCCTTTCAGTGGTGGCCGCTGCTTTCAATGCGCGGCAAATCATTGAAGGTGTGGAACGGCGGCGGAGAGGACAGCGTCCACTCCAGCGTCGTCGCGCCCACGCCCCACGGATTGTCGCCGGCCACGCGCTTGCGCATGAAGGCATCGGCCATGCACGCCAGGAAGACGATGACGCCGAAGCCCGAGATGAAGGCGCCGATCGAAGACACCATGTTCCAGCCGGCGAAGGCATCGGGATAGTCGGCGTAGCGGCGCGGCATGCCGGCGAGACCGAGGAAGTGCTGCGGGAAGAACGCGAGGTTCACGCCGATGAACGTGATCCAGAAGTGCAGCTTGCCCAGCATCTCGTTGTACATGTAGCCGGTGATCTTCGGGAACCAGTAGTACCAGCCGGCAAAGATGCCGAAGACGGCGCCGAGCGACAGCACGTAGTGGAAGTGCGCCACCACATAATAGGTGTCGTGGAGCGCGGTATCGATGCCGGCGTTGGCCAGCACGACGCCGGTGACGCCGCCGACCGTGAACAGGAAAATGAAGCCGACGGCCCACAGCATCGGGGTCTTGAAGCTGATCGAGCCGCCCCACATGGTGGCGATCCACGAGAAGATCTTCACGCCCGTCGGCACCGCGATCACCATCGTGGCGAACACGAAATAGGCCTTCGTGTCCACCGACATGCCCACGGTGTACATGTGGTGCGCCCACACGACGAAGCCGATGAAGCCGATGGCGACCATGGCGTAAGCCATGCCGAGATAGCCGAACACCGGCTTCTTGGAGAAGGTCGAGACCACCTGGCTGACCATGCCGAAAGCCGGCAGGATCAGGATGTACACTTCCGGGTGCCCGAAGAACCAGAACAGGTGCTGATAGAGGTTGGGATCGCCGCCGCCGGCCGGATTGAAGAAGGTCGTGCCGAAATGGCGGTCGGTCAGCAGCATGGTGATCGCGCCCGCAAGCACGGGGAGCGACAGCAGCAGCAGGAAGGTCGTGACCAGGATCGACCAGACGAACAGCGGCATCTTGTGCAGGGTCATGCCGGGTGCACGCATGTTGAAGATCGTGGTGATGAAATTGATCGCGCCGAGGATCGAGGACGCGCCTGCGACATGGAGCGAGAAGATGGCGAGGTCCATCGCCGGCCCCGGTGAGCCATAGGTCGACAGCGGCGCATAGATCGTCCATCCGCCTCCGACGCCTTCGCCGCCCGAATCGCCCTCGACGAACATCGAGAGGAATAAAAGAATAAAGGAGAACGGAAGCAGCCAGAACGAGATGTTGTTCATGCGCGGAAACGCCATGTCCGGCGCGCCGATCATCAGCGGCGTGAACCAGTTGCCGAAGCCGCCGATCATCGCCGGCATGATCATGAAGAACACCATGATCAGGCCGTGGCCGGTGACATAGACGTTGAAGGCGTGGGGATCGGCGAAAATCTGCATGCCGGGATACATCAACTCGGCGCGCATCATGATCGAGAAGAACCCGCCGATCACGCCCGCCGCGATGGCGAAGACGAGGTACATCGTGCCGATGTCCTTGTGGTTCGTGGAATAGACGAACCGCCGCCAGCCCGTCGGGTGGCTCTCGTGCGCCGCATGGGCGTCGTGCGCTCCGTGAGCCGTATCGTGATGGATACTTGCCATGACGCTTCCTCGCTTCCTAAGGCTGCTCTGCCGCGACGCGCGTGGGCGCGCCGACGGTTGCGAATTTTGTTCTTGCTTCCTGGATCCACTGGTCGAAGCGCTCCTGGCTCACGACTTCAACCGTGATCGGCATGAAGGCATGCCGCGCTCCGCAGAGCTCGGAGCACTCGCCATAGAACTTGCCTTCGCGGTTGGCGTTGAACCAGGTCTGGTTGAGCCTTCCCGGAACGGCGTCGATCTTCACGCCGAAGGCGGGGATCGCCCAGGCGTGGATCACGTCCGCCCCCGTGGTGATGATGCGCACCGTCTTGTTGACCGGCACGATGACGTGGTTGTTGGTGCCAAGCAGCCGCGGCTCGCCGTTTTGGGCCGCCACGCGGTCGGACAGCATCAGCGCATCGAAGGTGAAGTTGCCGTTGTCCGGATACTCATAGGACCAATACCACTGCTTGCCGATGGCCTTGATGGTCAGGTCGGCGGGCGGGATTACGTCTACATAATAGAGCAGCCGGAACGACGGAATGGCGATCGCAACGAGGATGGCCACCGGCACGACCGTCCAGAGCACCTCGAGTATCGTGTTGTGCGTCGTCGCGGTGGGCGTGGGATTGGCCTTCTCGTTGAAGCGCACCATGATCCAGACCAGGAGCCCGAGCACGAACAGGCAGATGATCGTGATGATCCAGAGCACGAAATTGTGCAGATCGACGATCCGGCTCATGCGCTCGCTCGCCGCGCTTTGGAGCCCCATTTGCCAATCGGCCGGGCCCTGCCCCGCCTGCGCCGCCTGCGCGGCGGCTTCGCCGGCAAAGCCGAACAGCGCCGCGGCCGCGATCGTCCCCGTAAGCGTAAGCGCTCCTATCCACCGGATCATTCAGCGTCCCTCGCATAGTCAGATGGCCAGGCTAGAGGGCGTATCGCCCAGTCCCGGCTTAAGAATTATCTCCGGGGCGATTTACTCGGCCCCCCCAACCCAAGTCCATTGCGACGTGATGCCACGCAGAATTGCCCGCCGCAACCGCCGGAAATCGAAAAACTCGGCGACTCGTGACTAGGCCACAGAGGACTCCTATATATCCGAAGCGGCGTCCAGTGCGAGAGTGGATCATGGCCTCCCCCGACGAGCTTTTTTTCACGCAAACCGGCATGAGCAGGGATCGCGTGCAGGCGGTGATCGACACCGCGCTCCACGGCACCGATGACGGCGAGCTCTACCTTGAGTATCGCCAGACCGAGAGTTTTGCCTTCGATGACGGCAGGCTGAAGGCCGCTACATACGACACGACTCAAGGGTTTGGCCTCCGCGCGGTCGCCGGCGAAGCAACGGGTTACGCTCATGCGTCGGAATTGTCCGAGGACGCGATCAAACGCGCCGCCGAGGCCGTGAGCGTGGTCAAGCTCGGCCATGCGGGCGTCGTTGCCGAGGGCCCGCCGCGCACCAACATCCACCTCTATGCCGCCGACAGCCCGCTCGCGTCCGCAAGTTTTGACGTGAAAGTGAAGCTGATGGCGGAGATCGACGCCTATGCGCGCGCCAAGGATCCCCGAGTCCGGCAGGTGTCGTGCTCGCTCGCGGGCGAGTGGCAGGTGGTCGAGATCATGCGGCCGGGGGGCGAAATCTATCGCGACGTCCGGCCGCTGGTGCGGATCAACATCTCGGTCGTCGTCGAAGAGAACGGGCGCCAGGAGACCGGCTTTTACGGCGGCGGTGGACGTCGCGCTTACACCGACTACATCGCGCCCGATTATTGGCGCGCGGGCGCGGACGAGGCGCTCAGAAGTGCGCTCGTCAATCTCGCGTCGGTGCCCGCGCCCGCGGGCGAGATGACGGTGGTGCTCGGCGCGGGATGGCCCGGAATCCTCCTCCACGAGGCGGTCGGCCATGGCCTCGAGGGCGACTTCAACCGCAAGAAGACCTCGGCCTTTGCCGGGCTCCTGGGTGAGCGGGTCGCATCCCCTGGCGTCACGGTCGTCGATGACGGAACCATCGCCGAGCGTCGGGGGTCGCTGTCGATCGACGACGAGGGCACGCCGACCTCGCGGACCGTGCTCATCGAGGACGGTATCCTGAAGGGCTTCATGCAAGATCGGATGAATGCCCGGCTGATGGGCGTAAGCCCGACCGGGAACGGGCGGCGTGAATCCTTCGGCCACTCGGTCATGCCGCGGATGACCAACACCTACATGCTGGGCGGCAAGCACGCGCCGGAGGAAATCCTCCGCTCGGTCAAGAACGGCATCTATGCCGTGCAGTTCGGCGGCGGCCAGGTGGACATCACGTCCGGCAAGTTCGTGTTCTCCTGCACCGAGGCCTACAAGATCGAGGACGGGAAGATCGGCGTGCCGATCAAGGGCGCGACCCTGATCGGCAACGGTCCCGACGCCATGACCCGGGTCGCCATGATCGGCAACGACATGAAGCTCGACACCGGCATCGGCACCTGCGGCAAGAACGGGCAGAGCGTGCCCGTCGGCGTAGGCCAGCCGACGCTCCGGATCGACGGCCTGACGGTCGGGGGCACGGCCGCCTAGTTGACGGGACCTGGGATGCGCATATAGCATGCGCATGATGCGCATCCCTTATGCGCATGACCGGAACGCATGAAAAAGAAGCAGTTTCGCGAGTCTCCCGAGCGATTCCAGCACGGCGGCCGGATCGGCCAGCCGGCCAAGCCTGGGCGCAAACGTGCCGTCAACGTCACGGTCGCCGAAGACGTTCTGGCGGAGGCGAAGCGGCTAAAGATGAACCTCTCCCAGGTCCTGGAGGACGAACTCCGCAAGCGGGTGACGGAAGAGAAGACCCGCCGCTGGCAGGAGGAGAACCGCGAGGCGATCGACGCGCACAACCGCTTCATCGAGAAGCACGGCATCTGGAGCGAAAAATACCGATCGTGGTGATGTCTGATGGCCGCGAACCAATTTGACGTGTTCCTGAATCCCGACCCCGAATTTTCCGAGTCGCACCCCTATTTCATTGTTCTCCAGCATGGCGTGCTGGGCCGCCTCAATACCCGCATCGTCGCGCCGCTGATTGCGCCCAAAGCGATACCGTTTTTCGAAAAATTGATGCCCGAGGTCACCATCAAGGGCTCCCGCTACGTGATCGACATGACCAATATCGGCGTCTTGCCGGTGCAAATACTGCAGGAACCAGTCGCGAATCTGGAGAGCCGACGCTATGACATCGTTCGAGCCGTAGACCTCGTCTTCACCGGCATATGACATGAACGACTATTGGTTCAGGCCCAAGCAAAAAGGCATCGGCGCGGGCGTCCCGACCAACTGGAAGGGCTGGGCGCTGTTCTTGGCCTATCTTGGCTCGATCCTCGGCATACCCACCGCGTTCGAACTCGTTCTCGGTCATCAAGCCAGTGTGGTCGAGCGGGCCATCGCGGTCGTGGCGCTTTCGGTGCCGTTTCTCTACGTGGCCTGGAAGAAAACCGAAGGCGGCTGGCGCTGGCGGAAGGGCGACGAGGACTTCGACGACGAGCCGCGCCGCTAGGAACGCCTAGAGGAAATTATAGGCCTCGAAGAGGCGGCAGAGATCGCCTTTCCATTCGCCCCTGTACAGCGCCAGCAATTCCTCGGCCCGCGTTTGACCGCGGTCGACCAGTTCCTGCAGCGGCTCGAGAAAGCCCTTCTCGCTCTTGATCCCGAGCGAAGCCGCACGCGACTCCAGGCCGGCGGTGGCGATCGTCAGCATGCGGCGCGAAAGATCGAGCACGTCGGTGTCGCGGAACGGAGTCTTGAACGCGAGCACGGGCACGCCGGAGCGCATCGCCTGGCGATCTTCGCTGGTCCAGTCCTTGACGAGATCCCAGGCCGCATCCAGCGCCGTCTGATCGTAAAGCAGGCCGGCCCATAACGCGGGCAGCCCGCAGATCCGCCGCCACGTGCCGCCGTCCGCGCCCCTGACCTCGAGATAGGACTTCAGCCGGACTTCCGGGAAGATCGTCGTCAGGTGATCGGCCCAGTCGGACATCATCGGCGTGATCCCGGCCAGCTCGGGAATCCTGCGTGCCATGAAATCACGGAACGATTTGCCGGCGACATCGATGTAGCGGCCGTCGCGGTAGACGAAATACATCGGCACATCGAGCGCGTAATCGACATAGCGCTCATAGCCGAAGCCGTCTTCGAAAACGAACGGCAGCATGCCTGAGCGTGCGTTGTCGACGTCGGTCCAAATCTGGCTGCGATAGGACAGGAAGCCGTTCGCCCTGCCCTCGCGGAACGGCGAATTGGCGAAGAGCGCGGTTGCCACCGGCTGGAGCGCGAGCGCCACGCGGAATTTCTTGATCATGTCGGCTTCGGAGCCGAAGTCGAAATTGCCCTGGACCGTGCAGGTCCGGAACATCATCTCCAGCCCGTAGCCGCCGACCTTGGGCATATAGTTGCGCATGATTTCGTAGCGGCCCTTCGGCATCACGGGCGTTTCGGCGAGCGTCCAGGTCGGCGCAAAACCGACGCCGATGCAGCCCGCGCCGATTTCCGCGCACACCTCGCGCACCTGATGGCGATGGGTGTTCAGCTCATCGCAGGTCTCGTGCACGTGCCGCATCGGAGCGCCGGAAAGCTCGAATTGTCCGCCGGGCTCGAGGCTGAGCGCGGCGCGACCGAGCGAAAGGCCGATGATGTTGCGGCCCTCCATGATCGGCTTCCAGCCGAAACGCTCCATGCCCTCCAGAAGCTGCCTTATGCCCGGACGGCTTTCGTAAGCGAGCGGTTTGTAGTCCTTCAGCGAGTAGACGAATTTCTCGTGCTCGGTCCCGATGCGCCAGTCGTCGCGGGGTTTTGCACCGGAGGCAATATGGGCCACGAGATCATCGCGCGACTGAATCGGGCCTCCGGCAGATTGCGGGATGGACATAACGCTTCCCCTGCCCGCGATCTTCATCGGCGTGGCGTTGACAATGGCGGCGAACCTACTGATCCGCCTTGAGACTTACAAGCTGCCCCGCCAGTCGCCGATGATGGCTTGCCACAGCGCGAGCGCAGCGAGCGACGCCGTGTCGGCGCGCATGATGCGCGGCCCGAG
>Ga0137427_10000641_pt1 | contig 17444 bp, 17 predicted proteins | sample EasRivERMZT700_2_FD_102309 | JGI IMG/M metagenome (GOLD analysis project Ga0137427, IMG submission 102309) | Soil microbial communities from meander-bound floodplain in the East River, Colorado, USA - East River MetaG ERMZT700_2 | ecosystem: Environmental > Terrestrial > Soil > Floodplain ...
GCAGCCGCGCCTCAACCTGCTCGCCGGGACCGTGAAACGGGAGACCTATCTCGGCGAGATCGTGGAATATCTCGTCGCGGTCCGAGGCGGCGAGATGCTGGTGCGCACGGCGCTGGTGAGCGACGTCTCGAACGGCGACAAGGTATCGCTCAGCTTTCCCGCCGAACGGACGATCGCGTTGATGGAGGGGTGAGCGGGAGGCGCCTTTGGCGCGGTGCCAAGTCGTCAGGGTTTTCGGATGGCGCTGCGTAGATTATATGAGGGTCGGCTCAAAGCCTTGGGGAGAACTGGATGTTGAAGAAACTGACTGTTTGTATCGCGGCAATCGGCCTGCTGTCGGCGTCGCCGGCCTTTGCCCATGCGGCCCTCAAGCTTTCGACGCCCAAGAGCGGCGCGACCGTCGAAGCGCCGAAGGATTTGAGCCTGACCTTCTCCGAGAAGGTTCGCCTGACCGCGGTCAAGCTGACCGCGGACGGGAAGGACGTATCGGGCGTGCAAGTCGACCGGTCAGCACCTGCCGCGCCCAGCTTCTCGGTCGCCCTTCCCAAGCTGGCGCCGGCGAAATACGAGGTGCGCTGGACCGCGCTCGGCGACGACGGCCACGCCGTGAACGGCACCTTCGTGTTTACCGTTTCCGCCGCCGCAAGCTAGCTGCCCACGTGGAATTGGGCAGCTGGGAGGCTGCTGGGATTGCCGCGAAAGCGCTGACCTACGCGTTCAGCCTTACGGCCGCCGGCGGCGCGATTTTCATTTTCCTGTTTGTGCGGCGGCTGCATGACAGTGAGCGCGATCACATCGCCAATGTGACTCGCGCCCTTGCCCTGCTCGCGATGATCGTCACGGCCGCGCGCCTGCCGCTTATCGCGGGCGCGCTCGGCGGCGAGCTTTCGAGCATGTGGGCCGGGTCGCTGCTCAGCTTCGTGTTCCAGAGCAGCGAGGGTTACGCGGCGCAGGTGCGCGCGGCCGGGCTCCTCCTCATCCTGGTCCTCGGCGACCGGTCGTCCCCGGCGGCAGCCTTGGCTGCGATCGGCGCTGTCATCGTATCGGCATCGTTCGCATTCACCGGACATTCGCTCGCGCTCGAGCGCGGCCTGTTTCCGCAAATGCTCCTGACCATCCACCTGATCGGCGTGAGCTGTTGGGTCGGGGCGTTCTATCCGCTCAGACACCTCACTCACCGGTCCGACGTTGCGAGCGTGGGCTCGATCATGAAACGGTTCGGCGAGCTCGCGCTCTATGTCGTCGGTGCGCTCATCGCGGCCGGCGTCGTGCTGCTGTGGATCCTGATCGGGTCGCCGTTGGCGCTTTTCGACTCGGCTTACGGCCGCTTGGTCGCAATCAAGCTGCTGATCGTGGCGGGACTGTTGAGCCTTGCCGCGGTGAACAAATTGCTTCTGACGCCCGCCCTCTTGCGCGGTGATGTTTCCGCTCTGAGGCGGCTGAGGAGGTCCATCACAATCGAGCTTGCCTTGGCGGGGCTGATCCTGATCGTCACGGCCGTGTTCACGACCGTGACCGGGCCGCCCGCGCTCGAGTAAACGCGTCAGACTGCCATGCCGACGAGCCGGCCGATTCCGGCGGTCGCCGCCATAGCGAGCGCGCCCCAGAACACCACCCGCGCGGTCGCGCTCAGGACGTTCGCGCCGCCGGCTCTGGCGGCGGTCGCGCCGAGCAGCCCGAGGAACACGAGCGATGCGACGGAGACGAGCGGCGCAAGCAGGGCGGCGGGCGAGACGACGACCACCAGCAGCGGGAGCGCCGCGCCGACGGTGAAGGCCGCAGCCGATGCCAGCGCCGCTTGCACGGGACGCGGGCGGGTCGCCTCGGTGATCCCGAGCTCGTCGAGCGCGTGGGCGGCGAGCGCATCCTTCCGCATCAATTGCTCGGCGACCTCATGAGCCAGCTCGCGATCGAGTCCGCGCTTCACATAGATGTCGGCAAGCTCCCGGTGCTCGAAGGCCGAGTTCTCGCGCAGCTCCCGTCCTTCGGTTGCGAGATCTGACTTTTCGGCGTCGGACTGCGAGCTGACCGAAACATATTCGCCCGCCGCCATCGACATCGCACCGGCCACAAGGCCTGCCACACCGGCGACCAGAACGTCGGAAGGCGCCGCCGCGGCGGAGGCGACGCCGACGATCAAGCTCGCGGTCGAGATGATGCCGTCATTGGCGCCCAGCACGGCCGCTCTCAGCCATCCGATGCGGGAGACGCTATGGCGCTCGGGGTGCGTGCGGAGACGTGTCATCGTTCTTTGGGCGCGCGTCGGCGCCATGACTTCTAGCCGATCGCGCTCAGGATGCCATATGCGCTGGTGAGCGTCAGGATCACACCGATTGCGATGAGCAGAGGCCTCGGCGGCAACCGCGCGGCGACAAACGCACCCAACGGCGCCGCCGCGACGCCGCCGATGAGCAGGCCGATGGTCGCGACCGTGAGTGCTTCAACCCCCAGCGCGGCGATGAAGGTTGCCGAGATCGTCACGGTGAGAAAGAACTCGGACGTGCTCACGGTGCCGATCGCTTTCCGCGGACTGGCGCCCTGGACCAGCAAATTGCTGGTGACCACCGCGCCCCAGCCGCCGCCGCCGGCGGCGTCGAGAAACCCGCCGACGAGGCCGAGCGGCTCGACCACGCCGGGCTGGCGTTCCACCGGCGGGTATTTCAGGCCTCGCCACAACAGATAGAGGCCGATCAGCGTGAGATAGGCCAGCACCACGGGTCGCGCGACGTCGGCGGCAATATTCGCCAGCACATACGCGCCAAGCACACCGCCGATGATGCCTGGAATGACGAGCCGCGCGAACAGGCGCCAATCCACATTCCGGTGCGCGACATGACTGAGCGCCGAAGCCGCCGTGGTGAAGCTCTCGACCGCGTGCACGCCGGCCGACGCGGCTGCCGGCGCGACACCGAGGCTCAGCAGGAGCGTACTCGAGATGACCCCGAACGCCATTCCGAGCGCACCATCGACCAATTGCGCGGCAAAGCCCACCGCGATGAAAGGCAGCAGATCGACAAAAGCAAAGGCGGGAAAATTATCCAATGCGGACGATGCGGCTGGCGATGCCTAGGCGCTTGCAAGAGCTTACGGCCCAGTTGTTGAAAAACCTACTCGCAGTCATCGCCGGCTTCCGTCACGCCAATCAAACGGGATTGAAAGCACGCCGAAACCGCGCGCACCACCTTCTACTCTTTGTCTTGCCGCGGAAGATAGCCAGTTTCGTGTGTCAGGACCATGACTGACGGCGGTCAGGTTTTCGCGAGCTAAATCACGATTGTATTGCGTAGAATCGACCGCTGCCTATTCGCCGCGCACTTCACGTTTCCAGAGCTGCCAGGCGCGGTCGAGATTCTGGTCGTTGGCGAGCGCAGCACCCTTGGCCTCCTCGCGCGTGAGATAGATCGGCGTGCCGAGGCGGAGCGCCTCCATCTGGAGGCGCGCGTTCTTCTCGGCATAGACGGCGCGATAGACGGCCTGGCGGACCGACGCGGTGCCCACCATCGTCGCGCCATGGCCGCGCATCAGCACGATGCTGTAACGCCCCAGCGATGTCGCGAGCGCGCGGCCAAGCTCCGGCGTCTTGACCAGCATGTCGGTGGCGGGGCCGCCGGTGTCGCGGATCTCGTAATGGGCCACGCCGTCGCCGAGATAACCGCCCATGTGGGAGATGGGCTTGAGGCCCGCATCGGGCACGACGCCGAACGGGATGATGCCGGGCGAGTGGCTGTGCACGACGGCGACCACGTCGGGGCGCGCGCGATAGATCTCGCTGTGGATGAAGCGCTCGAGATAGGAGCCGGGTGTGCTCGGTTGCGTCGCGTTGCCGTCGAGATCGAGCTCGACGATGTCGGGTGCGGTGACGAGCGCGGGCGCCATGCTGCGCGCGATCAGGAAACGCTCGGGGTTCTCGGGATGGCGCATGCTGACATGGCCGAAGCCGTCGACCACGCTCTGCGCGTACAGAATGTGGTTGGCGTCGACGAGGTCGTCGAGAATGGCAGGATCAACTTTGGAGCGTATGGTCATCCTTCTCTCTTCTGGAGTCTTCTGTTGATCTCCATGGCGTCGGCGATGCACTCGCTAAGAGGTGGCCGCGCTATCCCGCTCCGGGCGACCGAGCGACCATACGCGTCGCGACCTTCCGCTTCATAGCAACCGGGTGAAACCTCCCGCTCGCGAAAGTACCATCCGGGCGCGTCAGCATTCTCGATCGGGTAGTCTCGAAGGATTTCCTCGCGCGGCACAGGATGGACTGCTCGCTTCATCGCGCTAAATCAAGCCCGCGCGCGAGAGGACGCCGTCGAGGCGCGTGCGCAGTTCGGGGGTCGAGGGGACCATGGGGAGGCGGTGCTGTTCGTTGGGGATGATGCCGAGGCGCTTCATCATGTATTTCATCGGGATCGGGTTGATGTCGAAGAAGATCGCGGCGTTGATCTCGTAGAGCTCGTAATGCAGGGCGCGGCCCCGCGCCAGATCGCCGGAGGCGGTGGCCGTATATAGCTCGGCGATCTTGCCGGGGAGAAGATTGCCGGCCGCGTTCATCAGGCCGTGTGCGCCGAGGCAGACCATCGGGAACGACAGTTCCTCGAGCCCGACATGGATGCGGAACTCAGGCCCGAGCTTCATGATCAGCTCGCTGACGAGCGCCAAGTCCGTCGCCGCATGCTTCACGCCGACAAGATTGGGCGCGTTCTCGGCAATGCGCGCGATGGAGTCGGCGGTCATGGTGACGGCCGCGCGGCCGGGGATGTGATAGATCATCACCGGCAGATCGGTGCGCTTGCAGAGATCGAGGTAATAGGCCTCGAGCCCGCGCGCGGGCGGACGGATGAAATAGGGCGTGACGATCAGGAGCGCATCGGCGCCGGCCTTGTCGGCGGCCTCGGTCATCTTCACCGTGTCGGCGTGGTTCTGCGCGCCGGTCGCGGCGACGACCTGGATGCGCTTGTTCGCCGCCGAGACGGCGACCTTCAAGAGCTCGATGCGCTCTTCGGTGGTGAGGATCGAGGGCTCGCCGGTGGTGCCGGTGACAACGATGCCGTGCGTGCCGCCCTTGACCTGGAATTCGACCAGATTCGCGTAGGTGTCGTAATCGACCGAGCCGTCGTCCTTGAACGGAGTCACCAGCGGCGGGAAGGAGCCTCTGAGCTGCTTGTCGGCGAGTTTCATCATGGGGATCACCCGGCGGCGCGGTTGGTGCCGACGCCCTCCTCTACTCCCAGGACCGCCATCGGCAGCTTCAGGCTTTCCTGCCACAGCAGGCTTTCCATGGCGATGTTGAGCGGCTGATCCTGCACGGTCAGCTCGTAGACGTAATCGTCGTGGGAGGCGTGGTTGTGCACGGCCCAGCCGGGTGCGGACAGCATCAGGTCGCCCGCCTTCCATTGATAGACCTTCCCCTCGACGGTCGAGCGGCCGGTGCCGTGGAAATAATAGTTGATCGCGGCCGACGAATGGCGGTGCGGCCGGTCGACGATCTTGGGCGGGCGGATCGTCATGGTGGCGAAGAAGTTCGGCGTCGTGCCGTTGGTGCGGCCGGTCAGCGGGTTGTAGAGCAGATAGAGCCGGCGGCCGACATAGTCCTTGCCGAGCGCTTCCAGCTTGTCGAGATGCGACTTCACCTCTTGCCACGGCCAATGCAGCGCGGGCGATTGCACGGTCGGCGGGTTGATGAGGATTTCGTACGGCATCAGATACGCGCCCTCGTCGTTCAGCTTGAAGGTGCCGAAGGGACTCGAGCGGCGCTTCCTGTCTTCCTCCGACATTTCTTCGTGCGCGACCGGAGCGACCGGGGCAGGATTCTCTTCCACAAAATGCACGTTCATCATCTCGAGCAGCGAGGCGTTGGAATAGGTCAGCCGCACGAAGAGACCGCTGCCGGTGTTCTGATGCCAATAGGGCTGCATCGAGGGCGTGTTGCAGACATCGTAGAGCTTTGTCGCGAAGCGCCGGCCGCCGATGACCGACGTGCCCTCGCCCTGGATGACGAAATTCACCTGCGTCGAGTTCTGCCGGTAGGGCACAGTGCGCTCGCCCGGCTTCAGCACATCGAGCGTAACTTCGATGCCGGGGGCCATGCCGGTCGAGATCTTGTTGCGCGGGTGCACGATCACCGAGCGGCGGCGGCCGTTGTCGGGCGCGGGAAGACTCGCGAGCCGTTCGATCTCGGCGTCGATCTCCTCCTTGGCGATGACGACGGGCGCCCAGAGGTCGATGGGCTTGGGCTTTGCCCCGGTCTGATCGCGGAAATAGTCGTTACGCATGGGACGTCCTATTCTCTCCTCTTCGTCATTGCCCGGCTTGTCCGGGCAATCCATGGATCGCCCGCATAAAGCGGGCGATGACGAAACTGGGTAGGGCCTTTCATTCTAACACTTTCAACGGACAAGCCGCGGTTGCGCCGGTTTGGGGTGCGGGATCGGGCGGCCGCCGCCGTTGGCGCGGACCCGTTTCAAGATTTCGATGCCGAGGGCGAGGTCCGAGAGTCCCATGCCCATGGCCTTGAACAGGGTCAAGTCGGCGCCTCGGGGCCGGGTGGATTTGGCGGCGACGAGACCGGAGAGCGGCATCACGCTCGACCAGTCGCCATCGCCGAAGCGCTTGCGGAATTCGGCGCTGAGCGCCTTCACCGACTCGACCATGTCGACGGCGATGAGGTCGACGCGGTCGAAGACATCCTGGGTGAACTCCTCGCGTTCGGGCGTGATCGCACCTACGGCGTTGAAATGCGCGCCTTCCGCCAGCATGCGCGCGGTGACGATGGGCTCTCGCGCGCGCGTGATGGCGGTGACGATGGGCGCGTTCTTCACCGCCTCTTCGGCCGAAGACGCTTCGACGAGCGCGATCGCCGGGAACAATTTCTCCAGCTTCGCGATGAAGGCGCGGCGGTTCTCTTGGTTCGGGCTGAAGACGCGGATGCGCTTGAGCTTGCGCACGGCGGCGACGGCGACAACCTGGGTTATCGCCTGCTTGCCGGTGCCGATGACGGCCAGCTCGTCAGCATTCTCCGCGGCCATGCGCGCTGTGGCGACGCCGGAAATACCGCCGGTGCGCATCTGGCCGAGCGCGAACGCTTCGATGATGGCTTCGAGCTTGCCGGTGTCGCTGTTCCACAGCGTGACCAGCGGTGTGGCGCCGCCCGCGGTGTGGGCCCAGGTCTTGGTCCCGACAATCTGCGCGCCCTCGACCACCGCGCCGATGGCGTGCAACGTGTGATAGCCGCCCCAGATCTGATGGGTCTTGGCCATGTTCCGCGCCGAACCGGCGGCCTCGAGCGCCAGACCCTTCTCCAGCGCCTCGATCGCTTCGGGCAGCGACAGGGCGGCGACCACGTCCTGCTCGGTGATCCAGAGCGGTTCGCTCATGGCTTCAAGTCCGCGAAGATGGATGGGACCGGCGGCGCGAGATCGAGCGCATTCACAATGTAGGCGTGCATAACGTAGCGGCCGATCAGGAACAGCACGGCCATCGCCGGCTTTGCGCCGATGCGGCCGATCACGGCTTCCAGCTCGGCATCGACGTCGTGGCCGTTGCGTTCGACGACAGCGAGCGCGAGCCGCTGGACGGCACGTTCGTCCTCGCTCATCGGGCCGCTAGCGTCCGGTTCGAGCCGGTTGACCGCGGCGACCCAATCGCGGCCGAAGCCGAGCTTCTCGCTCAAGCGCTCGTGTTGGTGGCGCTCGTAGGCGTTGCCCATGGCGCCGGCGACGGTCAGCGCGCCCACCTCGGTGATACGGTCGGGCAGCGCCTCCTTCAGCGCCTCGGTCATCTCCATGAAGGAGACCAGCACGTCGGGGTTGTGGCCCGAGCATTTGAAGAACTCGCCGAGATAGCCGAGCCGCTTGACCCGCGCGCCGAGCGTCTCCTGCACATTGGGCGCGAGCTCGTCCATCTCCAGGCGCGGGATGCGCTTGCTCATGCGGGCTGCTTCCCGGGCACGGACACGGACATCGCGGACTCCTCGGCCAACCTCGTCTTGCGCAAACGGTCCAGGCCGACACAGACCATCGCGACCACAAGGTCGGGCGCGGCGATGAATACCAGAACCTGCTGGAGCGGCAATTGCGAGGCGAAGAGGGTGCCCACGAAATAGGGTCCGAAGATGGCTGCGATCCGCCCCATGCCCGTGGCGTAGCCCACGCCGTTGCCGCGGATGATGGTGGGATAGAAGCCGCCGACCATGCCGTTGAGCGACTGATGGGTCGCCGCGGCCGCCGCATAGGCGAGGATACCGGTCACCGCGATCAGCCAGTGCGGGAGCCCCGGCGTGCCGAGATAGACGATGGCGCTGACCGCGATGACGGCCGCGAACACCGCCGCCCTCGCGCCGAAACGGTCCATCAGGGGGCCCAGCGCCAGGATCGACGCGATCGCCCCCATGGCGGCAAACGAAAACGTGAGCGCGGCCTGGGTGGGAGGAAGGCCGGCGGTTTCGAGGATGACGGCGAACCACGCCGACAGCGTCATGTAGGTCAGCGCTTCGGCGAAGAAGGCGACCCAGATCAGGGGCGTCGCGAAACGCCGATAGCCAGTGAACAGAAGCACGAGCGAGAATTTGGTCTCGTTCGCCGGGCGGTTGAGGACGAAGCGGGTGTCGGGCCCGATGGTCAGCTCGGGCGCGGCGCGCGCGACCAGCCGGCGCAGGCGCGGCGAGTCCGGCTGTTTCGCCGCGAGCAGCGGGATCGACTCGGGCAGAAGGAAGATCAGCACCACGAACAGGATGAGCCCGGCAACGCCCGCGGCGACGAACACGATCCACCAGCCGAAGACGGGGACGAGCCAGGCCGCCACCTGTCCGATGGTGGCGTTGCCGAGCGAATAGCCGACAAAGGCGGCCATCACCGCACTGATGCGATAGCGCTTGGGCGCGGTCTCGGAAAGCAGCGCGATGACATTGGGAACGACGCCGCCGATGCCGAGGCCGGTCAGCAGGCGGAACAGCGCGACCTGCTCGAGCGAGGTTGCGAACGGCATCATCAGGGCGGGCAGGCTGTAGGCGAGCACGCCCAGGAGCGCGCCCAGCCTGCGGCCGAACCGGTCGCCGACGATACCGAACACGACGCTGCCGATGAAGATGCCGAAATAGCCCCAGCTGAAGACGGTCCCCATCGCGCCGCGCTCGGCGCCGAAGGCGCGCAGGATCGCAGGCGCGCCGACATTGGCCGCGCCGAAGTCGAGGCCGTCGACGAACAGGATCAGAAAGCAGAGCGCGAAGGTCGTGACATGGAAACGCCCGAGGCGGCGGTCTTCCAGGAGCCGGCCGACGTCGACCTCACGCGCGCGCTCAGTGTTCATCGCGACTGAAGCTCGCTCCGGACGATGGCGGCGCCTTCGACCATTGCCTTCATCTTGCCGAACGCGACCTCGGACGGGAGATATTTGAGCCCGCAATCGGGCGCGATGATCAGCCGCTCGGCGGGCACGTACGGAAGCGCCCGGCGAATCCGGCTTGCCACGATCTCGGGCGTCTCGACGCGCATGTCGGACAAATCGAGCACGCCCAGGATGATCGTCTTCGAGGGCAAATTCTTGAGCACCGAGCAGTCGAGCTTGGATTGGGCGGTCTCGATCGACACCATCTTCGCGGGCGAGTCCTCGAGCTCGGCCAGGAACGAGTAGCCGGACGGCCGCTGATGGATGATCGCGGCATAGCCGAAGCAGATGTGCACCGCCGTTGGGCCCTTGACGCCGGTGAGCGCGCGATTGAGCGCTTTCAGCCCATAGGCGCGGGCCTTTTCCGGGCGAGCCTGCATGTAGGGTTCGTCCACCTGCACCATGTCCGCACCCGCGGCGAACAGATCGTCGATCTCCTCGTTGACCGCTTGCGCGTAATCGAGCGCCATCTCGGCTTCGTCCTTGTAGAAGTCGTTCTGCGCCTGCTGGGACATCGTGAAAGGGCCCGGCACCGTCATCTTGATCGGCCGATCGGTGTTGGCGCGCAGGAACTGTACGTCCCGGACCTCGACGGGATGCTTGCGGCGCACCTTGCCAACGATGCGCGGGACGGGGTTGGGGCGACCGCTGCGGTCGAGCGCAGAGCCGGGATTGTCGATGTCCACGCCTTCGAGCGCGGTGGCGAAGCGGTTCGAATAGCTCTCGCGGCGCATCTCGCCGTCGGTGACGATGTCGAGCCCGGCGCGCTCCTGGGCGCGGATGGCGAGCAGGGTTGCGTCGTCCTGCGCCTGCTCGAGCCACTCGGGCGCGACGCGCCACAGCTCACGGGCACGGACGCGCGGCGGAAAGCGGCCGGCGAGGTTCTTGCGGTCGATCAGCCAGTCGGGCTGTGCATAAGAGCCGACGAGCGACGTCGGCAGCAGCTTCTCCGCCACGCTTCCTCCTCATGTTTTGGGGCATCTTGCCCGGTCTAAGAAGGGTGATCCAGCGGTACCGGCCCAGCACTTGTCATGGCCGCGACAGCGGGCCATCCAGGCGATCACAAGGCGCAAATCGCCGCGCGGACGCGCGGCGGATGGATGGCCCCGTCAAGCGGGGCCATGACATAGTGTTACAGAGCTTGGGCGAGCCAGACTGTGTGACCGCCGCAGTTGGGGTCTTCAACAACATGGCGCAAGACGCCAAAGCCGGAACCGGCGAGCAGATACCGGTATTCGTCCGGGTCCTGGCTCGCGTGGACGAGGTCCTCTCCGTAGAGCTTGCCGATGGCCTCGCCCGCGCCAGGGCCAGATGTGAAAAGGAGCAGGCCCTCCGGCGCGATGTGCCGCTGGAAGATCGGAAACATCGCGCGCTGTTCGTCATGATCGAGATGGAAAAAGCTGTCCCAGGCGATGATCGCGTCGAAGCGGCGGCCGAGGGCGAGCGTGCGCATATCGGCTTCGATCCAGGTGCTTTCGGGGAAGCGCTGCCGGCAGATGGCGATCATGGCCGGTGCGGCGTCAACGCCGGTGACGTTGAAACCGCCGGCGGTCAGATAGCGAGCCAGGGGTTCACCGGTGCCGCAGCCGAGATCGAGAATCCGGGCGCCCGGGCTCAGTCTTGACGCCAAGTCGTCAAGGTACCGGCGCTCCATCAAGCCTTGACGCGGGTTGCTGCGATCGCGATCCCACTCGTTCGCGAAGCGTTCGTAGAAGCGCCAAACGTCGGTCATGCGGGTGTTTTATACGCAAATTCGGCGGTCTTGGTGGATTGTGTCGGCTCTGGTACTTTTGGCCGAACGCGCCCAGACAGGAAGCCATGACGGCGAGCCAGTCCCCTGCCCCATCGCGTGCCCGGCGCTTTCGCGTCCTGCTGATCAAGCCGTCGCATTATGACGACGACGGGTACGTGATCCGCTGGTACCGGGCCCCGATGCCGTCGAATTCGCTGGCGGCCGTCTATGGGCTGATCGCGGACGCGGCGTCCCGCAACGCGCTTGGTCCCGATGTCGCGATCGACTTGAACGCGATCGACGAGACCAACAACCGGGTCCGCATCGAGAAGATCATCGCGGATTTCCGGCGCGACGGGAATTTCGGCTTCGTGGGTCTCGTGGGGGTGCAATCCAACCAATATCCCCGCGCTCTCGACATTGCCCGCCCGTTGCGGGCGGCGGGGATCACCGTCGTGCTCGGCGGGTTCCATCCGTCGGGGATGCTGGCGATGTTCCCCCACACGATCGCCCCGGACCTGCAGCGCGCCTTGGACATGGGGATCACGCTGTTCGCGGGAGAAGCAGAAGGGCGGATCGACGAGGTTCTTCACGCGGCCGCCGGCGGAACGCTCAAGCCCATCTACAATTACATGGACGACCTGCCCGGACTCGGCGGCTCGGTGCCGCCCTTCCTGCCCCAGGCGTTCGTCCAGCGGACCCTCGGCAACCTGTCCAGTTTCGATGCCGGGCGCGGCTGTCCGTTCCAGTGCTCGTTCTGCACCATCATCAACGTGCAGGGCCGCAAGTCGCGCTTCCGCACGCCCGACGACGTGGAACACATCCTGCGCCAGAACTGGAAGCAGGGCATCGACCGGTTCTTCATCACCGACGACAATTTTGCCCGCAACAGGGACTGGGAAGCGATCTTCGACCGGATCATCGAGCTGCGCGAGCGCGACAAGATGGACGTCCGCTTCATGATCCAGGTGGACACGCTGTGCCACAAGATCCCGAACTTCATCGCCAAGGCGAAACGGGCCGGCGTCACGCGCATCTTCATCGGGCTCGAGAACATCAATCCAGCGAACCTGCTCGCGGCGAAGAAGCGCCAGAACAAGATCACCGAATACCGGAAGATGCTGCTGGCCTGGAAAGCGGCGGGCATCTGGACCTATGCCGGCTATATCCTGGGCTTCCCCGGCGACACGGCGGAGTCGATCCGCCACGACATCGAGATCGTGAAGCAGGAGCTGCCGCTCGACATCCTCGAATTCTTCTGCCTGACACCGCTGCCCGGCTCCGAAGACCACAAGGTGCTGGCGGACAAGGGCGTGGCGATGGACCCCGACCTGAACAAATACGATCTCGAACACGTGGTGACCGCGCACTCGAAGATGAGCAAGGCCGAGTGGGAAGGCATCTATTGGGACGCCTGGAAGGTCTACTACACGCAAGAGCACATGGAGACGATCCTGAGACGCGCCCGCGCGAAGGGGATCAACATCCGCCGCCTGATGCTGATCATCCTGTGGTTCTCGGCCTCGCTCGCGGTGGAGAAGGTTCATCCCCTGCAAGGCGGCATCCTGCGGCTGAAATCGCGCCGCGAGCGCCGGCCGGAGCTGCCGCGCCAATCCGTGCTGGCATTCTATCCGGGGCTGGCGTGGGAGTTTCTCTCCAAGCAGGCGCGTCTCCTGCTCTACGGTTGGCGGCTCTATCGCATCTGCACCCGCGTCGAGGCGGCGAAAGACGGGATGGACTACATGGACACGGCGCTGACGCCGGTGTCGGAGGACGAGCTCGAGACGCTGGAGATATTCTCGCAGAACAAGGCGGCGCGCGATGCGGTCACGCATGCGCGCAAGATCAAGGAACTCACAGCCGCGGCGCGTTGATGGGGATTTTCGCAAAGCATTTGAGCCGCGCGGCGTTGGGATTTGTCTCGACGGTTCTGTTCGTCGGGTCCGCGACGAGTGTGGAAATTTCAGCTTCGGTGCCGGCGCTGTCGGGCCACTGGGGACGCACCAACTTCAATCTCGAACAGCCGCCGTCGGGACCGGCGTTCATCGCCAACACGCTGAAGAAGCCTGACGGCACGATCGATGACGACCGCGCGCGCGTCGGCGACTTCACCAATCCGATTCTCAAACCCGAGGCCGCGGAGACCTTAAGACAGCACGGCGAATTTTCCCGCGCCGGCAACTCCATCCCGGACCCGCACAACCAGTGCTGGCCGGAGCCGCCACCCTTCGTGCTGGCGATCCAGGTAGAAGTGCTACTGCTCCAGCAGAGGGACAAGGTCACGCTGATCTATGTGAACGGTCAGGTGGTGCGCCATGTCCGCCTGAATGTGCCGCATCCCGCAAACGTGACGCCGAGCTGGCAGGGCGATTCGGTCGGCCATTACGAGGGCGACACGCTGGTGATCGATACGATCGGGATCAAGCGGCAAGGGCCGCTCGCGGTGATCGACCGCTACGGCACGCCGTTCAGCGACGCGCTACACGTCGTGGAGCGGTACCGGCTGATCGACGGAGAAGAAGCGGCCGAGACGATGCGCAAACACCGCCGCACTTTCACCGCCGACCCGGCGACAGTGCGGTTCGACATCTACGGCGCGGAGTTCGATTGGGACACCAGCCGCAAGGGCCTTCAGGTCGAAGTCACGGTGGACGATCCGAAAACCTTCACGCAGCCCTGGACAGGGCTCGTCACCTACCGGCCGCAGACACGATGGCCGGAAATGGTGTGCGCCGAGAGCCTGCGCGAATCGACCGGGCCGGACAGGGACGTTCCCGTCGCCGCCACGCCGGATTTTTGATCAGCTGAAGAAGTAGAGGGCCGCCATGATGCCGAACAGCATGGCGAAGACCAGCATCGGCCAATCGATCTGGTTCTCGGGCTCGGCAACGACGGTGCGTTCGACTTCGACGTGCACCGGTATGACGTCGGTGTAGAGCTTTGACACTGCGATCACGAACAGCGGCCTGAGCAGCGACGTCGCGCCGACGGCAAGGAAAATCGGCGCGCCCATCAGAAGGTAGAAATGATAGAGCCAGTTCTCCCCGCTGAGCGGGCCGCCGAACATGAGGAAGAAGAGAATCGCGCCCGCATAGGCGACGACGCCGATGATCCAGCACAGCAGGCTGTAGCCCATACGGATGCCGATGGCGCGCACCGGCTGGCCTTCCAGCAGCAAAACCGATTCCCGTGATGCGTCGATGAACCCGTTGCCGGCGACGAGCGACGGCAGCGCGCCGACGGTTGCGATCTTCCAGGCGTAATACGCAGCCTCCTCGCCGGCGGTGCGCTTGCCGCGCTTCTTCGGAAGCCGGTCCAGGATCGCGTTGACGGTGACGAAGGCGTCCAGCGCCATGAAGAGCCACACCCGGCCCAAATTCTTGGACGCAAGCCGAAGGCAGGAGGCGATCGTCGACTTGTGGTTCGAGGCCTTGAGATAGTGCGAGGCCACGATGGACGCGTTGAGGATCGCGAGCGGATAGGCGGCGGTGGCGATGATGAGCAGGCTCCAGCCCCACAGCATCAGGTCCGCGATGCCGCCCTCATAGTCGCGGTCCTCCTTTGCGGCGCGCGCGACCTCGGCCCAGACGCTGTCCGGAATCCAATCGAGCACCTGGATCCACATCAGATAGGCGAGACCGATGACGAGCCATTGCAGCGCGGCGAAGAGGAGGATCTCCTTCTCCTGCCGCATCAGCTTGACGGCGTAGGCGAGATCGTCGCGCAGCGCCGAGAAGTTCTTCAGCGAAAGCAGCTTCGGTCTCGTGCCCGATGAAGCGAACACGGCCTGGGCATGCGTTCGCGCGGTGAAGAAGGCGGTCAAGCCGATGCGCTCCGACCACGACGGCAAGGCCGGCAACTCGACGCCACTCTCTTTCCGGCGGCCGAACTCGCTGGACTGACGAGCATTCGGCGCGAAGAGGCGCTCCCGCAGGTCTTCGGCCGTGGTGTGCTTGAGGTTGTTCGCGGTCAAAGCGTGTTCCGCTGCTCGATGTCGTCGCGTGCGGCGGCATTCAGCCGCCAGAAACACGCTGCCGAGTTTCGCAGCACCGCCCTGACAAAAGCCTAATCGAAGGAGTTAAGCGTTGGTAAGCGGAAGGTTTCAATTGCCGCCCTTCGAGGCCCGGCGCGGTAAAGCGCGCCGGGCATCTCGGGGTTTTACGGGACGGCGCGGAATTTTTGGACGCGGCGGCCGCGGTTCTCGGCCAGGTAGATGTTTCCCTTGGAATCGACGGCAATGCCGTGCGCCTGGTTGAACTGGCCCGGATAGTTTCCGGCCCGGCCGAAGCGGGTGACGACCTTGCCGCTGTCGCGCTCCAGAACTTCGATCGTGGCGCTGTTCTGGTTGATCACGTAGATCAGCTTTTGATCGGGCGAGAAGTCGATCGCGACGGAGGCGCCGCCGAACTCGTCTTTCTGCCCGGGGGTTGCCGGTGTCCATGGCACCTGGATGGTGCGCTTGAGGGCGCCCATCTTGTCGTAGACCTGGATGCGCGCGTTCTGCCGATTGCAGACATAGACGAGGCCGTCATTGCCGATCGTCAGGCAGTGCACGGTCTCCATGCCTTCGGGGCTCCACTGGCGGAGGAACTTGCCGGTCTTGTCCATCACCGCAACACGGTGATTGCTGCCCCCGCCCTCGCCGTCGGAGACATAGACGTCGCCGTTCTGGCGGTCGACATAGATGCTGGACGGCATATGGAAGATGGCCGCGTTGGAATTCAGCGGCTTGCCTTTGATGGTGCCGTCGGACGAATCGAGCTGGCCCTTCTTGCCGATCGTCTGGAGCAGCTTGCCTTCATGGGAATATTTCTGAACCATCCCGGAGGGCGCGCTGGCAATCCAGATGTTGTTCTCGGCATCGACGTGGCAAGAGTGAAGCCGGTCGTCGAGCAGCTTGGCGTCGCCCCAGGAATTGACCACATTTCCTTCCGGGTCGAACTCGATGATGTTCGGAGCAAGTTTGCCCGCGTTCAGCTCGCCCTTGAGCACGTCCTGACGGTTCAGGATGAGCACGTGGTCGTTCCGGTCCACGCAGAGCCCACCCAAGCCGCCAATCACCCAATTGTTGGGAAGCGGCTTCGGCCAGTTGGCGTCCACCTGGTAGCGGGGTGCGGCGGTCTGCGCCTCGGACGAGGCGGCACCGAAGAGTCCGGCAGCTGCCACGATCATGGCACCGGCACCGGCTTTCATAAGATTCATTGCGTTCATGACGGTCTCTCCTCCGCGGGGTTCGCGATCATTTCTTCTGTGCGGCCCGTTCCATGGCCAATTGCTCGTTGTACGACTTTTCGTATCCGGTGAGCTTCGCCTTGAAAGCGGCGACATCGCTGAACCGGGCAGGATTGTACGCATCGCCCGGTTTGTAGACCTGATGCAGATTGAACTGCCCGGCATGCGACGAGACCCAGATGTCGGGCGACATGCTCTTCAGCTTCGCGATGGTGCCGGCAAAGTCCTGGACGATGGTGGGATAGCCCGGCGAACCGAGCAGTTTCACGCCATCATTGATGCCGGGCATGTTGGCAAGGAGCACGTTGTAGGTGCGGCCGGCGTCTTGCACGGGGAACGAGAAACTGGTGGCGCCCGGCGTGTGACCAGGAGTGGCGATCGCAGTGATCTCGGTCGTGCCGAGGCGGAATTTGTCGCCATCTTTCAGACGCTGATCGACCTTGATCGGATCGTAGATGATGCCGCGTCCTTCGGGCCGGCGGTAATCGAGATTGCCCCCGGATTCGAGCACGGGGGCGTCGCGCTCGCTCATCAGCACGCGCGCCTTGCTGATCTTCTGGAATTCGGCGAGGTCGCCGACATGATCCCAGTGGCCGTGGGTCGAGGTGATGATCTTGATGTCGGCGAGCTTGAACCCGAGCTGCTCGATGCTCGCCTTCATCAGCGGGTACGAGCCGACCGCGCCGGAATTGATCAGGATGAGACCGTCATTGGTCGCGACCAGATAGGCCGCGAGGTCATAGGTGCCGACGTAATAGAGATTGCCGACGATCTTGAAGCCAGGGAACGGCTTCTCCCAGTCCTTGTTGGTGACCGTCAGATGCACACGTTGCTGGGCGTAGCCGGCGCCCGCCGCGGTGAGGGCGACCAAGGCGGCAGCGATAAGGAGCCTGGCTTTCATGGATTCGGACCTCCCGGGTGGATTATGTCGTTGGCAGGAGTGTATCCGAGGCTTGGCGCACTGGAAACGGCATGGCGGGGCACGATTTCGCCAGCGGTGCCTTGGTTTCCGCCTGTGCTATAGGAGCCCCGCCGGGGGCTTGCGCCGGTATTACTCCAAGAGCAGGTCAGGTGTCGCAGTCGCAGGATTCGATCGAGGTCGATCTGA
>Ga0137427_10000642_pt1 | contig 17440 bp, 9 predicted proteins | sample EasRivERMZT700_2_FD_102309 | JGI IMG/M metagenome (GOLD analysis project Ga0137427, IMG submission 102309) | Soil microbial communities from meander-bound floodplain in the East River, Colorado, USA - East River MetaG ERMZT700_2 | ecosystem: Environmental > Terrestrial > Soil > Floodplain ...
CCTCGCACTCGCTGATGGCGAGGAGCACGGCTACAGCATTCGACAGGAAGTGATCGAGCGGTCGAACGGCGCGGTCCGGCTCGATCCGGGCTCGCTCTATCGGCTGATGGCGAGGCTCTTCGACGAAGGGCTCGTCGAGGAATCGCCGACGCCGCCATCGCATCACAACGACGACGACCGCCGGCGCTACTACCGGTTGACGGCGCGCGGTCGAAAGGTCATGGCCGCGGAGACCGATCGCCTCGAGAGTCTTGTCGCGCAGGCGAGGGCCGCGGGCGCGAAGCGGCGGCACGCCTAATCGAGAGGACACCAGTGAAGGCTCCTTCACGGTTTGTCCTCGCCATCTATCGCAGCCTCGTCAATCTCACACCACGTCAGGCGCGTGAGCGTTTCGCACACGAACAAGTGCAGCTCTTCGAGCAGCTCTGGCGTGAAGAGCGGCCGACAGCCGGCACTCGTGCGATCGCGTGGACCCTCGCGCATCTGTGGCGAGCCGCACGCGCAAGCATGGCTCACTGGTTCGATCATCTGTTTCGACGTCGTCGCGAACATGGGGATCTGACGATCGGAGGCCGCCCGGGCGGCGGCTGGCGTGCGCCGATTCTGCTGGACGTGCGCTATGCAGCCAGAGGTCTCTGGCGCGCACCGTGGTACACGCTGACCACGATCGGCGTGCTGTCGGCGAGCGTCGCACTCGTCACGACGGCGTTCGCCGTGGTCGACGGCGTGCTGTTCAAACCCCTTCCGTACGCCCGGGCCACCGAACTACACCTGGTGCGCGTGGACATCACGGCCAAGCCGACGGCAGATCCGCCGCCGGTCGCCGGTTGGGATCTGGGGGCGTGGGCAGAAGCGCTGCCCGATCTAGGCGTGACGGGCGTGGGCAGGGTGGAGCCGTATTGGCTGGAGAGTGTCGAATACGGCTCGGTCGGGGTAGATGAGCACTTCTTTGAAGTGCTCGGTACACGGCCGCTGATTGGCGGGTTCATGCCCGAGGACTTCGATGCTCAGGCGAACAATCCGGAGACGCCGGCCGGATTCTGGCGACCGATCGTCGTGAGCTACGCGATCTGGCAGCGGAAGTTTGGCGGCGATCCGTCTGTCATCGGACGGCCGATCACCTACGCATCAAAGGACGGCCGCAGAAAGTTCGGCTACCGGATTCGGGGCGTGTTGCCACGCAACTTCACCGCGCCGTTGGATCTGGGCCGCGTGGCGCCGGAGATCCTGACTCCAACGTCGGCGAGAGAAATGCGAGACGACTTCAACCGGGGCTTCGACCTGATCGTCCGCATTCCCGCGGCCACGAACGTTGCCAATGTCCGAGATCGCCTGCTCGGTGCAACCCGGCGCCGCGCCCTGGCCCCACCTCGTGTCGTCGATCCGGGAGTCTTTGGGCACTCCGATGCCGCCAGGTGGCGTCCCGAGTTCGACGATGTGAGATTGATCCCGCTGGCCGATCACCTGGGCTGGCGCAACCGTCAGGCGTTCGTGCTGGTCTTCGTGGCTGCGGCGACGCTGCTGCTGCTGGCGTGTGTCAACGTCGCCGGCCTTGCCACTGGCCGTAGTCTCGATCGTCGTCGCGAGCTCGCCGTGCGGCGTGCCCTCGGCGCGAGCGGCTGGGCGCTGTCGCGAGAGCTGCTTGCTGAGGTGGGCCTGCTTGCCGTGTTGAGCACAGGCGCAGCGCTGCTGATCGCGCAGCCTCTCCTCAAGTGGACGCTCGACCTCTTGCCGACGTCAGCGGCCCTGCTCAAGACTCCTGCAATCGACGAACGCGTGTTTGCGGCGTCAGGGCTCTTTGCCCTCACGGTCGTGGCCCTCGTCGTGTGGTGGCCGGCCCGCGTGGCGCATCGCATCAGTCTGCTTGCGGAGTTCGGTCGTGGCGGCGGCGCGATGACGCGTCCAGGACGACAATCGACATTCGTGCTCGTCACCGCGCAAATCGCGCTGGCGTTCGTCCTGCTGTCGGCTGGGGGGTTGACGGTGACGAGCCTGGCGAAGACCTGGAGTGCCGACGCAGGCTACGACCGCGATCGCCTGCTTGTGTTCCCCGCGTTCGTCGAGGGCTACGACATGTTGCCGAAGGGCGAGGCGTCTGCGCGCGTCTCCGCGTTCAGCGATGTGCTGCGCGGTGTTCCAGGTGTCCAGAGCGTCACCACGTCGAATCATCGGCTCTTTAGAGGAACCGGGGATTCCTGGACCGAAGTTGTTCCTCGAGGATGGTCCGGTGAACTTGTTGGCGTCCAGTCGACTCTGGTGGATGCGAGCTATTTCAACGTCCTGGACCTGCCCCTCCTCGACGGGCGATGGCCACAAGAAGGAGAGTGGACAGACAGCTCATCGTTCGCCATTGTGAGCCAGACCGCAGCGCGGAGGTTCTGGCCGGATGGGAGCGCGGTGGGACAGGTATTGGTGACACCGCAGAGACGCGCATCGCAACCCGTGACGACTCGTACCGTGATTGCAGTGGTCGGCGACGCGCGGTATCGCTCGTTGGATCAGGATCCCATCAGCGACATCTACCTGCCGTACACGATCAGTTCCAGCACTTACGGTCGCATGTTCATCATTCGGACCGTGGGACCGGCGCGGGAGATGCTGGAACCTCTTGTCGCGATAGCGACGGCGAAGGGACTCTGGGTCGAGGAGCCGGCGACGTTTCGAGACAAGTTGTTCGCCGCTGCGAGGCACCGCGTTCTGCCGGCGTGGCTCTTCGGATCCCTCGGCGCAGTCGCCTTGCTCGTTCTGGCGGCCGGCATCCTCGGTTTGTTCGTGATGTCGATTGCACGCCGGACCCGAGAGATGGGGATCCGCGTCGCTCTCGGCGCTTCCACGCAGCGCATCGTCGGTCTTCTGATCCGCGAACAGCTTCGCGCCGTGTGGCTCGGCCTCGCGGCTGGTGCCGTCATCAGCACTTGGACGGTGCGAGGGCTCGCGTCGCAGCTCTATGGCGTCGGTCCGTACGATCCGGTGGTCTGGTCGGCCGTCGCCCTCACCATGGTCGCGATCGCGACCCTGGCGACCATCGTGCCCGCGACGCGCGCGGCCCGGGTCGACCCCGTCGTCATCCTCAAGACCGAGTAGCTCGCCATCCGTCCCAACCACTTTTCGCCGTGCGGCGTCTATAATGCCGTCCGGAGAAGCAATATGGGGAGCCGTCCTGACGTGCCATTGCTTGGGGAAGTGGAGCAGCTCGTTTTGCTCGCGGTCCTGCGTCTGGGCGACGAGGCCTACGCGGTGCCCATCCGCGCCCTCATCAAGGAAGAAGCCCAGGTCGATCTCTCTCGCGGAACCATCTACGTCACGCTCGAGCGCCTCGAGCGCAAAGGCTACGTCACCTCGTGGTTTTCGGATCCGCAGGCGGTGCGCGGCGGGAAGGCCCGACGGATCTTTCGGTTGAAGCCGCCCGGTATCGCCGCCGCGAAGGCCGCGAAGAGCGCGGTCGATCGGCTGGCTGAGGGCACGGTGGTGTCGCCGAAGGCGGTAGGGAAGAAGGCATGAAGAGTCGCGCCTTCAACGCGGCGCTTCGACTCGTGCCCGCTGAATGGCGCGAGACGGTCCGGCTCGACCTCGAGCAGGACGCCGGATTGCTGAAGCGCGGAGCCCTCTGGTGTGCGGGGCAGGCGGTGATCGTGGCCGCGACGATGCGATGGACGTTTGGAGGAAGCGCGATGTTTTCGGATCTGCGGTCAGCCGTGCGCTCGTTGATGCATGCGCGCTGGTTCACGATCGGCGCCGCGGTGACATTCGCTCTTGGCATCGGCGTCAACCTCGCCGTCTTCTCGGTGGTCGATCGGCTGATCTTCCGTCAACTGCCATATGCGAACTCGCAGGAGCTCGTCAGCCTGAGAAGCTGCAATCCGAAGACCGGGCAATGTGGGGCGTCGTTCCCGGCTGCGGTGACGAAAGAAGCGGCGCAGTTGTCGGCGATCGGCGAGATCGCCGTTGTGTCGTATACGAGCGCGTACGCGCTGGGACCCGACTCCGACGCGCCGCCGTTGTCGCTGTATCTCTCGTCGGCCAACGCGCTGCGCGTCTTGGGAGTGCGGCCCGTCATGGGCCGCGACTTCGAACACGATGACGTCCAGTCCAAGCGCAGTGTTGCGCTGATCAGCTTCGAAAGCTGGCAGCGGCGATTCGGTGGAGACCCGGCGATTGTCGGACGACGCGTCGGCAAGTCACTGTCGACGGAAATCATCGGCGTGCTGCCCGCCGGTTTCATCCCGCCCTCCTGGATGCAGTCGGATCCGAAATGGAGTGGGCTGGCGCTCTCGCCTGAAGGCCCGGTGATGGCGCCGTTCGCGCGGCTCAAGCCCGGTCACACCGTGGCAGCGGCGCAGGCCGAGATGTCGGCGCTCGCCGCACGTGTGCTGCCGCCACCACCACCGGCGGCCGTCGGACCGCTTCCACGAATTCGGGTCGACCTCCTGGATGGGGCACTCTTCGATCGTTACTCGAAGTACGCGTGGCTCGTCGCCGGTGCCGCAGCTGTGGTGCTGTTGATGGCGTGTGCGAATCTCGCCGGTCTGCTCATTGCCCGCGGGCGATCGCGCGAGCACGAAGCCGCCATACGCACAGCGCTCGGTGCATCTGCAGCACGCGTGGTCTTCGCCGCCATGCTGGAGGCCGGCCTCGTGTGCCTCGCCGGCGCATGCATCGCATGGCTCACGCTGCTGGCGTCCACACGCCTGATCGTGACCGCACTGCCGGCAATGTTCGCGCGCTACATGGAGGCCGCGACAGAGCCGCGGGTGATCGTGATGGCGCTCCTGGCGTCGGCTGTCTGTGGTGTCGTGGCCGGGGGATGGCCCGGCGCGCGCATGGCGTACGTTCCCGTCGCCGCGGTCCTGCAGCGGGGTGGCCGGACCGGCCGGCAGACGCGGCTGCCCGGCGGCCGGAGTCTGCTCGTCATCGAGTCGGCGCTCGGCGTCCTGCTCGTTCTCGGCGCCGTGCTCGCGATTCGCAGCTTCAACGTGCTCGCGACTGAGAGCCTGGGGTACGAGCCTCGCGATCTGTATGTCGTGAAGGTGTCCGGCGGCACGGGGCGGCCGGCGCCGGCAGACAGCTTCCTCCAATACCAGGAGCTACTTCGCCTCACCAGTGATATCCCCAACGTCGTCGGCGTCGCCGGCTCCGACAGCGTGATGACGAATGGCGCGACGGCGATGCGAGGGTTCTCGAAGGACCGCAACATCCGCGGAGCGCGGTATGAAGTCGGCGCTGGCTTCTTCAGGCTCGCCGGCACCGAGCTGGTCGCGGGACGTGAGTTCGCCGGCGAAGAAGTTCAGGCGCTCGCGCCTGTGGCGATGATCAATGAAGCAGGCCTGGCGCTCGTCTGGCCAGGCGTGACATCGAAGGACGCAGTCGGGCGTGTGCTGACTCTGACGGACGAGGCGCCGCGGACGATTGTCGGCGTCGTCCCGCAGCTGCGCCGCAATGCGCACGGGGATCCCGAGGAAGCCGCGCTCTACGTGCCGCTCGGGAACGAACCCGCGTTCTACGGTGAAGCTCTGCTCAGGATGGCGCCGGGAGTGTCACCACCACTCGATCAGATCCGCCAGCGTGTCACCACTCGCATTGGACCTCGCACGGCCGCGGTGACGTCTGTCCAGGCATCACTCGAACCGAGCCTGCAGGATCCACGGTTCCGCGCCGTGCTGCTCGGAACGATGGCGCTGTGTGCGCTGCTGCTCGCCGGCGCCGGCCTGTATGCGATCGCGTCCTTCGATGTCTCTCAGCAGCGACATGAGATGGGCGTGCGCATGACCCTCGGGGCATCGGCGACGGAGATCCAGCGTCACGTCATCCTCGGTGCGCTTCGCCCGACGCTGGTCGGCGTTCTCTGTGGCATCGTCGGCGGGTGGTGGGCGGCGCAAGTTATCGAGAGTTTCCTGTACAAGACCGATCATCGGAGTCCGCTCACGCTCGCGGTGGTTGCCGTGGTTCTGCTGTGCACTGCCACATTTGCGGCGTGGATCCCGGCGCGACGCGCGTCCCGAACTGATCCCGCCGTCGTGCTGCGAGCGCAATGACGTTACCTGGAGGCCATATGACGCGCCGTTTCGCCTGCGTGGCTCTCGCTGTCGCCCTCGGCGGTTCGCTCACCGCTCAGACCATTCGCATCGGTGCCGTGGCGGTTTCGTCCGCGACCGACGCGGATGTGCTGGTGCTCCACGAGTACGACAAGGCTACGGGGAAACCGTATGGAACCATGCCGATACGGTACGTCACGGAGATTCATCAGCGCGCGGCGTCGTTCTTGGACATCGCGATCGTCGAGCCGCGGTTTGGCGGGCCGTCGCTGTACTCGACGCGGCAGGCGGCATTGGCAGCGGCGAAGCCGTCCGTTCTGGGGCGACCGAATGAAATGTCACTCACGGCGGGCGAGGCCAGTTTCAACGCCCTGAGCGTGCTCGGCGTTCAGCCGGAGCTCGGACGCGACTCTACGCAGAGTGATGTCGAGCGAGGGCGACGCCTGGTACTTCTGACCGACGGCGGTTGGCGACGCGCGTTCGGCGGCCGCGCTGACGTCATTGGTCAGATCGTCTGGGCAGCCCGGTCCCAGGAGCCGCCTCAGGCGTGCGAGATCATCGGCGTGCTGCCCGCGTATGTGAGCACCGCCACGCCCGAGATCGACCCCAAGCTCGATGCTCTCGTCCTGGCGCAGATGTTGTTCGACACGCCGTTGCCTGATGAACGCGCTTTTGCACCCATCGTCCGCCTCAAGCCTGCCGTGACCCTCGGGGCCGCGCAGCAGGCCATCGACGAGGCGGTGGCGGGCGCTCAACGCGCACTCGGTGCCGAAAGGTATGCCGGCCAGGGAGCCCGTCTCGACACGCTCCGACGCGTAGGCGGCCGCTAACGTTAGGTCGGCAGGCGCCCAGCGGCAGCTCTATTCGCCCGGTGCCCAGCGCCCGATTTTTTGCTATACTGCCCTCGTTCGTCCACAGCGCGGTCCCCCGTCAAACGCACCGCGCCATTCCGTAGCATCCGTAACGTCCAACAACTGAATCAGTGTCGAGTTCCAACCACTATGGCAAATCACCACAGACGCCCCTCCGGGCGGCAGCCTGTCGAAACACAGGTCGCTGACCTCCCGATCGAAACCCCGCAAGATACCGCCGAAGCCGGCGACAGTCAGTCCGATCAGTCAGCGCCGCCAAACGGCCCCGAAGGCCCCCGCGCCCCGAAACAGCCCGTCTCCACGCTCAACATCAATGACCTGAAGGACATGAGCATCCAGAAGCTCACTCAGGTCGCCAAAGATCTGAACGTCGCGGGTGCGACGGGCATGCGCAAGCAGGATCTGATTTTCCAGATTCTCAAGGCGCAGACCGAGATGAGCGGGTTCATGTTCTCGGAAGGTGTGCTCGAGGTGCTGCCGGATGGCTTCGGCTTCCTGCGCGCGCCCGACTACAACTACCTGCCGGGCCCCGACGACATCTACGTGTCACCGTCGCAGATTCGCAAGTTCGACTTGCAGACCGGCGACACGGTCTCCGGCCAGGTGCGGCCCCCGAAGGACGGAGAGCGCTATTTCGCGCTGATCAAAGTTGAGGCCGTCAACTTCGAGTCGCCCGACCAGGCCCGCAACAAGCTCTTCTTCGAAAACCTCACGCCGCTCTATCCGCAGGAGCGCTTGCGGCTCGAAACGACGGCCGAAAACCTGTCGGCCCGCGTGATGGACCTGATGACGCCGATCGGCAAGGGCCAGCGCGGCCTGATCGTCGCGCCGCCGCGCACCGGCAAGACGATGCTCTTGCAGAACATCGCGCAGTCGATCACGACGAACCATCCCGAGGTCTACCTCATCGTCCTGCTCATTGACGAGCGCCCGGAAGAAGTCACCGACATGCAGCGCTCCGTGCGCGGCGAAGTCATCTCGTCGACGTTCGACGAGCCGGCGCAGCGCCACGTGCAGGTCGCCGAGATGGTCATCGAGAAGGCGAAGCGCCTCGTCGAGCACAAGAAAGACGTCGTGATCCTGCTCGACTCGGTCACGCGCCTCGCGCGCGCCTACAACACGGTCGCGCCGCCGTCCGGCAAGGTGCTGTCAGGCGGTCTCGACTCGAACGCGCTGCAGAAGCCGAAGCGCTTCTTCGGCGCCGCGCGCAACATCGAAGAGGGCGGCTCGATCACGATCATGTCGACCGCGCTTATTGACACCGGCTCGCGCATGGACGACGTGATCTTCGAAGAGTTCAAGGGCACCGGCAACATGGAAATCCATCTGGACCGCAAGCTCGTGGACAAGCGCGTGTTCCCGGCCATCGACATCCTCAAGAGCGGCACCCGCAAGGAAGAGCTGCTGCTGCAGAAGGAAGACCTCAACCGCATCTGGGTCCTGCGCAAAGTGCTCGCGCCGCTGTCGCCCGTGGAAGCCATGGAATTGCTCCTGGACAAGATGGGCAAGACGAAGACGAACGCGGACTTCCTGTCGGCGATGCAAAAAATGGGGTAACGGCGAATCCGTACGTAGGGCGGACCGGATTGTGGTCCGCCGGGCAAAGGGCGGACCGAAGTTCGGTCCGCCCTACGTACGTACAATCACCAAGTCCGCCTGATTGGATGCGCTTCAGTGTTGAAGACGACGCGCTCGAAATTCACCGCATCCGGCTTGAACAGCAGATAGAGATACTTGAAGGTCTCCGCCAGCAGGAAACTGTGCTGGCGGTCGCCTTTCGTCTTGGTCACGACGCTGCGTAACGTCGTGTAGCCGTCCTCGGTGCGGCAGTGCTGCACCAGCCCCTCGAAGAACGTCCGGCCCATCTCGAGGTACTTCGGGTCCTTCGTGTAGTGATAGAGGATGTACGCCGACTCCATGATCTCTGGCCGGAGCTCGTAGCGCGGGTTCGTGGCGCGCTTCTCGCGGTAGTCGAACGCCTCGGGCTCGATGCCGTGCAGGTTCCACATCTCGAGACCTGAGTCCTGCAGCCGCGCCGCACGCGTCAGGTCGCCGCCGTAGGCCAGCACTCCCGGCAGGAACGCCTGCAACGATCCATACGTCGTCGCGATGCGCTGGCCCGTGCGCATGTCCGAGACGCCGTACCACAATCCTCCCGGCCCGTCGTCGGCCAGGTGGCGGTTGACAGCCGCGATGCCGTCGCGCCACATCACGCCGCAGTCCGCGTCGCCAAACAGCTTTTCGCACTTGAGGACGTACTCGTAGTACGAGTCGATCCGGCCGCCGATGTGGCTGCGCGTGCTCGTCCACGCGCCGGTCGTGACGTCGATGCCTTCGCCGAGCAGCCCGGTCGTGGGATCGCGGCGCTTGGTCAGTTCGACAAGCGCCTTCTTCGCGGTGTCGTAGTACACGCTGTTCTTCGTCAAGCGCGAGAGCGCGCCGAACTCCAGCATCAGCGTGCCGATCTCCGCGGGGTTGCTGACCGGGTCGCGGGTGGCGCCGGTCCGCAGGTTCACGAATCGGTACGGCATGCCGGTCGGCGTCTTGAACGCAGGCAGCATGCGACGTCCGACGTCTTCGGCCAGCGTCAGGAACTTCGGCTCGCCCGTCATCTGGTAGGCGCTGATCAGGCCGCCAAGGATGCGGATCGTCACTTCGAAGACTTGCACCGAGACGTCCTTGTCGAACGAGAGTCCGGCGAGGATTTCGGCCTGCGTGGCAGCGGCCTCTTCGCGAAGGCCCATCATCAGCATCGTATCCAGCGAGTCGACGGGCGTCATGTACAACACCGCCGGCGGATACCAGTCGTGCGGCGTCTTGCTGATGGGATTGACTTCGTCGTGGCCTGACGCCAGCCGCTTGTAGGCCGACCAGGCGTGTTGAAACTCCACGCGGACTCGAGCGGCGAGCGCAGCCCGGTCGAGCGGCGCTCGCGCTGGCGCCAGCTGCTGGGTCGCGCCCACCGACGTCACGACGAGCCATCCCACGATTGCGACCGACACCAGCCGAAGCATTGACGTCACCGTGCCTCCAATCGCCACACATCAGGACGACGCTCACCGACGAGGCGGTGATTCTTCTCGACGATGGCGCGCATGACGAGCGGCCGATTCGTGTAGAGCGAGCGCAAGTTGAAGTTCCGCACGCCCAGGGCCGCGTGCGCGACGCATCCCGACACGAGCAGCACCACAGCCGCGCGCTTGCCGATCCGATGCTGCAGCAGGGGCGCCCAGCAGTAGAAAGAGTAGATGAAGACGGCCGGCAGCATCACATAGATGACATGTGAGGCGGGTCCCTTCACCGACAGCGTGAACGCGGCGGCGATGAGGCCGAGGAGGCACCAGGTGGCGGTGCGGACGGCAGGCCAACGCGGTTCGCCGGGCTGACGCCTGAACATCGAAATACCCAGCCACGCCGCTTGGAGGACGCCGAACAACATCGCGACCACCGCGAACGGCGCGGCCCACGGGTAGGCCGCGAGGAAGTCGAGCCGCTGCTCGGTGCTTGCGCCGATAAAGCGTGCGAACTCGAAGCTTGCAAACGAAAAGAAGCGCGCGACGAGCAGCGGCAAGGACAGCAGCGCGGCCGGCTCCGGATGCACGTTCGAGCCACCGAACGCCTTGAAGGCGGCCATGCCATCGCGCAGGAGCGCCGGGACGAGCGTCGCGCCGGCAACCGCGGCACCGGCGGCGAGCCACGGGAGGCCGGACACGAGGTCGGCCGGGCGTTCCCGCGCGACGAGCCCGAGAACGATCACGGCGAGTACGGCGAGCACCGCCGACGATAAATGCAACTGCAGCAGGCACAGCAATCCGGCACCAAGACAGAAGAAGGCCGTCCGCCGCGGAAGCGCGCCGATGCGCAGCGCCGGCACGAGCTCATACGCGCCGACGAAGAAGAGCACGCCCGACGGCAGCACGTACGACGTGTTGATGATGTGTGTCGAGTAGTTCAGCGTCCATGGGCTGAAGAGCACCCACGGCCAGAGAAACCATCGCGGGACCTGCGGCAACCGGCGTCCGATGTACCACGCGAGGAACGACAAGGCTGCGAGCGAGATGACGTTCACCAGGACGTACGCGGCTTCGGGCTGCGCGACGAGAAACAGCGGCCCGGCGACGAGCAGTCCCTGCAGCCCGCCCGGCAGTTGCGTGTGGGTGTAGACCACGTCGGGTCCGTAGAACGGCCAGGCACCGGTCGTGTAGTACTGAAGCCCGATCAAGAAGATTTGGACCTCGTCGTGGCCGAAGAGATCGGACGCCAGACCGTAGGCGAGCCGAACGGCAAACGCCGCCGCGAGCAGCACGACCGTCTGCCAGCGTTGCATGGCTATCGGTTGCTCACGAGGAACACGCGTTGCAAGTAGCGGCCCGGATCGGGATTGAGCAGAGCCTCGCCGGGTCGTTGCCACAAGGCCGGATTGAGGTACGTCACTTCCGCAAGGCGCGGGAAGCGCCGCTGCAGGCTGCTCTCGACCGCGGCTAGCAGCACCGAGTCAACCACGGCAAGCCCTGGGCCTGGCCGCGTCAGGAACTGACCCAACTCCTCGTTGTTGACGATCGGTGTGCCCGTGTAGAACGTGAGGTTGCGGGCGAACGCACCGCACGCGCAGACCGCATCGACGGGTTCCTGCGCCTTGATCGCCGCGGCGATGACTTCGACAGGCTCGGGCCGGACGGCGCGCAGGACGGTGGCGTCGAATGCCATGACGGTCGCGGCCGCACCCGCCGCCACGATGCCCGGGATGACCCGGCGCGGCGCCAGCAGGGCGGCCGCCGCGATAGCGACGCCCGCGCCGATCATCACGAACGCACCAGCCGGCGACCACGACGGATTGACGCCGGTGAGCAGCGGTTGGGCGCGCAGCACCAGCGCCCCGAATCCCGCGAGCGTGAGACCAGCGACGATCGTGGCGCCGGCAAAAAGCCAATCGCGGCCGGCCGCCGCGGTTGCGCGTTGCCAAAGCGATCGCCCTAGGAGCACGGCGACGGGGACGAGACACGGCAGGATGTAGCGGGGCTGACTGCCGATCGAGGCCGAGAGGAACAGCAGGGGCCCGGCAGTCCACGCCACCAGACGCGCGGCGGTAGGGGAGACGTCACGCCGGCGCGCGAAAAGCTCCCGCAGCGGACTCAGCCAGAGCACGCCGAAGGCCGTCCACGGCAGGAGGCCGCCGGCCATGACCCCGAGATAGAAGAGGGGTTCTCGCCGCTCGTTGAACCGGCCCGTCGCGAAGCGCTCGAAGTTCTCGCCGATGAAGAACTGCCTGAGGAAATCGAGACCATGGACGCGGGTGACGGCGATGTACCACGGTGCCGCGACGACCACGAAGACGACCGCCGCGATCAGGACGCTGCGCATGTCGATCGGGAAAGGGGCGCGCACCCTGCCGGCGTCACGCGAGAACCACTCCCAGCAGAGAAGTGGAATCACCGCCATCGCCGGCAGCGCGACGGCCACCGGGCCTTTCGTGATGAGTCCCAACCCCATGGACGCCGCCGCCAGCACCAGCCACCAGCGGCGTACGCGGACGGATGTGGCGTTGCCGCCTGTGTCGACCGGACGTGTGCTCGTCGCTTCGATCGCCGCCCAGATCGTCAGGCTGATGAAGAAGGCGAGCGGGACGTCGGGCAGGGCCTGCCGGACGAGGACGACGACGCCGACGCTCGTGGCGACGATCGCGCCCGCCACCAGTCCGGCGCCGGCGCCGATCCATCGCCGGCCGACGAGGAACGCGACAAAGGCGAGGCCGATGCCCGAGAGCGCCGCCCAGAATCTTGCGGCGAACTCCGTGACGCCGATCGCCTTGAACGTGCCGGCGGCGAGCCAGTAGTAGAGGATGGGCTTGTTCAGCCGCGGTTCGAAGTTGTAGTGCGGGGTGATCCAGTCTCCGCCGGCCACCATTTCCCGGCCGGCCCCCGCGTAAAACGCTTCATCGGAATCGACGATGGCCGTGCGCCCGAGTCCCAACAGCATCGTGAGGCAGCACACCAGAAGGAGCAGCGCTCCGCGCGACATGTGGGAGAAGCATATCGAAGTTTCTACGTCGCGGCGGGTGCATCGGCGGCGAACATCTGACGGAGCTCCTCACCCTCGACCACTTCCTTCTCGAGGAGCCGAGCCGTGACCACGTCGAGCAATGCGCGACGCTCGCTCAGGATTCGGCGAGCTTCCGTTTCCGCTGCAGAAACGATGCGCTTGACTTCGGCGTCGATCACCCGGGCCGTCTCTTCCGCGTAGGCGCCGCGCTCCGGCATGAACGGCGTTTCCATGAACATGTTGCGCCGGCGTCCCTCGTGGTTGACCGGCCCGATCGCCTCGCTCATGCCGAACTCGGTCACCATCGAACGGGCGATGTCGGTGGCGCGCATGAGGTCGTTCTGTGCGCCGGTCGAGATCTCCTTGAACACGAGGGCCTCGGAGGTGCGGCCGCCCAGCAGCACCGCCAGACGATTCTCGAGGTCGGTCTTCGACATGAGATAGCGATCCTCGAGCGGCAGCTGCATCGTGTAGCCCAAGGCGCCAAATCCACGCTGGACGATGGAGATCTTGTGTACGGGGTCGAGGTTCGGAAGGACCGTGGCGACAATCGCGTGGCCCGACTCGTGCACGGCGACGATGCGCCGCTCCTTGTCGCTCATCACGCGCTTCTTCTCGAGGCCGGCGACGATGCGGTCGATGGCTTCGTCGAAATCGCGCGTATCGACGGCCGGCTTCTCGCGGCGCGCGGCGAGCAGCGCCGCCTCGTTGACCAGGTTCGCCAGGTCGGCGCCGGCGAACCCCGCTGTCCGCGCGGCGATGATCTTCAGATTCACGTTCTCCGCGAGCTTCACAAGCTTGGCGTGGATGCGGAGGATTCCCTCGCGTCCCTTCACGTCGGGCTTGTCGACGAGCACTTGCCGGTCGAATCGTCCCGGCCGCAGGAGCGCCGGGTCGAGCACCTCAGGCCGATTCGTCGCGGCCATGATGATGACGCCCTTCTTCGAGTCGAAGCCGTCCATTTCGGCGAGGAGCTGGTTGAGCGTCTGCTCGCGTTCCTCGTGGCCGCCCATCGGCGACTGCATGCGGGCCTTGCCGAGCGCGTCCAGCTCGTCGATGAAGACGATGCACGGCGCCTTCGTTTCGGCCTGCCGGAAGAGGTCGCGCACGCGCGCCGCGCCGACGCCGACGAACATCTCGACGAACTCGGATCCGCTGAGGCTGAAGAAGGGGACCTTGGCTTCGCCGGCGACGGCGCGCGCCAGCAGGGTCTTGCCGGTGCCGGGCGGCCCGACGAGGAGCACGCCCTTCGGAATCCGGCCGCCGAGCGTCGTGTATTTCGACGGGTTCTTGAGGAAGTCGACGATTTCCTTCAGCTCTTCCTCGGCCTCCTCAACGCCCCCGACGTCGCCAAAGCTGACCTTGACGTCGTCGTCGGAGTAGATCTTCGCGCGGCTGCGCGCGAAGGACATGATGCCGCCCTCGGCGCCGCCCATCCGCCGGAGCATGAACATCCAGAGGCCGATGATGAGCAGGATCGGCAGGACCCAGCCGAGGATCTCGGCCATCCAGCGGCTCTGCAGTTCGCCGGAGAAGCGGACCTTTTCGGCCTGCAGTTCCTCGACGAGTTTGGGATCGTCGACGGGCACGGTGCTGAAGGCGACGGGGTTGTTGGAGGCGTCCTGGTACGTCCCGCGAATGATCTCGGGGGAGATCGTGATCTCCGCGATGCGATGCTGGTGCAGCTGGTCCTTGAACTCCGAGTAGCTCAGCTGCTTCCCGTCGCGCAGCGTCGTCTGGACGAGGTTCACGATGATCAGCAGCGCGAAGAGCGCCACCGCGAACCAAATCGGCGGAATCTGGCGGCGGGCCGGGGTGCGGCGGCGGCTTGGACGACGGTCGGGATCGGATGTCGGCGGCATGCTCAACTCTGCGATTCAGTGTACTCAGGCGCGAATCGGTTCCTCGCGGCGCAGGACGAGCGCGTCCTTGTCCATCTCCACGCGCACCACGTCGCCCTCCCGAAAGTCGCCTTGGAGGACGCCGAGCGCGAGCGGATCGAGGATCCGGCGCTGGATCGTCCGCTTGAGCGGGCGGGCCCCATAGATCGGATCGTAACCCTCTTCGATGAGCCTGTCGCGGGTGCCCTCCGACAGCTCGAGCCGGATCTTCCGTTCCGAGAGGCGCTTCGTCAGACCGGCCAGCTGAATGTCAATGACCTTTCGCAGTTCCGTCCGGCTGAGCGCATGGAAGCAGATGACCTCGTCGACTCTATTAAGGAACTCCGGTTTGAAGTGCGCCCGCAGCGCGTCCATCAACTCGCGCCGCACACCCTCGTCGATCGCCGTCTCCCCGCGCGCCGCGCGGTCGGCAATGAGGTGGCTGCCGACGTTCGACGTCATGATGACGACCGTGTTCTTGAAGTCCACGGTGCGGCCTTTGCCGTCCGTCAGCCTGCCGTCGTCGAGTAGCTGCAGCATGACGTTCAGCACTTCCGGGTGGGCCTTCTCGATTTCGTCGAAGAGGACCACCGCGTAGGGTCGGCGGCGGACGGCTTCCGTCAGCTGGCCTGCTTCCTCGTAGCCGACATACCCGGGAGGCGCCCCGAGGAGCCGCGAGACGGTGTGCTTCTCTTGGAATTCCGACATGTCGATCCGAATCATCGCGTGCTCGTCGTCGAAGAGGAACTCGGCGAGCGCGCGGGCGAGCTCCGTCTTGCCAACGCCCGTCGGACCGAGGAACACGAAGCTGCCGAGCGGCCGGTTCGGATCCTGCAGGCCCGCGCGAGCGCGGCGAATCGCGTTCGAGACCGCGACGACGGCTTCGTCCTGTCCCACGACGCGCTGGTGCAGCCGCTCTTCCATCTTCACGAGCTTCTGGACCTCGCCCTCCAGCAGCCGACTGACGGGGATGCGCGTCCAGCGCGAGACGACCTCGGCGATGTCTTCTTCGTCGACCTGCTCCTTCAGCATGCGGCCGCCGGTCTTGCCCGGCTCACCGTGCTCGGCGATCTTGCGCTCGAGCGCGGGAATGCGGCCGTACTGCAACTCCGACGCCGTGGCGTAGTCGCCGCTGCGCTGCGCGCGTTCCATCTCCTGCCGGAGCTTCTCGAGCTCCTCACGCTGCGCGCGCACCTGGTCGATGCTCGTCTTCTCCTTCTGCCACTGCGCGGCGAGGCGGGTCTTGTCTTCCTTCAGCGCGGCCAGTTCCTTCTCGAGCTTGGTGAGGCGGTCCTTCGAGGCGGCGTCGGACTCCTTTTTCAGGGCCGCCCGTTCGATCTCGAGCTGCATGATCCGGCGTTCCACTTCGTCGAGCTCGGCCGGCATCGAGTCGATCTCCATCCGCAGGCGCGACGCGGCTTCGTCGATGAGATCGATGGCCTTGTCCGGCAGGAAGCGATCCGTGATGTACCGGTGCGAGAGCACGGCGGCGGCGACGAGCGCGGAGTCCTTGAACTTCACGCCGTGGTGGAGCTCGTACCGCTCGCGCAGGCCACGCAGGATGCTGATCGTGTCCTCGACCGTCGGCTCGGCCACCTGCACGGGCTGGAAACGCCGTTCGAGCGCGGCGTCCTTCTCGATGTACTTGCGGTACTCGTCGATGGTCGTCGCGCCGATGGTGTGCAGCTCGCCGCGGGCCAGCATCGGCTTCAGCAGGTTGGAGGCGTCGATGGAGCCCTCCGCCGCGCCGGCGCCGACGACGGTGTGCAGCTCGTCGATGAAGAGCACGACCTGCCCCTGCGCGTCGGCGATTTCCTTGAGCACGGCCTTGAGGCGCTCCTCGAACTCGCCTCGGTACTTGGCGCCGGCTACGAGCGCGCCCATGTCCAGCGCGACAATGCGCTTGCTGCGCAGCCCTTCCGGAACGTCCCCGCGGACGATGCGGATCGCCAGGCCTTCCACAATCGCGGTCTTGCCGACGCCTGGTTCGCCGATGAGGACGGGGTTGTTCTTCGTGCGGCGCGCGAGCACCTGAATCACCCGGCGAATCTCGTCGTCCCGGCCGATGACCGGGTCCAGCTTGCCTTTGCGAGCGACCTCAGTGAGGTCGCGGCCGTAGCGTTCGAGCGCCTGGTACTTGCCCTCGGGATTCTGATCCGTCACACGCTGCGATCCACGTACGCTCGTGAGCGCCTTGAGCACCGCATCGCGATCGACCATGGCCTTCTTCAAGACCTCGGTCGACGGCATCCGTCCCGATTCGGAGGTGATGGCCAGGAACAGGTGCTCGGTGCTCGTGAAGTCGTCCTTCAGATTCTGGGCTTCCTGCGCGGCCGCCGTGAAGATGCGCCGCAACCTCGAGGACGGCTGAGGCTGGGCGCCGCCCTGCACCTTCGGCAGCTTGTTGACCGCCTGCTCGACACTCTGCGCGAGGCTGGCGGCGTCCACGTTCATCTTGCCGAGCACGGCGGGGACGATGCCATCGCGCTGGAGGATGAGCGACAGCAGCAGATGCTCCGGGACGATCTCGGGGTTGCCGCTGCGCTCGGCGATCTGCTGCGCGGCCTGAATCGCTTCCTGGGCTTTCTCGGTGTACTTGTCGAGATCCATCTCGGCC
>Ga0137427_10000644_pt1 | contig 17421 bp, 13 predicted proteins | sample EasRivERMZT700_2_FD_102309 | JGI IMG/M metagenome (GOLD analysis project Ga0137427, IMG submission 102309) | Soil microbial communities from meander-bound floodplain in the East River, Colorado, USA - East River MetaG ERMZT700_2 | ecosystem: Environmental > Terrestrial > Soil > Floodplain ...
AGCCGTTCCGGGTCATCGCCTCCGCTGCCTAAGATCGCAGCGGAGGCGATAAACCCAAAAAATGCTAATGAAAAAACCAATCCCCTTGCGTAAGCGGGGCGTGGAAATTGTCAAGCGTCGCGACCAGGCTCCAACCTACGCCATCACCGCTTGCGTCGAAGCGGATTTCCGTGCCGCCGGTGGCGTCGACGAAGCTCAGGTAGAGATCACCGACTGGATCGCTTCCTGAATACGTTGCAAAGAGACCCCGTAGGTCGAGCATGTCGCTGCCGGAAGTGAAGTCCGTGACGTGTCCCGCACTGACAGCATAGAACCGGAAAATGTCCGTACCTGCACCACCGGTAAGCGTGTCTGCTCCGGTCCCCGCGATCAGGATGTCGTTGCCGGCCCCGCCGCTCAATTTCGAGCCAGCGTTGTTCGAGGTCAGGATATTATTGAGTCCATTGCCATTGCCGGTCTGAGCGGTCGATCCCATGAGAGTAAGATGCTCGACGTTTGCCGGCAGAACAAAGGATGGTGAATAGCTCAGCACGGTGTCGATGCCGGCGTCGGCGGTCTCGCTGACCTTGTCCTGTGGGCGATCGACGACATAGGTGTCGTGCCCGGCCACGCCTTTCATGGTGTCGATACCGCCTTGGCCATCAATATAATCCGCCTCTGGCGTTCCGGTGAGCGTGTTCGCGCGCGACGTACCGAGGATCGGATTCGTCGGTGACAAGCTCGGGTCGAGATCGAAGAGCGCACGAAGCTCCGAGTAGGCGCGGATGTAATCGATCTGCATTTCCGCCGGCCACGGGGTGCTTCCATTCGGCATGCCGGGCCAATTGCCGCCCACCGTGATATTGGCGATCATGTACATCGGATCATGCAGGTCGGACGGTGTCTCGGTTTTGAAGACCTCACCGCCATCGAAGTACCAAGTGATGTAATCCGCCTGCCAATCGACGCCATAAGTGTGGAAGTCCAGGGACATGTTGGGGACCGTGTTGGGCTCGCCCCTCGACGTATGTCGATGGGTTTCGTTGGTGTGCACGAACGTGTACAGAGTCGTCATATCGTGGCCGAGAACTTCCATGATATCGATCTCTGGCGGCCATGACCCGTCCGCCGGCAACAGCCAAAACGCAGGCCAAAGGCCCTGACCCGCCGGAAGCTTCGCGCGCATTTCGAAATAGCCGTAGGTCTGAGTATGCGTGTAGTAGCTTTGAATCATCCCAGAGGAGTACTGATAGCCATTGATGAGGGCTTGCGTCTCCGGATCCGTCACGGGCGCAGCGGTCAGGGTCAGGTACGACCCATTTGCGTCCGTGGTAATTCGCCACGGGTTCACGATGTTGCCCGCGGTTATGGCGTCATTGGTCGGCTCATAGAGATGATTGATGTACCACTCGACCTCGCCATTGGCCGGCAAGGTGGAGCCGTTTGGGTCCCCCCACCAGTAATTGGTATTCCAGCCGGAACTTCCGGCACCGGTAACACCGTTCCATAGGTTGACCGAATCACCGTTGAACTCGTCGCCAAACGTGAGCACAGCAGTCGATGACAGATTCTTCGGATCAATAGTCATACGCCCTCCCTCGAATTAATCTCGGTTGCTACGATGCGGTCGCTCTTCAAAGGCGACTCAATGAGTCACGTCCAGCGGCCATGCCGCTTGAGTCGTGAGGGTGCGTGCACGCGCAGCCCCGCCGCCCGTGCATCTCCCGCCAAGGGAGTTTCACGCTCACGAATTGATCAAAATGTTTTTGTCGAAGGTGATGCGGTAACTAACCGCGTGCCCCACTCTTCATCGTTGCAAAGAACACTGGCTTCTATCTTTGCGTCAAGAAGTTTTTGCTGAGGAGTTCAACCGATGTAGCTGAAGCTCAGCTTTAAGTGTATCCAGCCTAGCTCAAGCTAAGCGACGTTATGCCACGTCTATACTCTGTGTACGGATGTATAGGATAGCGTAATGGCCGATCGGCGAAACGCACTTCCGATCGACGGCGGTCCACGCACGGCGTGGTGTGCGGTATACTTGGGCTGGTCAAGCTGTTCTCGACAACTTCCTTCGTGGTGTGGATCCTCCAAGACCCCTTATGTCGTCCGGTCAGTGCCCTTCTCTCACAGCGGCAGCTTTTCGTGTCACGGGAATGAGCAGGCCCCTGAAAGCATATGGTCCCGTTAATCATCTTGAAATCAATCTGCCGGACGTTGCTCGCTGCACATGAAACGGGAGCACGTATGATTCGCACGAGCAGTGCCGCTTTGTGTTTCGCAGCGCTCGGTTTGACGCTGCCTGCGGCCGCACAGACGACCGCGCCCACACAGGAACCGGCATCCACCACGACGTGGGAAGTGTTTTTGGGCGCCGACTATTCCGTCGGAGATTATGGCGCTGCCTCGGACACGACCGTGATCAGCGCGCCGGTCACATTGCGCGTTCAGCTCAACCGTGTGCGATTGGAAGCGACGGTGTCGTATCTGTACACCGACGGACCCGGCACGGTTGCGGGCGGCGGCGTCATCGTCCCCGGCAACAATGCCACCGCGAGCCGTTCCGGACTTGGCGACGTCAACCTCGGCGCCGCGTTCCTGTTGAACCGAGGTGGCCAGTCGGCGCCCTCCTTCGAAGTCGCGGGCATCGTCAAGGTGCCGACCGCGACCAGTGGTCTGGGTACGGAGAAATTTGACTACACCGCACAGCTGAACATCTATCAGCCGCTCTCGATGCAAGTTCTGCTTTTTGCATCGGCGGGCTATCAAATCCTTGGCGATTTCGGAACGTTCGTGCTCGAAGACGGTATTGTCGCCTCCGCCGGGCTGAACTACTCGGCAGCACAAAACGTTTCGCTCGGATTTGGAGTCAATTATCGTCAGCAATACTATCAAGGGCAGGGTGATTACGTCAGCGTCTCGCCCTACCTGCAGTGGAGTTTTGGCGGAATGTGGCGCGTTACCGGCTACGGGCTGGTAGGGTTAACGGAAGCGAGCCCTCGGTTCGGTGCCGGGCTGCGCCTAGGCTTGTTCGGTTAGAGTTCCTGCTGTCTAATCCGGGTGTTGGACATTCTCGCCGCGTTCGACTGCGAGCCGACACGGATGAACAGTGGGGTCAGCAAGGAGCATGTCTCATGAAGACAAGTCGTAAAGCCATTATCGCAACCGGCGCCGTTCTGCTGTCCGCAGGAGCGGCCTTTGCGGCCGGACCGCCCGCCGGCGTAACGATGGGCCCGCCCCCGTTCGTCACGATGGGGCCGCCGCCCGGCGTCACACAGGGACCGCCGCCGCATGCGCTCGCACACATCCCGGTGGGTGTTCCGCTGGGAAAGCCCGCCGATCACTCCGTCATCGGCACGACGGTGCGTGATTCGGCGCGGGTCAATCGCGCGGCGCTCGATCACGCCAACGCGCAGGCGTTCGATCACGCGAACGCCAACGCCGGCCTGGTGAAGGAAGAGCCCCCGGCAACCACGACCACGACCACGACCACGACGCAATAGCATCGCGTCGAGCCGACTCGCATTTCGGCCCAGCGTCCAGCCGTTCGCGGCAAAGGAGCTGGGCCGATGCTTTTGTGACGGATCTCCAAGACTGTATCGCGCAGGAGCATCCACACTTGGTGGACGTTGCTCCATCGGCTCAGGTGGCGCGCAAGGCTGTGGCGACGGGAAGACGCGCGGCGCGGATCGCGGGAAATAGTCCGCCAAGCAGCGCGATGACGACCGCCCAGATGAGCCCGACTCTGACCAGATCGGGCGTCACGGCGAGGTGGAAAACGTTGGGGCCAAGCGCATTCAGGTTGCCGTTGAAGAGGATCCAGGCTGTGGCAGCGCCGAGCAAAGCGCCTGCGACCGCCAGCAGCATCGCTTCGACAAGCACCGATGCCCCGACCGCAAATCCTCCGAAGCCCAGCGCGCGCAACGTGGCGATCTCGCGCGTGCGGCTGCTGACGGCCGAGTACATGGTGTTGAGGGTGCCGAAGAGTGCGCCGATGGCCATGATGGCGCCGAGGAAATAGGCGACGGCGGAAAGGAACGCGGTCAGGTTGCCTTCGACCGTGCGCCGGTAGAAATCGCGCTGACGGTCGATGTCGAGCTGTACAGTCGGCTTGGCCATGATCGCTTCCTTGAAGCGGTCGAATGCGTCCTCCGACTCCAGGCGCACCATGATGCTGCCAAACGCGTTGCGCTGCCTGGCTGCGAGAACCCCTTCGATGTCGCCGACGAGCTGGCCCTCAAGCATGTCGCCGCCCGATTCGAAGGCGCCGACGATGAGCCATTCCCCGTCAGGCAGGATCACCTTGTTGCCGACGTCCATGCCGACGAATTGCGCCTGCGCGGAGGCGCCCACGATCAGCTCGTGCAGCCCGGGCGTGAACATGCGTCCTGAGACGAGCTTCACTTCGGGCCGGACCACGAGGCCTTTCTCGCCGATGCCCCGCACGAGCATGCGCACGGGCAGCTGATCGCTCTTGCGCTTCACCGGCACGGCGCCGAGATGCTCGGCGGAGGCGATGGGCTTGCCGTCGACGTCCTTCTGGACACCGGGCGCAGTTATCACGAATGCCGCGGCCTCGCGGGGAATGTTGGCGCCGAGCTCGTTGTTGTTGCCTTTGGCCACGACAATCGCACGGATGGGATTGGATGCGGCATCCACGGCTTGCGAAAGCCCCCTCGTGACGGAAAGCATCGACAAGAGCACGCCGACCACGCAGGCGATGCCGAAGACGGCGACAAGCGACGGCCAGATGCGCTCGTTCATATTGCTGAAGTTGAGCGCAGCGACGGCGGCAAGCTGGCGAAACCGGTTCATCGTCATCTCCCTGCCAATGCATCGACGACCGTCAAACGGCGTGCGCGTAACGCCGCGGGCACACCGCTCACACCTGCAACCAGCAACGCCGCACCAAGCGCGTAACCGATGACGGCGGGCGTGATCACCGGCAGAAGAGTGGTGCCCGGAAACAGGGCGCGCACAAACGCCGGCATCGTCTGCGTCAGCGCAAGACCCAGCATCGCGCCGATCAGGCACGGGATCGCGGCTTCGGCGAGCACCAGGAGAAAGATGGCGCGATCGGTGAAGCCGACGGTCTTCATCACCGCGAATTCCGGAATGCGCTCGCGCACCGACTGTGCCATCACGTTGCCGGTCAGGAACACGATCATGAAGAGCGCCGCAGCCGACACCGCGCGGGTGAAGAATTCGAGGTCCAGGAAGCCCTGCAAGCCTTGTTCGAACGCGACCCGCTCCGGCATGGCCGTGACCTGCATGGCGGAGTTGGCGAACATCGTCTCGATGGCGTCGGTTGCATCTCCGACCTTGGCGGCGTCATTGACGAGCAGGCGGAATTCGATGGCGGTGCCGCGGTTGCGTTCATCGGCGCGGCCTTCGTCCATGTAGGCGTGATTGCCGATCATGAAGCCGCCGGAAATCGATTCGGCGACCGGGACGATGGCCACGATCGAGAACGTCCATGTCCGGGTCCCATCGACTTTCGGGATGTCGCTTTCGATGGGCACATTGGCGCCGACGGTCCAGCCGTAGATGTCGGCCATGTCCTTGCTGACGATCGCGCCGCTCTGAACGCGCTTGAGCGCAGCAAATGTTTCGGCGGTGATGCTCGTCTCGGGCAGCACGTCGACGAGCCGCTCGTCGGTCATCTGCACGTTGATGCGATTCTTCTGGTCCTGGTAATAGCCGAAGATGAGGTTGGTCGGTGCGATCACTTTGACGCCGTCGATGCGCGCGATCTGATCGACATAGGCGAGCGGGAGCCTCCCGCCGAAGCGCGGTATGACCATGATGCGGTTGGCCGGAATGTTGGCAAGCAGCTCGCCGAAGCCGGCGCTGATGCCGGTCATCATCCCGAACAGGACGAACGCGACGGTAATCGAGACGAGCGTGAAGATGCTTCGCGCGGTTTTGCGCCGGAGTGCGGCCCAGATCAGCGGCAGGAATTTCATAGGGGCGCCCCCGTTTGGCTGTTAGACCGGACGCAAAGCGGTCGCCACCTGCAGACGCGCTGCCCTGATCGCCGGGATGACGGCACCGAGAAACGCGATCGAAAGCGCCCAAAGCGTGCCGATGAGCAACAGACGCGGCGTGATCGCCAGATCGAACACGACGAAGCCGCCCCAGGAATTGCGATTGCCGTCGAAGAGGAGCCATGCGACGGCCGCGCCGATGACCGTGCCGACGATGGCCAGGAACAGCGCCTCGGCGAGGACCGAAATCGCAACCGGCGCGGCGCCATAGCCGAGCGCGCGCAGCGTGGCGATCTCACGGGTACGGCTGGCGACCGCGGAGTGCATGATGTTGACGGTGCCGAACAGCGCGCCGACGGCGATGATGCTGCCGAGCATATACGCGATGGTGGTGAAGAAGTTCGTGAACTGGCCTGCGCTCTGCGCGTAGAAGTCACTCTGCCGCTGGACGTCGACATCCAGCGCCGGATTGGCCCGCAGCGCGCTCGCAAAGGAGTCGAACGCATCGGGCGACTCGAGCCTGACGATCAAGCTGCCAAAGCCGGGGGAACGGCGGCTCGCCATCACGGTTTCGGCGTCGCCCAAAACCTGTCCTTCAAGCAGATCGCCGCCGGTCTCGAAGCTGCCGACGATCTCCCATTCGCCGTCGGGCATGATGACCTTGTCGCCAACACCAAGACCTTCGAATTGCGCTTGCGCCGCGGTACCGGCGATGAGCTCGTGGGTTCCTGGGCGAAACATGCGCCCGGAAACGAGCCTAAGCTCGGGCCGCAACGCTAAGACCTTCGGACCAACTCCGCGCAGCACCATGCGGACAGGGAGTCGTCCGTCCCGTCGTATCACGGGAGTGTTGTTGAGGTTTTCAGCTGACGCGATCGGTTGTCCGTCCTCGTCCTTCCGCATGCCTGGCGCATTCGAGATCGCGACCACGGCCTCTCGCGTGATCGCGGTGCCGTATTCGTCGCGCCCGCCGTTCCTGATGACGATGGCACGGTCGGGAGCGGCCGCCGATTCGATCGAACGGGCGAGACCGGCCGAGAACGACAACATCGACAACAGAACGCCGACCACGCAGGCCATGCCGACGACGATGACCAGCGATGTCCAGAGGCGTTGCGACAACCCGGCGAGATTGACCGCGGTGACGGCGGCGATTTGGCGAAGCCCAGCCATCAGCGGCCCGCCAGTGCGTCTGCGATGGTCAGACGCTTCAGGCGCCAGACTGCGGGTGTCGCGCTCAAGATCGCCACGAGAACGGCGGACGCGATGGTGAAGCCGATGACGCGAGGCGTGATGACCGGCACCGGCGCGTTGGGAAGGATGGCGCTCGCGAGCGACGGAAGGGCATCGGCAAGCAGAAGACCGAGAACCGCGCCGAGAAGGCAAAGCGCGACAGTCTCAAAAACAACGAGGGCCGAAACCGCACCGTCGGAAAAGCCAACCGCCTTCATCACGCCGAATTCCGGGATCCGTTCGCGCACCGATTGCGCCATCACGTTTGCGGTCAGGAACAGGATCATGAACAACGAGGCTGCCGAGACCGCGTAGGTGAAGAATTGCATGTCGAACACGCCACGAAGGTTGTTCTCGATCAGCGTCCGCTCCGGCGTGGCGAGGACGGGCGTCCCCGAATTGGCGAAGAGCGTTTCGATGGCGGTGGCCGTCTCGCCGGCGCGGTCCGGATCGTCAACCAGCAAATTGATCTCATGGATGTCGTTTTTCCGGTTCGTGTCGGCCCGTCCTTCGCTCAAGTAGCGGTAATTGCCGACGGAGAATCCCGCGGGCCAGCGCACGTCATCCGGCACGGTGGCGAGCACGTTGAATCCCCACGTCCGCGTGCCGTCCTGGTAGACACGATCGGTTTCGAGCGGGATCCTGTCGCCCACGCTCACGCGCAAACGGTCGGCGAGTCCGCGGCTCAAGATCAGCCCGTCCTGAACCCGGTCCAGCTCGGCCAAGACCTCGGGCGTCAGGTTCATCTCGGGTTGAACCGCCAGGACGCGCTTGTCGGTCATTTCGATGAAAAGCCGATTGGTCGGTTCCTGGTAGGACGCTTCGATGAAGGCCGAGGGCACGACATCCGTGACGCCGTCCATCCGGGCGACCTGATCGAGATAGGCGATGGGGAACCACACGCCGTAGCGCGCCGTGACGACGACGCGGTCCAACCGCGCGTTCTCGATCCGCTCGGCAAACGCGGCGTTCAGCCCGCTCATGATGCCCACGAGCAGAAACGCGACGACAATCGAGGCAAGCGTATAGACGGTCCGCGCCGGCTTGCGGCGCAGCGCGGTCCACAACAGCGGCAGCCATTTCATGCGGCGACTCCCATCTCGCTGACAATCTGGCCCTTATCGAGATTGAGTTGGCGCGAGGCGTATGCCGCCGCCTTCTGATCGTGCGTGACCATGACGATGGTCTTGCCCTGCGTCCGGTTCAGCTCCTTGAGCAGGGACAGGATGTCGTCGGCCGTCGCGCGGTCGAGATCGCCGGTCGGCTCGTCGCAGACGATGATCGTCGGATCGGCGACGATGGCGCGAGCGATCGCGACGCGCTGCTGCTGTCCGCCGGACAGCTCGCTCGGCTTGTGCTTGGCGCGGTCGGCGAGGCCGACGATGTCCAGCGCCACGCGCACGTGTTTCTCGCGCTCGGCGCGCGAAAGCGGCGCGAGCAGCAGCGGAAGTCCGATGTTCCGCTCGGCCGACAGCTGCGGCATCAGATTGTAGAACTGAAATACGAAGCCGACATGCCGCGCCCGCCACTTTGCCAGCTGACCGCCTGATAGGCGGGCCAAATTCTCTCCTGCGACAATCACCTCCCCGGAGTCCGATCGATCGAGCCCTCCAATGAGATTGAGCACCGTCGTCTTGCCCGAGCCCGATGGACCCATGAGCGCGAGAAATTCGCCGTCGCGCACGGCAAGATCGAGATGGTGAAGGACTTCGATTCTCTCCTTGCCGCGGCGATAGGCTTTCACCACGTCGCGGAGCAGAACGATATCGGTCTTGTCGTTCATCGCGTTTGGCCCCTGTGTCCGGCTGAGAAAATACCCGCGCGCGCTCATCAAGTACATGCGTGGGCCTATCGCTTTTTTCCCCGAGCGTGGCTCTCCTAAACACACTTTGCGATTGTGAAACCGACTCTTGCAGACCCTCCAAGCTCTTATGACGATTATCGCTCTGCCAACGCAGCAAGCGTTGCGAGCTTCGCCTGAAATTTCCGGGTGCGGTCGCGGTTCAGCATCGCGACAAAGGTCGCCAGCAGCAGGACTGCTGCGGCTCCGAACGCCGCACGTACGGCTTCTCCGTCCCTGATGCTCGGCGCGATCGCCTGCATTGCGATTCCGAGGAACAGCGGAAGTAAAAACCACCACCACATGAACCGGAACAGGCGGCGCTGCCGATCAAGCTCAATCCGATAATGCCCGAGCGCCGCCGCAAAGCCGATTCCGGCTGGCATCACGCGCGCCGCGCCCATCGCAACGATGTAGGCGATGACAAGCAAATGTCCGGTAACAAACACATATCCGATCGGCGGCGGATTGACGAAGTGCCACAGAAAGGCTGCGCCCGTGATCACGATTACGAGTCCCGCAGCCACGAACACGCGATTGCGCACACGCACACGATGTTCGAACCCGCGATAGTCCGCCACGAGAGCTTCCGCCGACAATCCACTGCCCGCACCGACACCCGACGTGCGCAAATCTTCATCGAGCCCGAGCACGAGGCGCAGTACGAACAAACCGGGGAGAGCGGCAATCGCAAACAGCAGCGCTCGTGTCCACGATAACAGCCAATCCGGATTCAAATCCGCAATTGCAACCAAGCCCGCCAGCACCAATTGCGAAATCGACACACACGCTGCCACCGTAACGATATCGAACACGCCGCGCTGCACGGTCCACTGTTCCGTTCCGCGATAAGCATCGCGCAAGACCAGTCCGAACAGTGCCGTGATGGCCGCAATGGCCGCGCCCTCCCATCTCGGCGCATCGATCACTGTCGAGCGCACATCATCATCCCTGACGAACCCGCCGAGGCAGCCGAACAGCATCAACGCCTGCGTTGCCAACAACGGAAAATTTGCCGATCTGCGCACCTGGCTCACAACCGCATATGGCATGATCTTCATCCCTTCCGCGAAATACTGCAGCGGTGATCGGTAACGTTCCCACAAATCTCCCACGACCGCCTCGCGCATGGCAGGCGGAATCAGCACGCGCACCGTCCAATCGATCAGTGCTGGCGGGCGGGCTTCCACTTTCGGGGCTTTCCGCTCCATACGCTCGCTTCCTCGCTTTGTTCGATAACGTCGCAGATTCGCCGCGCGGTGCGTGCCGCGTCGTGCAACGCGCGCGCGCCGGACTTTTCCAGCCGGTAATGGCGCTTGGAGCGGCCGCCGCGTTCGGGCGTAGGATTGGACAGCCACGATGTGATGAAGCCCTTATCTTCCAGCCGATCGAGCGTGGCGTAGACCGCCCCCAAGGCCACGCGCTTGGGCCGCGCCAAGTCCTCCACCTTTTCATGGATGGTGACGCCATAGGCGTTGTCTTTCAGCATCAGGACCGCCGTCAACACCAGCTGCTCGAATTGCCCTAGTGATACTGGGTCGCTCATTTGTCATACAATGTATGAGTAATACCAGAGAAGGTCAAGCGTGCAGAGCGTCCCGCCATCTCAGCGTGGTGCGCACGAAGCCAAATGCATCACGCGAACACTGGCGACCCACTCTCTTCTTCATTCAGGGCGTTGTGTTCCCGCCGGTAGCCGCCCCTGGCGAGGAGGCATCCTCGCGGAACGATACGCGTGCGCCCATTTCAGGGACGATGCGCGGATCCTTGCTCTCGAAGGCGATGCGCACCCGCACGGTTGCTTTCGCCCGGTCGGCGGTGGGGATTACGGCGAGCACTTTGGCCGGTATCTCCCAATCCGGGTAGGCATTGAGGCGCACCGTTACGGGAAGGTCCGGCTGCACCCGGCTGATGAACGATTCGCTGACATCGACTTCGACTTCGAGCGAATCCATGTCGACCACGGTGCAAATGCCCGTGCGCGTGAAGCCGCCGGTCGCCGAGGGCGAGACCATCTCGCCGGGCTCGGCGGCTTTGACGGTCACGACACCGGCGAACGGGGCGCGGATGATCGTGTCCTCGAGATTCTGTTTGGCCACGCCGACCGCAGCACTCGCCACCGAGACGGACTGCGTAGCCACCAGCACGGCCATCTTCCTGCTGTTGAAATTGGAGCGCGCGGCATCGAGGTGCTCAGAGCTCGTGAGCCCTCGGCGGAACTGTTCCTCGCTTCGCTTGAATGACGGCTCTGCGTCAGTCAGCGCCACTTCCACCGCCTGCAGGTTCGCTTGGGCCTCTCCGACGCGCGCTTCGGCCTGGGCGAGTGCTGCGGTTGCATTCGTATTGTCGAGGCGGGCGATCACCTGGCCTGCCGCGATGCGCTGTCCCTCCTCGACCAGAACCTCCACCAGCCTGCCCGTGATCTTGCTCGACACGGTGGCCTGCCGCCGGGCAACGACGTAACCGGATGCATCGAGCACGGACGCTGGAGGAGAGACGGCGCTCTCGCTCTTCGATGGGGGCGTGGCCGCGACCGCATCGGCAGGCGCGGCCCTTTCGGCGCGGACCCACAAGCCGGCCACGGCTGCGAAGCAAACGACAGCGCCCGCGGTCCACCCGATCGCGCGCGCCCCGCGCTTCGGGGATTTCGCCGTGCGGTCGATCCGCAACTGTTCCAGTTTGACGGCCGGGTCGCCCATTCCCATGATCCCACAGAACAACCTGTCGCCCCGACTTTACGTCAGGCGGGCGATTTATGCACGCAGCCGGAAGGGGTTTCTTGACGCGCATGCTTGTGGTTGACGCCCCATCGGCAGCGGAGTGAGATGCCGTGTCCGGCATGGTGACCGGTCGCGGATCCGGATTGGAGGGACGCGATGAAATATCTGCCGCTCGTATGGGCGGGATTGTGGCGCAAGCCCGTGCGTACGACCTTCACGCTGCTGTCGATCATGGTTGCGTTCATCCTGTTCGGCATCTTGTCGGGCATCGATTCGGGTTTTGCCTCTGTGCTCGAGCGGTCGCGCATGGATCGGCTGTTCACCGATCCGCGCTTCGGCACGCCCATGCCGATCTCCTACGCCGAGCAGATCGCAAAGGTGCCCGGCGTCACCGTCGTTGCCCCGCGCTGGGGGCTGGGCGGCTACTACCAGGAGCCGGTCAACGGCATGGCCGTGATCGGAACGGATGCGCGGTTTTTCGCCGCGCGGTCGGAGATGACTGTCACGAAAGAGCAAATTGACGCGCTGCTCCGTACACGGACCGGTGCCATTGTCGGCGTGGCCACGGCGAACAGGTACGGTTGGAAGGTCGGCGACAGAATTCCGATGCAGACGAACGTTCCGAAGCAGGATGGCAGCCGCGTGTGGACCTTCGACGTGCTCGCCATCATGGAAGACGGCGACAATCCGGGGCGCGAACCCCGCATTGTCGTCAATTACGCCTACCTCGATGAAGAGCGCGTGGGCGGCAAGGGCACGGCCGACCGTTTCATCCTGCGGATCGATGCCCCCGAACGGGCAACCCAGATCAGCCGCGCCATCGACAGCCTGTTCGCCAACTCGGGTGCGCCGACGCGGACGATCTCGGAACGGTCTTCGCGGGAATCCGGCATCGACTGGATCGGCGACATCAATTTCTTCACCGACGCGGTGCTCGGGGCGGTTGCCTTCATGCTGCTGTTTCTGACCGGCAACACGATGATGCAGTCGGTGCGCGAGCGCACGCCGGAGTTTGCCGTTCTGAAGACCTTGGGCTTTTCCGATGCGCGGATCGTGCTGCTGGTCCTCGCCGAATCTCTGCTGCTCTGCGGCCTCGCAGCGCTGGCCGGTCTTGCCGTGGCGAAGATCGTGATTCCCTTGGTGAAGGACGACATCCCCGGGGCCGACATCGTTCAGATGCCGTGGATTGCGCTGTTCACCGGACTTGCGATGGCGGCGTTGGTGGCGTTCGCCAGCACCCTCGTTCCCGCGTTGCGCGTCAAACGGCTCAGCATCGTCGACGCGCTGGCCGGGCGTTGAGCGATGCGCGCGCTTGAACAGATCGCTGCCGTGACGCTGTTGGGACTGCGAACCATCCCCAACCGCCTCGGCGCGTCGCTGGTTGTGGTCGTCGGGATCGCCTGCGTGGTTGGCGTTTTCATATCGATATTGTCGATTTCGGCCGGATACATGGAAACCATTGCCAAGACCGGCCGCGGCGATCGGGCCATCGTCATGAGCGAGGGCTCCTTGTTCGAATATGGCAGCTTCATCTCGCGTGCCAATGCGCTCACCATCGCGGATGCGCCGGGCATAAAGAAGACCGAAGGCGGCAGGCCGATCGCCTCCGCGGACACCATGGCCTTCGTCGTCATGCCCAAGAAAAAGAACGGTCTGGACGCGTATGTCGGCGTGCGCGGTGTCGGTCCGGAGGGTCTTGCGCTGTTGCCCGAAATCAAGCTGACCGGCGGCAGGATGTTCAACGCGGGGGCCCGCGAGCTGATTGTCGGAAGGTCCGCGCAAGCGGAGTTCGAGGGCTTTGACGTCGGGAGCCTGGTTTCGCTGCCGGAGGGCGATTGGACGGTCACCGGCAGCTTCGAGAGCAATGGCGATGCGCGCGAATCCGAGCTGATCGCCGATTCGGACACGCTGCTTTCGGCGATGCGCGCCAACACCTACAAGAGCGTGAGGGTGCTGCTCGATTCGCCGGATGCGCTGGATCAATTCAAGGAGGCGCTCGCGTCAAATCCGACGCTCGCGGTCGACGTCGTGCGCGAGACCGAATATCTCGCGAAACAATCCGAGTGGCTGCACGACTTCCTCACCGTGATCGCCTATGTGGTGGGCGGAATCATGGGACTCGGCGCCACGTTCGGCGCACTGAACACGATGTATTCCGCCGTGAGCGCCCGCGCGATCGAGATGGCCACGCTCCGCGCGTTGGGCTTCGGCGCCGGTCCGGTGGTGATCTCCGTGCTCGCCGAAGCGGTGCTCCTGGCGCTTTCAGGGGCCGTGATCGGCGTGGGCGCGGCGTGGCTCGCGTTCAACGGCAACGCCCACATGGTGGGCAGTCTCGTGTTCACTCTGACCATCACGCCGGCTTTGGTGGGGCTCGGTGTGGCGCTTGCCTGCGCGCTCGGACTGATCGGAGGTCTGTTTCCGGCGATTCGCGTGGCGAGAGTTCCCGTTGCCGTGGCTCTTCGGGCAAGGTGACAGTCCCGGCGCGCCTCCGCTCGTCCCATAGGCGGATTTAGGGCAGGGCGCGATCGCCGCCGATTCATGCGGAGAGGGCGGCCTTCATGGGTGCATTGTCGCCCAGGATCTTCACCAGTCTCCAAATCCGCCCAATAGAAATACAAGGCAAGTGAACGGCGGAAAGGACGCCCCCGCTTCTGATAATCACGGCAACGCGACGTGTTACTCCATCGCCTTATTTTAGATTCGTCGACAAAGCGGAAGCGATGGCACGACGGGCGGTCACCGACCTCGGATCGTACGAATAATATTGAAGAACCTAACAGGTGTCAGCGATGACGCCCTACATGGCTTGTAAAGTTTATGGCGGTCGGGACGCGGGTGCTTAGTGATCGGCCACTGCCGAGGGTCTCCCCCGCGGCGGTGACAGCGCTGACTTCCCGGCCGGAAGGTTGCACACGCGTCCCGACTACCGGCTGGATAGCTGCCGGTGCCCGCAACTCTCGCTCGAGTGTTCCGGCACGGCAAACCAGGCAAAAAGTGGGAACGTTGCGGTTCCGCGCAAACGCGAGCGGGCAAGGGGGAGGCGGATCCGCTGGGGAGCAGGTCTTTCGCGGCCGGGGCAACGCATCCCGATTTGCAGGACCATAACGCCGCGAAGGCACACGGGGGAGAATCGATGAATCCGAACACAGCACGCCAAAATGCGGGCACGCAGATCGCTGCGCTCTTGGGATCGGTGTCACTGCTCGCGGTTGCGGGCGCCGTGCCCGCGGTCGCGCAAGGCGGGATGGTCACCCAGTCGGAAGAAATCCCGGAGACCGTGCTGATCACCGGCTCGCTCATCCGCGGCACGACCGCGGTCGGCGTGCCCGTCACCAATTTGAGCCCGCAAGACTTCGCCATGACGGGTGCGCTGACAACCGCAGACCTGTTCAGGACCTTTCCGGCGGCGGAGGTGTCACCCGGACCAGTCGCCACGATGTCCGGGGCGAACATCGAAAGGGGCACCAAGGTCAATCTTCGCGGCCTCGACACGGGTTCGGCCGTCCGCTCACTGATGATGATCGACGGGATGCGCTTCCCCGGACAGGGCAATGGACAGTGCGTGGTCGATCCCTCGATCATCCCCGCACTCTCGATTGACCACATCGACGTGCTGGTGGACGGCGCGTCCGCGACCTACGGCTCCGATGCCGTCGGCGGCGTGATCAACATCATCCTGAAGCGGAACATGGACGGTGCCATCACCCAGGCGCGCTGGACCACCGGCGAAGGCGGCAAGAACCGGTATCTCGCTTCTGCGGTTTGGGGACGGACCTGGGATGGCGGCCAAGTCACGATCAGCTACGAATGGTATCAGGACACGCCGATACGGGGGAACGCAAACTCCAGATTCGGCCAGGACCACACACCTTGGGGCTTTGACGACCGGCGGCCGCTTGCCTCCTCGATTCCGGGGACGATTTCTGTCGGCATGCCGCGCGCAGTCGGGGGTGGGCCGAACGTCGGTACGTCAGCGCAATTGGGCCATGGCTGCACCAATTGTTATGCGGTGCCCCTTGGCACAGGTCAGAACTGGGACCCGTCATCGCCCGGCGCCCCCACTCTGAACTGGTCGAGCTTCAACACTCCCAACAATTCGGGCACCAACGGCCTCAGGAACCAGTTCGATCCTTATGATATCGCCTGGTATGATGCGGCCCAGGAGCGCAACGGCGGCCACATCACTGTCGATCAGCGACTGACCAGCAACATCTCGTTCTACGGCTCGGCCTTTTACAGCAACCGCAGGGCCAAGTTCGTGAATCCGAGCAATTTGAGCCCGGGGGCCAACAACAACATCTACAATTTCGGTGTTCCCACGTTCAACCCGTACTATCCGATTGGCGCGCCGAACAACCTTCGGGCCAATTACAACCTCTCATGGGAGCTGCCGAGCGTTACGTCATCCCACGAATTGGCGCAGCGCTATCAATTGGGGCTGAACATCGCTCTCCCGGGCGGCTGGAACGGCCGAGTCTGGTATGCGATGACCAATGACCAGAACTTCAGCAATCCCAATGGATCAATCAACAACCGGGCAGTATCCGCGGCCCTGGGCTGGACCATCAGCGCTACGCCGGCAGCGGGGACCACGCCGGCAATTGCGACCTGGGCGAAACCATCGTCTGTCCCATACTTGAATGTGTTCTGCGATCCCACCGCCTACACGTGCAACTCGGATGAGACGTTAGCTTACATCCAGGGAATCCGGCATCGCCACGAGAGGTACTGGATCAATGAGAAGGGCGCGCAGTTCGATGGCCCGCTGTTCGACATCCCGGGCGGCACGGTCAAGGCGGCCATCGGCGGCACCTTCACGAGCTTTCGGCTTCAGACGATTGTCCTCGACAACACGGGCGCGTCCAGCCCGATCGTGCCCTATCAAGTCGACGCGCAGGGCCGCCAAGTCTGGGCGGCATTCACCCAGCTCAATGTACCGCTTTTCAGCGACCAGAATTCCCTGCCGCTCCTGCGCCGGGTGGATTTGGAGTTCTCCTGGCGCCATGACCAATACAGCGATGTGAAAGGCACCAGCAATCCGAAGGTGGCGTTCAACTGGGCGCCGATCGATGATTTCACCATCCGGGGCACCTGGGGCACCTCGTTCCGCGCCCCTGTCTTCGGTGAGCTCTCGCCTCTGTCCAACGTCGCCATAGCCGGCTGGAATCTAGGCGGTTTCGCGCCCGCCACAACGGCGGTTACGTCGAACTGTCCAACATCGGGGGGCCCCTTGCCGCCGGATGGTTCGGGCGCTTGGAAAATTCACAGTTCGGCCGGCACTGGCGCGCCGGGGAGCGCTGCGACCTGCTCCTCCTCGCTCAATGCGACAGGTGGCATTTCCATGAACGGCGGCTCGGGCGGTGCGGAAGTCATACGCGCAGGCGGCGGATGGGACGGAAGTTGGAGCACGCTGCAGCCCGAGAAGGCAACCAATTGGGGCATCGGCTTCGACTACACGCCGACCGGCAATTTCCTCACTGGGCTCAATATCCAGGTCACCTATTACGTCATCAAGCTCGACAGCGTGCTCAGGGGCTTTGGGAATCCGGTGACTGCCGATTTTACGGATCCTTCTCAGGGCTTTGCCTTCCTGGTGCCAACCGATTTTTCCAATAACCCAAATCTTCCGGGTTACGCGGGTTGCACCAGCAATCTCTTGCCCACG
>Ga0137427_10000645_pt1 | contig 17406 bp, 13 predicted proteins | sample EasRivERMZT700_2_FD_102309 | JGI IMG/M metagenome (GOLD analysis project Ga0137427, IMG submission 102309) | Soil microbial communities from meander-bound floodplain in the East River, Colorado, USA - East River MetaG ERMZT700_2 | ecosystem: Environmental > Terrestrial > Soil > Floodplain ...
AGGCGTTCGAAGAATAGCCGAAAACAAGTTTCAGCGTCGCCGTCACACATTAATCCGATCTTACAAAAGATTCCCTCTTTTCGGTGGACGGGTACAGCCCATGCAAAACCTCTCGGGGCAACGAGAGATCCCAAATGTATTTCGACGTCGCGAGGTTTCTTGGAAGGCACCTCGATCTGCGCGGATTTCAGATACAGTTCTGGGAATCCCAAACCAAGACGTAACTGCAGCCCATAATTTGCACCACTCGCAAGAATACAACCGAGGGCTTCGATTTGGACGCCTGCAGCGGTTTCAACAACGACACCCATTTCTCGAATTCGGATATTGATGGCACGCGTTCCCGACAGAATATTTACACCGGTTCTTTGTGCGCTTTCACTGAGCCAACTGTCAAACACGCCACGATCAACCACCAGGGCCTCTGTTCTCGGAGTCGTGTACGCAACGCTGTTTCCCGAAGGAGAGTAAACACGCAACGTATGAAGTTCGTTGAGTATTGCAGAACGAGGAAGGTCAAATTCGTCAAATGCTTCAGCGGCTAGCACTCCGGTGCAGTGAACTGGAAATCCTAGTTGCTTATGCTCTTCCAGTAAGCAGACGGATACCCCCGAACTTGACAACAATCGAGCCGCATGAAGGCCGCTGGGACCACCTCCAATTATTACGATATCTGACTTTTTGCTCATTTCAGACGAACAGGAATCAGCCGGCTAAACGTGAAAAACGTTTGATGAATACCGGTTTTCAAATCGATAGGATATAGCGTTTTGTCAAAGTTTGTGTTCGCGACTCTCCCACTTTCCTCGGAACGATATCCAGAATGACAAAAGAATCAATCTCAAATCGAGCGCGAAACTTTGCTTGCGTATATAGAGCAGATCATAGCGAAACTTGTGGCGCCTTGGGATATCACGAGCGGCATAAACCTGAGCAATACCGGTTAGACCGGGAGTAACAACATGACGTTTCGCGTACCCCGGCACCTCGTGCAAGGGCACCAGTCGTCCTTCACCCATAACCTCGATCTCGTTTGGCATCAGCGCCCGGGGTCCCACAAAGCTCATATCGCCTCGGAAAATGTTCCACAATTGTGGTAGTTCATCCATGGCTGTGCCGCGAAGAATAGAACCAGCGCGCGTAATTCTAGGGTCGCTTTCAGACGCTTGCTTAGGACCGTATTTACGATCTGCATCCACCACCATCGAACGAAACTTGAGGCTTAAGAAAGGCTTTCCGTTCTTCCCAACACGATGCTGTTTGTAAAAAACTGGGCCGCCGTCTTCGAGTTTTATGAGAATCGCGATAACCAACCAAAGGGGTGCCGACCCCAAGAGCCCAAAGCCTGAGAGCGACACATCCAAAAGGCGTTTCATTAGAGGCTCACGCGCAAAGCAAGGAGTCTTTAGTGCCCATGTTTCAGTTTTTCATCCAAAATCTAGACCCGGAACGATTTCGAAATTCTCCATGAAGATAACTCAAGATCAGAAAGACTCTGAGCATTTTAACGCTCGTTTAATTGCGAAATTAACGATCAGACGCTTATCATTTCACTTGAAGTGAGCAACGTCGCGGTCCTCGTCATCTCTTGTGATAGATACTCGGATGTATGGCCCGCTTTTTTCGAACTCTTTTTCAAATACTGGCCAGACTGTCCTTACAGAGTGTTTTTGGGCAGCAATTTCAAAACAATCGCGGACACTCGAGTCCAAAGCCTCATAGTTGGTGAAGATCGGAGTTGGGCGGAAAGCGCGCGTAAGATGCTTTCACGAATCGATTCGGACTATATCCTACTAATGCTTGACGACTTTCTCCTGCGGGAACGAGTGGATAACTCTAAGATTCAGTCCTGTCTAAATGCATTGCAGGAATTGAGAGGAAGCTATCTAAGATTGAGGCCGGCGCCTCTTCCCGACAAACGTGTTCATGGGTACCCTTTGGTCGGAGAACTCACGCCGGGAGCACCTTATCGCACGTCGTTGCAAGCGGCAATCTGGAGACGATCTGAACTGGTTCGGCTCCTGCGTGATGGTGAATCTCCCTGGGATATGGAATTTTCCGGATCCCGCCGGTCGGACGACACACCTGGTTTTTACGGGGTTTGGGCTCCGGCTTTGCATTATCGTCATTGCATTGAGCGCGGGCTATGGTTGCGTTATGCGGTACGTATCTGTCGACGCGAAAGAATTCCCATCGACTTAACGCTGAGACCGGTTATGAGTCTAGGGGATACTTTTAAGCGGTGGTGTATGTTGCACGTGGTAACTGCACCCCTCAAATTGGTTTCCTTAAGAACCAGATTGCGACTAACGCAACGCATTCGGGCCCTGCTTCAGCAAGCTTCCTCATGATTGAATCTTCGAACACTGCGGGAATGAGTCTACTCCGGCAAGCATGAACACGAATTCTCCCCTCGATAACCGAGACTTTCTATTCTCGGTTTTCACGCCAACGTTTAACCGGAGACACACACTCAAACATGTTTATGAAAGTCTAGTTGCTCAGACGCTAAAAGACTTTGAGTGGCTAATCATTGACGACGGTTCAAAGGATGGGACCAACACTTTAGTAAAGACCTGGATTACAAATTCACCGTTTCCAATCCGGTATTTTTGGGTTGAGAACGGTGGAAAACATCGTGCCTACAATATCGCCGTCAGATCTGCGCGAGGACATCTGTTTCTGGCTCTGGACTCAGACGATACTTGCGTGCCGGAAACGTTAGAAAGATTTAGTGATTATTGGCACTCAATTCCAGAAGCTCAAAGGAGCTCTTTCTCGGGAGTCACGGTTCATTGCATGGACCAAAACGCTCGCATTATCGGCAAGGCCTTTCCGAAAGCAGTTCTAGACACCAACCTCATCCATTTATTGAACAGTTCTGGCATCAAAGGTGAGAAATGGGGAATCCATCGGACGGAAATACTTAAGAACTTCCCTTTTCCTGAATTCCAAGGTGAGAAGTTCATACCCGAAGGTATCGTTTGGAACCGGATTGCGGGCAGATACAAATTGCGTTTCGTGAACGATGCGCTACGGGTCTATCACCGGTCCCACGAAGGATTAGACCGGAATTCGTTAAGGATACGCTCTTCCAGCCCTCAAGGAGCCCGACTGTACTACGCTGAGTTGTGTCAGTTCCCAATAAAGTGGCCCCTGCTGGTCAAGAGCGTCGTCAATTACATTCGGTTTTCAATGCATGGACAGATTTCGATACGAAAAACGCTCGGTGAAGCCACCCACAGACTTCTGGCATTGGTGTGTCTTCCCGGTGCTTTAATTATCTACTTCGCGGATTGCTTCCGTTTGCGTTATAAGCGCCAAGTCTTGTAAGTTGGGCTTGCCTTTGGAGAATTGCGCGATTGATCTATTGGGTTCTTCTACTGATCCTTGGATTGACGTTTCTGAACCTTTATTTCGGGAAAAGCGTCCTTTATCCACCTGCTTTGTTTTCCGCTATCTGGAGTGTTTGTTTGCTCGGTTTGATTATTGCGGGAGATCGTTTTTACCCACTCTCGACAGCGTCATTGTTGATTTTTCTAATGGGCGTTATCGCGATAAGTATTGGCGGTGGTGTAACCAGAAGTCTAGTGTTGCGACGGCCCGAAAGAGCCCTCGTTACCTCGAAAGTTTCTCCCTCGCGGCACAATTACGTTCGCCGATTGCTTGACTGGGGACTCTTTGTTTGCATAGTAGGGTTACCTTTTTATTGGCAGAAGGCTAGTGCTGCAGCGCTCGCGTCCGGACGGGCCGGTTTCTTCGCCGGTGTTCGTCAAGAGAACCTTGTTGCAGAGGAAACTCTGACCTCTATAAGTTTGCTGGACAATATCGTCGTACTCGCGGCCCTTCTCGCACCAGTCGTCTTTTTTGAAAACGATGGAAGTCGGCGTCAACGATGGCGCACTGTCATTGCCGTGGTCTTGGCTACGGCGTATGGTGCGTTAACTGCATCGAAAGGCAGTCCGATTCACTTAATAATTGTCCTTTTGGTTGTGTACTGGCTAAAAGTCGGCAGGCCTTCAACGTCATTCATCGTGATACTGGGGATTACCTGCTTGGGACTCTTTGTGGTTGGCATCATCCTTATCAATCTGATCGATCTAAACGTCTATGAGCCAATCGACTTGGTGCGGTCAGGGTTGGCAATAACGCCTAACTACATGCTCGGCAGCCTGGTAGGTTTCGATCGGATTTTCAATCGCGAACAGATTGTCGAGAACACACAAAGCATTTCCCGTGGCGTCTTAGGAATCGCGCGTAAGTTAGGAGCCGATGTTGAACTGCCTTCGATCCATGCTCAATACACAATGATTTCTAACTTCGAAAACACTAACACTTATACGCTCTATTTTTCGTATATAGGTGATTTGGGAGTCGCTGGGACATTCGTGTGGATGGTGATTCTCGGAATGCTATTGACGTATATATATAGAGCGGCGCTCTCTAAACACCCAATTGCCATTGTCTTGTACGCAGTTATTGCGGATGCGATTATTTTCTCTATTCACGCCGAGCATTTCTTGCTCGGCGTAAACCAATACGGAAAGACGTTAATTCTTCTTCTCTTTTTGTATCGCCTTCCACAATTCAAAGTGCGATGAAATCAGATTTCGTTTCAGTGGCTGCATACACAGGAGGGCGGCGAGTACCCAGCGCCCGCTATCGGGTACGTCAATACATCCGCGCTCTGAAGACGCATGGCGTTCGACTTAGAGAGTTTGTGCCACTGCTGGGTACATATCCGATAGGGCACCGGGTCTTTCGCCCGCTGTGGGCCGTCTGTTCCGTCATGGACAGGAGCCGAACGATTTTGCAGTCTCGTAGTTACGATGTAACTCTTTTGCAGCGCGAAATGCTCTCAACACTCGTGACCTTGGAACCGATGACCAAAGCGCCCCGTATCCTCGACGTCGATGATGCCATCTGGTTGAGACGGGGTGGAAGATCTTCGGAAAAGCTCGCGCAACTTTCTCAAGCGGTAATCTGTGGAAACAGTTTCTTGGCGGAAAGATTTAGTACGTGGAATGCCAATGTCAGCATCCTGCCGACAGCGGTAGATACTGAAGTCTATTTGCCATGTGAGCAACGGACAAACCGGTTAATCATCGGTTGGTCTGGAACGAGTGGTGGATTTCGGTACTTAGATGAAGTGCAGGATGCGCTCGCACAAGTCCTCCGCATGTATTCCGGCGCCCGTCTATTGATCGTGTCGGACAAACGGCCAGACCTGTCACGAATACCCTCGCACAAGATTGAGTTTGTTCCGTGGACACCGACGGCCGAGGTGAAGTCGATTCAAAAAATGACCGTAGGGCTAATGCCTTTAAACGATACGGACTGGGAACGCGGGAAATGCAGTTTGAAAATGCTTACTTATATGGCATGCGAGATTCCTGTTGTGGTTTCTAAGATCGGGACGAACAACGAAATCCTTAATCGAGGAACGTTTGGCTTTGGGGCAACTACTTCAACCGAATGGGTGTGTTCAATAAGCGATCTGCTATCCAATCCGAAACATGCTCGTGTGTTAGGTAGAAATGGTCGCGATGTTGTGAATCGATTTTATAGTGTTTCAGCTCTAACACCGCGCCTGGCTGAAACTATCAAGAGCGTCACTTAATGGTTACCCAAACCTCTTGGGATGGGCTACCACCTCACGAGCAGGCAGCTCAAAATAAGGTTCGTGTCCTCCAACTCCTAACTCATGATGAGCCGGGAGGTACCGAACTAATGACACTCTCATTAGTCGAGAGTCTTGATCCACGTCTGTTTGACGTTCAGGTTGCTTTTTTCACGCAGCGGGGAGCCTTAGCCAACAAGTACGAGAGCTTAGGGATACGTGTAGCAGAATTCCGCGGAAACGAAGGCTACATACAAGCCGCTCGTTCTATGCATTCCCTATTTCAACGTGAACGTTATGACATCGTTCATGTTTACGGTTTCAAAGCCAGTTTGGTGTGTCGCCTCATTTCTCGGTTCCAGAATCGCCGAATGATAATCCTAGATGGCATTCGAAGTCTTTCTGTGGGTGCAACCTGGGTCGACGGTAGCTTCAAATCGAGAATGTGCTTAATCGCAGGACGTTTGTTCGAACCCTTGGTCGACTATCACGTGACGAATTCGACGTCAGCAATGGAGTTCCTGACGACTTACGGCAAAATGCCGCGGGAGAAGTTCGTTGTTATTCCAAACGGTCTAAGCGTTGACTATTGGACTTCCAGAGAAAGCGAACGTTCCGGCAAGCAGGTTGTCTGTGTTGCTCAGTTTCGACCAGAAAAGGGTCAAGGAGAATTGATCCCGGTACTGAAGCTTATTGCGCGAACGAATCCGGATTTCGAATGCCTTTTTGCAGGAGAAGGTCCGTCGCGGATTACCGTACAGGGTCTCGTGCAGGATTTAGGTCTTGCCAACAACACGCGCTTTCTTGGCCAACTCAACCGAATCGCTGTCCGTGATTTGCTCGCAAGCGCCGATATCTTCGTTTTACCTTCACTTGTAGAAGGGCTTCCAGGCAGTGTCATGGAAGCGATGGCCAGCAGGCTGCCTGTCGTAGCAACGGATGTAGGCGGCACTCGTGAACTCGTAATCCACGGAGAAACGGGCTTCCTTGTTCCTCGCAATCGGCCTGATCTCTTCGCAAGTTATATACAAGACCTCCTGAATAACGCATCGTTAAGACTCGCCATGGGAAATCGTGGTCGTAAAAGGATTGAGGAACAATTCACATTGGAGGCAATGGTCGACAAGACGGCGAGCTTCTATACTGAAGTCGCATCGTTTACTGCTAAGCGCGGAAATCGAAAAAAAAGAAGCTTTTCGGAGACGTTTGAGGGGAATAGCTAAAATGTGCGGACTTTGCGGCTTTGTGGATCGGTCTGGACGACCAGTAGATCCAGCTGTAACAAGTGAGATGATCCGTGTGCTGCGTCATAGAGGACCTGACGCTGACGGCTGTCTGAATGACGCTTTGCAAACCAACCGAGAAAACTGGCGAGTCTTCCTAGGGCATACTCGACTCAAGATTATCGACCTAAGTGAAGCTGCGTCCCAGCCGCTTAGTAATGAAAATGGAACCGTCTTCGTTGTGTTTAATGGAGAAATCTACAATTTCCGTGAACTGCGAGACTTACTCGAGCAGAAAGGACATCGCTTTAAGTCAAGGTCAGATACCGAAGTGATAGTCCACGCATACGAAGAGTTTGGTGATGAGTTCGTCCGTTATCTCGACGGTATGTTTGCGTTTGCTGTCTTTGATCGTGAAAAGAAGCGACTAATTCTGGGTAGAGATCGGACAGGCAAGAAACCTTTGTATTACTCGTATGACGGTCGGCACCTGACGTTTGGCTCGGAGATCAAGGCCATCCTCGCCTGCCCCTGGGTAGAACGGGAAGTAGCTCCTGAGAATCTTCCGGCTTACCTGGTGTACGGATATGTTCCAACGCCCAGCACACTATATCGAAACATACTGTCTCTGCCATTCGCTTCGTACATTGTGCTTGATGAAAATGGTCTGAGGGGACCTTATACCTACTGGCATCTCGAATTTTCGGATCAACAACATCAGCAGAAGATACCGTTATCCGAAGCGACAAATCGAGTCCGAGAGTTGATGTTTGAGGCCGTCGAGAAACGGCTAGTTAGTGACGTTCCGCTTGGCGCATTGCTTAGCGGTGGCCTTGATTCGTCAATTGTTGTCGGAATCATGTCGAAACTGCTTTCTCAACCAGTCCATACCTTCAGTATCGGTTTTAATGATCATGCATCCTATGACGAACGCCCTTACGCATCGATGGTCGCGAAGCATTTCCAGACAAAGCATACGGAATTCGTCGTAAAGCCGGACGCTCTTGGACTCGCTGAGCGTTTGTTGTGGCATCACGACCAACCGTATGGCGATTCCTCAGCGATTCCAACCTATCTGGTTTGCAGGATGGCAAGAGATCACGTTGCGGTTGCGTTAAATGGCGATGGTGGTGACGAGGTTTTCGGTGGATACGATCGTTTTCTCGCTGCACTCGTCGCAGAAAAAACCCCTGGGTTTATTGCTCCCGCTGGGCGCTTGGCAGCTCGTCTTTTTTCTACGGAGGATGCATACAAAAGTACGCGACGACGATTTGAACGCTTTTTTGAATTAGGGACCCAATCGACCGAAGAAAGGTTCCTGGGCTGGATTGCATTTTTCAAACCTCAGGATCTCAGTGGGATCTTGAATGATGATAATTTGGCGTACTGCAATGTCGATCGAATTCGAGATGCTGTGCATCAACCATTTAAAAATGCCTCCCAATGGGCATTATTACACCGGCTTTTGTATGTAAATTTCGTTACATATCTACCTGATGATCTGCATGTCAAAATGGACCGAATGAGTATGGCGAATTCGCTTGAGACCAGGTCGCCGATGCTGGACACAGCTCTAATCGAGTACGTAGCTTCATTGCCGCCTTCTATGAAAATTCGCTTCGGTGACATGAAGTATTTACTGAAGCGCGCATTCAAGGACATGCTTCCCCCAGCTATCATCAAGCGACCTAAACACGGCTTTGGAGCTCCGCTCGGCAGGTGGTTTCGATCAAGCTTCGTTGAGCCCTATCGAGAGATCGTTTTAACAAAGAATGCACGGATCAACACATTTCTGAATCCAAATGCTCCGCTCAAACTCTTGGACGAACACTTAAAGGGTCGAGAGCATGGATACAGGTTGTGGCTACTGTTCAATCTCGAACTGTGGCTCAGGACGATTGAGCGTACCCGAGGTTGGAGTCCGGTTGAACCTCTGCAAATCGAAATGAGCGAAGCCTAGACGTGGGAAATGATGCCCTGTGGAATTCAGATCGTATCAAAATCGCACGAGTAATAACTCGGCTCATCGTCGGAGGACCTACTTTACATACGTTGCATCTTAGTAAGGGTCTGGAAGAGAGATTTGAGACCACCCTAATATGCGGTAGAGAAAATGACTGCGAAGACTCCATGCTCGACTTCATTCGGTCACACGGAGTGACCCCGGTCGTTATGCCTGAAATGGTCGCCAACTTAAGCATCAAACTTCGAGACTTACAGGCGATCACAAAACTTTTTCGACTTTTTCGTAAGTTTAGGCCTCACATAGTAGCAACTCATACGGCCAAGGCTGGATTTCTCGGCCGAATTGCCGCTAAACTCGCCGGAGTCCCAGTAATAGTCCACACTTACCACGGCCACATTTTGCGCGGTTACTACTCTGATCTGATTAGCAGTTCACTTTGCAGGATGGAGCAAGGTCTTGGTCTAATATCCGATCGTCTAATTGCGATCAGCCCGGCGGTTAAAAAAGATCTAGTGCAGCTAGGAATTGCTCCCGAGCAAAAAATTGCTATTGTTCCTCTAGGGCTGGATCTAACTGCTTTCATCCGATCGAGCGTAGCTAAGGGATCTTTTCGATCGGAACTTGGAATCTCTTCAGCAGTCCCTTTAATCGGGATTGTGGGACGAATAGTTCCAATTAAGAATCACGAACTGTTTATTGATGCCGCAAACCTCATTTTAAGGTCACGTCCAGACGCACGCTTTGTTGTTGTCGGCGACGGGCCACACCGACCTGCTATTGTGCAATATGCAAACGAGAAACAGTTGAAGGACCACATCACTTTCACGAGTTGGCGACGCGATCTCGAACGAATTTATCCTGACTTGGACGTCCTAATTGTTTCCTCGATAAACGAGGGCACTCCAGTTTCAGCGATAGAAGCCATGGCGGCAGGTTGTCCAGTAGTGGCAACGCGTGTTGGGGGTGTTCCAGATGTAATAGAAGATAACAACACTGGCGTGCTGGTCGAACCCGGTAACGCTGCGACGCTAGCAAATGCTGTCTTGAACCTTGTTGCGAATCCTTCCAGAGCTCGTGCCCTGGGGCAAGCGGCCAGAACAGATGTAACAATCAGGTACCGAAAAGAGAGGCTGATTGCAGACATTCAAGCTCTTTACTTCCAATTACTTCACACTAAGAAAGTAGTTTCGTCTCCGCGCACGACCGATAGCATTATCGGTTGCTCATAAGCCAAAATTACGAAATTACGGTCGCTTGTTGTTTTGCGGAAACAACTCAAAGAGGATTGAAAATCCGAATGATATCTTGCTCCAAGGCTATCGTCTTGAAGCCTGCCGATCGCGAAAGACTTTCCAATGTCTTTATGGCCGGATATTTGTCTCCCCGAAACTGCCTCGCATCATCGATTAGAATCACATGACTTGACGCGAGTGGATGTGCATGAATCATTTGAAGCTCTCGAAGGATAGGTGTCTCCTCCGAACCACACGCAGTAATCCCGCCGGAGTAATGCCCATCTAGCCAGAACAGGCAAGGCCGATTTATCTGCTTGAGAATCGATGACAGAATGATCCCGCTATCACCCTGAACTATCGTCACATTCCTCCTTCTAGCAAACCGTTTACACGCGTTCTCGTACAGGTCGACTGAGAGTTCAATCGAATAAATGTGATCCATGTCGTTACGTAGCGATTCAACCATGTCCCCCAAAAAGGTACCAGTTTCAACCATCACCTTCAGCCCGTGACGGCGCACATACCCTTTGAGTATTTCGGACTTCACGAATTGTGGCGCTGGGCCAGTCCGTCCAGACCTTTCCCATTGCCGTAAGTATCGCCAGTCTTGGAGGCGCCGATAAAAAGCTCCGATTCTATTTCCGCGTAATCGCATTCCAACGATCGGAGAAATTGGTGTCATTCTGGTTTCCTCTTCCTCACCTAGCTGAAAGCCGAAGGCCCGACCAGATCGAACGAATGAGTTTTTGTTCCTCTTTGGTAAGAATGACGTGGTAACTCACAAATAAATAAATGCAGTATCCCGCCGCGAATAAGATCGACAAACTAAGCAGTCCTTGAAGGACGTTGCGAGCAACATACAAGCCGGAAAGGATAATTGATGAAAAGAAAACCGCCCCAAGAAGCACGTGTCGACACAGCCACCAAATGGTCCCCGGAAAGAGTGCTCGATCTACCCTCCAATTGAGCAGGATCGCATCGACCAAGTTAGATATGAACCAAGCGACAGCTGCACCGTCAATGCCATACCGCGGAATTAACAAGAGGCACAGCAAAACATTTGTCGTCAATACGATCGTGCGAATTCGAGCCGTTGCGTTCGCTCTTCCTATCGCGATCATCAAAGAGTACGGTCCAGTGCCAGCGCAACTCATCATCAAACCAAGGGCCAGAAATTGCAACGGCCGACTTCCAGACTCTGCAAAACTCGATCCGACCCAAAAGCGCAGAATTGTTTCGGAATAAACGACGAGGAAGATTCCGACAAAACTGACGCCGATAACAACCTGGCCTACTGCTTGTCTGTAATGGTACCGAAGAAGATCCATGTTGTTTTGGCCCCATAAGTAGCCAAACGTCGGAAAGTGAGCGCGCATGATCTGATTTGGTATGTACCAGAGGCGCGAAGCGAGTTCGTAAGACACAACGTAATACGAGAGTGCATTTATTGGTAAGAAGGCGCCGATTAATATTTTATCGATGTTTACCATGAGTTGGCTCGATAGGTTGGTTGCGGAAACCAGAACACCATTTACCAACATCGCTTTCAGCAAAACGAAATCAAGTCGGAATTCGAAATGAAAGTCGTGGGGAAGGCATTTGATACTCATCCAGAGAAGAACCAAAGTGTGGATGAAAGTCATAATTACATTACCTGTAACTACGGCAATGAGTCCGTATCCGGCGGCCAAGAGGACAACTGACAGCAAGAGCTTCGCTACGTTTAACACGAGATTAAGTCCATTAAGCGCAATCACTCGCTGATGGGCCATGGGAATGGCTTCGAAATACGCTTTTAGGAACGTGATTGGCAAGCCAATCGCCGTAATGTAAAAGACTAAGAGAGCAATGCCGTGCAATTGCGGAGGAAGAGTCAGTAAGCGGGTTACTATAAACGGCGATAGCGCTGCAAGAATCGCACCCGCCCCCAAACCTAGAATTGGATAGATACAGATCCCGGTTGCCACAACTTTTTGCTTGGCTAGCGTGTTTCCTTGACCATCGTATTCGGCGAGGAATCGTACAACGGAGTTTGTAAGCCCCAGATCGATAAATGAAAAATAGCCTACCAGCGTAAGACTGAACGATAAGAGTGCATAACCATCAGTACCGAGTCTTCGAATAATGTACGGTACGAGAGCAAGGCCCAGGAGAGCCGTTAACGCTTGAGTGACAAGCCCTGTTGCGACGCCTCCAGCGACCCGCCGAGAAAGCGCATCTTGAACGTTTGAATCAATCATTGAAGCACCGGCACCGAACTCACTAGAGCGACCCGTACGGGCAGTAACTGTATTTGATCTTGAGTCTGCAATGGAAGTGACCTTCTGTTGGAGTCGCCAGTCGGGACAACCCTATCCAACGCCATTGTGTCGTGGACAGCCTTGGTCTCTTGAGTTTCTCTACTAAGGTTTAGTAGGCTCGAAACGTGACCGAGAAGGGCCCCCTTATTTTCTATGAATTGAACGAAGTTCCTTGGCGTGTCGTGGACTTTTACGTGAAAGCGCGCCCTAATTCTTGTTTCGCTCGTATTCTACCTGTCACAGCACAATTCACAACTGTGACAAAGGATGAAGGCCAACTGCATCCATGGTCAACATGGCCGTCACTTCACCGCGGGGTTTACAATACAACGCACAAACTTCTCTTTTTGAATCAGGATAGGTCCTGCGCAGCATCCTTCCCTCCGATCTGGGAGGAACTCGCTTCCTTGGGTATTCCAGTTGGGGTATTTGGAAGTCTTCAGTCATATCCTCCATCATCTCTACCGTTTGAGTTTTTTGTTCCCGATACCTTCGCACCTGCCCCAACAACGGTTCCACGACGGTACGAATGTTTTCAGCGCTTCAATCTTCGTCGAACTCGCGAGGATGGGGCAGTTGCCGAGGCCGTTTCGTTGGATGGATCATCTCTGAATGATGTTGTTCAGATGTTTAATAACGGACTCACAGTCAGGACGTTTGGTCGGCTTTGTCACCAAATACTATGGGAGCGAGTTCAGCCGCTGATTCGGTCAAGACGGTCTATTTTTCAAGCGCCGGTTGCTTTTGATGTTTTTCGACATGCCCTGACGAACTCTTCCCCTCGTTTTTGCGACATTTTTTACAAACCATGTGGCTGGAATGATGCATCGCTATTGGAAGTTTGCATTTCCGGAGGACTTTCATTACACCCTTAATGGGTGGACGGATTGGATGAAGCGTTCCTTCATCGTAAAGGCCATGGACCTCGCTGACGAACAGATAGAGTACCTGACGAAGTATGTAACAGATCGCAGTGGACAGTTATGGATCCTGGCCAGTATGGGGCAAGAAGCGATCGACCGCGGAGAATACTTCGGAGAACTTAGAATTAAGGATTCCGCACAGTTTGTATCCGCCATTGGGTTTGACCGACCATTTACTGACCATCTTGCCATGCAACCGGATTTCAACTTTGAATTCGTATCTGATGAGGATGCGGTCCATTTTGCCAACCGAGTCGAATCCATTGTTGATGGAGACGAAAAGCGTTTGTTCTTTCGCGTTCAACGGCGAGGGAGAACATTGAATCTTGGTCTAGGACAAACAAAAAAGGCCATCCAGTCCGGTTTCATAATGTTAGGTTCCCGGAAGATTCCTTTTACGCAATTGGGAATCCAGATACTGCAGCGGGAACATGGCACGGGCTACCATCAACCAGCAGGAATCTTCATTCGTTATGGCACAAATGTACAAGCAAACGCATCCCGGAGTTCGATAGAAAGTATCGATGTCAGATCGCAGGCCCTCGAATACCTTGGCCTCCATGCGGCTTCTAAACGAGCAACTGAGAACGCGAGTTAAACCCGAGCCTCAGGAAGAATACGTTACACGGCGGTAGTCCACGCCTGACATATCTCATAGGCTATTAACGCCATCAGAGAACAACCGATTCTGCGAGAGGTTTTTCTATGCAACGTCATCTAGTGATCTTGGCTATGCTACTTCTGCAGTTCGTTCGCGCACTCCCAACAATTCAAACACTCGAGTTTGAACATACTAAGATTGGTAGCGAATTCTTTCCTTGGCCGGGCGGGGAGTATTTGCTAAAACCATTCGCTGCGGCGCAATCTCAGAACGTCCCGGGCGTAATCCGAGCGTGCGAGCAGTTTGCCGGTAAAACGGCTGGTGAAAAGATCGCCAACTGCATTGCGGATTTGCCCAATACGGGCGGCACCGCTGATGCTCGCAGCATGGGAGGAAGTCAGACGATTCTATCCACCCTCACGATCGACAGACCCGTGCGGCTGCTTCTTGGCGCCGCCACTTTCGTCTCTTCAGCTAACCCTGCATTCAAGTGCAACTCGTTTGGTACGACAATAGAAGGCCAAATGGCTAGTCCCCTTGGGAACCGAGCAACACCAACGATTATCAGAACATCGTCTCGCGAGGCAGACATTATTCAAGTTAACGCGACAGGGTGTTACATCAGTGATGTAACTTTGCAGTCGACAGTAGTCCGGACGGCCGGAGCCGCTATCAACATCAAGTCTGGCGGTAACGCCGTTGTCGAAAGAGTGGTGATTAACAAAACCTATAACGGTATTGCAATCGTCGAAGCCAGAACTTCGGGGGTTTTTCGGGATATCACTATCAATGACGGCTCAGCTCCTGCCGGTAACTGGAATGCCGCAATTGTTGCAGGTGGTTTTTCTGGATCCACAACATCAACAGACACGCGGTTCGATAATGTAATCGTCGGAATCGCGTCGACTTATGGTTCTGGAGCGGCAGTCGTTTTAGACAGTGGTTTAGATAGTTATACATTCCGCGAACTTCGGGTAATCGTTGATGCAAGCACGTCATGCCTAACCGTTTCGTGCGGAGATGCCTTGGCCATTCAACACACTGGACGTCAAGGCGTGGATCCACCCCGGTGGATTAAATGCGATCAATGTTTCTTTGAAGCCGGTCGGGCCGCCTATGGAGTACGCCTCACCAGCGGCAAGGATATTCGGTTCTCAAATAGCTACATTGCCACGAGCCTGGTGGGGTTATACCTCAACGGTACCGGAGGGTTTCCAGCAGGTGTTAGCTGGGACAACGGAATCATAACCAGCATTCAGCAACAATCTGTACTGGTTAACGGCGGCGTCGGAGTCCTCATCAGCAACAGCAACCTGTCTGGTTCGAGTCAATCCAGAACGAACGCGTACCCTTCGATTGAAGTTGGCGCGAACAACAACACTGCTTCCGTACAAATCATCGGAAACAATTGGCAACCAGTCTTCAATTACGTCAACCTGCCAGACTACTTTATAAAGCTCGGGTCGGGGGCATGTGGTCACACGGTAATTGGTAACGAAATGAATAGTAGCTACCGTGGAACTGACGATATTTCTAATGAATGCACCGGAGCAACTGCCATTGGTCCAAATCGATCACTCAGTAATTACTTGTTAACCAGCGGGCAGATTCGTTCGAAAGTACCGTTGGGAACGCCACCGGCCGTTTTTGACAGCACAACGCCCGTGAACAATCTGACTACTCGGGCCACTGTTTACAACAGTGGCGGCGGCCAAATCGTTAATCCGCACGAAGTGATAGACGTTGGGCGGGCGTCTGAATCAGGCACACTCAACATAAACTTGAGCGGTGCGGCGGCATTTAGTAATTCGTCGAGTTATTCTTGTTCAGCTAACAACACTAGCAGCGTGTCCGAAGTCCAAGTGATTTATAGATCGGGAAGTGCGTTTACCCTCCAGACCCGACCGAACGCCGATGTCATCTCGTATCGCTGTATAGGAAACTGAAACCCAACGAGTGACCGCAGGGGACAGTAATTCAGCCCTCCGTCATGGTTTCGTGAACCTTCGCTGAAATCCGACGAGGCGACACGATGATTTCGATCATCGGTAAGACTGAGTCCCTTATAGGCATCGGGGACTCGCTTAGTAACCCATCGCGATGAACATCGATATTGAAGACATGGCTAACTAAAGCTTCGGGTTCACCACGTTATTTTTTGAGAGGTACGTCGCCCACACTACCCCACTGATAACCCGAAAAACTGTAGTTTGAGCTACTCAGCAACCTGTACCAAAACCCGTTACTCGGGCGCCACACCGCAATGTCCGCCTTGAGATCTCCATCGAAGTCCACGGGGACGGGGACATCTCCGGGTCCACCCCACTGTTGTGAGCGGAAACTGTAGCCGGAACCGCTCAACCGTAGATACCACAGCCCGGTGCTCGGACGAAACACGCAGTAATCCGCTTTGCCGTCGCCATCGTAATCTGCCGCAACGGGAACATCGCCGATACTACCCCACTGAAAAATGGAGATGGCGTTGCCCGAACCGCTGAGCAGCACGTACCATATGCCTGCGCCCGGGCGCCACACCGCAATGTCCGCCTTGAGATCTCCATCGAAGTCCACGGGGACGGGGATATCTCCGGGTCCACCCCACTGTTGCGAACGGAAACTGTAGCCGGAACCACTCAACCGTAGATACCACAGCCCGGTACTTTGACGAAACACACCATAATCCACTTTCCCGTCGCCATCGTAGTCAGATGCAACCGGAATGTCCCCCATACTACCCCACTGAAAAATGGAGATGCTGTTACCCGAGCCACTGAGCAGCACATACCACATGCCTGTGCCCGGGCGCCACACAGCAAAGTCGGTCTTACCGTCTCCGTCGTAATCGCCGGGGACAGGAACATCACCAGCAGAACCCCATTGTCGAATGAGCGGAATACTCGAACCGCTCTGTACGAGGAACCACTGGCCAGTGCTGGGCCGCCAGACCGAGATGTCGGACATACCATCGCCGTCGAAATCAGCGGCGCTCTTTGAGGGACACGTTGAGGTCATGAAGGTCGCATCCGATCCATTCGTGGTACCCGCACTACTCTGCCCCACCACACGAAAATGATACAACGTGCTGCAACTCAGGCTCGCGACATTGAAATTCAACGTCACTCCAGACGTGCCCGCACCGATATTGACCGTGCCGCCCATGCTGCCATAATTTGTTGTCGTTCCGTATTGAAAGTACGCGTTTGTGGAAATGCCGTTCGGGTTGACGGTCCCATTTAAAGTCGCTCCGGTTTGCGTTATCCCTGTCACCGCTCCTGTCGTTGCTGACGGCGCTGGACACGTTGACGTCGTAAAGGTCGCATCCGATCCATTCGTGGTACCCGCATTACTCTGCCCCACCACGCGAAAGTGATACAGCGTGCTGCAACTCAGGCTCGCGACGGTGAAATTCAACGTGACTCCAGACGTGGCTGCACCGATATTGACCGTGCCGCCTGTGCTGCCATAATTTGTTGTCGTTCCGTATTGAAAGTACGCGGTCGTGGAAATGCCGTTCGGGTTGACGGTCCCATTTAAAGTC
>Ga0137427_10000647_pt1 | contig 17376 bp, 14 predicted proteins | sample EasRivERMZT700_2_FD_102309 | JGI IMG/M metagenome (GOLD analysis project Ga0137427, IMG submission 102309) | Soil microbial communities from meander-bound floodplain in the East River, Colorado, USA - East River MetaG ERMZT700_2 | ecosystem: Environmental > Terrestrial > Soil > Floodplain ...
GCCGCGCTCTACACCCTGATCGTGCAGCGATTCATCCATCGCGATCTGCCGACGTGGAAGGACGTGCTGCGCGTGATGAACGACTGCGTTGCCCTCGTCGGCGGCGTGCTGCTCATCCTCGCGGTCGCGAAGGGCCTCACGGACTACCTCGTGTACGTGCAGGTGCCGGATCAGCTCATGGCGTGGACGCAGACGCACGTGGAGTCGAAGATCGTCTTCCTGCTGGCGCTGAACGTCTTCCTGCTGCTCGTCGGCACGGTCATGGACATCTTCTCGGCCATCGTCGTCGTCGTGCCGCTGATTCTGCCGATTGCGGCGCACTTTGGCGTGAACCCGGTCCATCTCGGCATCATCTTCGTGGCGAACCTCGAGCTGGGCTTCCTGCACCCGCCGCTCGGACTCAACCTGCTGCTGGCGTCCGTCCGCTTCAAGAAGCCGGTGCTCGAGGTCACCTGGGCGACGCTGCCGATGCTCGGGATCCTCGCGCTCGGCGTGCTGCTCATCACGTACTGGGAAGGATTGACGCTGGGCCTGGTGCGGTTATTTGGACGGATGTGAAACGCGCGCCGGCGCCTGATAGCTTTTCCGCGCCCGGATCTTCAGTCCGGGTTTCGTGACCTGCACCTCGATTTGATGAATCTTGCCGTCGAACGCGGGCACGCGATAGCCCAGCTCGTACTGGCGGTGCAGCTCGTCGGCCACGCGCGCGAACGTCGCGCCGAGGTCGTCGTCCGGCAACAACTCGAAGTACCAGCCTCCGCTCTCGAGGGCCAGCACGCGCAGGCCTGGATCCGGATCGAATTGCAGGTGTGACAATTGGCCAGTGCGCACCGAGCCCGCCGTCGCCTTGAGACCAATGGCGTAGACCATCACGTCTTCAGACTGCGTGCGTTGAATCAGCAGATCGAGCGGCGACGGCGGCGGGAAGCGTCGCGATTCCGTGTCGTAGCCGTCGCTCAGGACGAGCACGACGCGCCGGCCGCCGGGCTTGGGTTCGGCGAGCGCCGACATGGCGAGATTCACGCCGGACCAGAGGGGCGTCCCGTCGCCGATGTCTGCGTCGATCCAGAGCGCGCGAATCAGATCGTTGAGGTCGTTCGTAAACGGCGAGTTCAGCTTCGGCTCGCGGCCCACGATGATGCCGACGCGCGCTTTGTCGGCCGGCAGGAGCCGCGTAAAGAACTGGACTGCACCGGCGCGCACGCGGCTCACGTTCGGCGCCATGCTGCCGCTCATGTCGACCATGACGACGGTTGTGATGGGCTGATCGCCGGCGTTGAACAGCGTGATCGGCTGCGGCCGCCCGTTGTCGAAGACGAAGAAGTCGTCGGCGGTGAGGTCGGGAACGAGACGGCCGTCCTTGTCCGTGACCGTCGCGAACACCGACACCGTTGTCGTGCTGGTGCGGTAGATCGGTGGTTGCTGTTGGGCAAGCCAGGCAAGGAGGCTCGTCGACACGGCAGCGGCCACGACGAGTTTCATAGACTAAGCCCGTCCTCTACTTCGGCTCGGTCCAGTAGTATCCCGAACGCGCTCGCACGTTGTAGGCCGGCCTCGCCGGCACGATCACCTTAATGTCGTGCCAGCCTCGCTCGAGCACGTCCCTCGGGCGATACCGCAGGACGTAGCCTTTGGTGAACAGGTCAAACGCTTGATCAAAGGCCTTGGAATAAGAACCTGGTCCAAACTTGCTGAACCCACTCGCTTGAAAGATGGTCGTACCGCCCGTCACCTCCGCTAGGCGATCGAGCGCCGACATCGCCAACGGCGGCCGGAGTGCCCTCGTCATCACCAACTGCCGTGGATCGCTCGGTCGTTCGGCAGTTCGCAACGGATCAGGTCCAGGCCGAAGAAGGTAAAGAACCGCCTCGGTGCGCCTTGCAATCGGCTCGAGCAAATTGGTGGCCACCAGGCTGGAAGTGTCTTTCCCATTCGTGAAGACCAAGACCAGGCGGCGACGCTCGCCCTCCGCGGGCTGAATGAGCGCGAGCGCCGTCGCATCGTAGGTTGGAGCGCCGCTGCCGCCCGTACCTCCACCAGTTCCGTAGTCCTCTGGCGGCCTACGGTCGGGACCCTGGTTCAAGATCCCGACCTGCGGCACGCGTGCCAGTTGCCCGAAGCCATTCCAGTCTATGCCTGCCACGTCGACGGAAGGCGGGGTGCCGCCGGCCGTTCGTGAAATCGCGTACACGCCACTGTCCGTGCTCAAGATTACGTCCAGACGATCCACCGGGCGCAGGCGACTTGACATCGAGATGGCATCATCTCGGTACTGGCGCCACCATGCCCGGGTAGAACCCAGCTGCATCTCGACGATCACCGTCACGTCGAGCGGCGCGCGGCCGACGTCCAGGTCGTCGATCGTCTGCGGCGCTCCGCGATCGGTGAGCGAGAAGTCCGCTCTCGTCAGCCCGGTGATCGGGCGCTTCTTGTCCGAGACGGCGACAGTGACGGACACGACATCGGTGCCCCCACGAAATACCGGACGCTCCTGCGGCGTGACGGCCGCGGCCAACATGAGACAGAAAGCCGCATGCCTCGCCGTTACAGTGGTCACGGACGCACCATCTCGTGAAGCCGCCGCAATCGTTCCCGATAGAAGCGGGCTTCAAACATTCGATACACGAGCGCCGGATCTGATGCGGTCGGTGGCGTTGGCGTGAACGCCCGACCGATGACCGCCGGAACTTCGTCAGCACGACCGACCAGGAACAAGTGTACGGAGCGCTGTCGAGCTGTGGCCATGTCATCGGGCTTCTCGTGGGCGGCCGCATTGAACGCAAGCATCGCCTCTTCAAACCGCTGCTGAGCATCAAATGAAAGCCCGGTGACGTAGTTCGCGACATGACGTACCGCCTGCTCGACCGACGTGTTGGCAGCGATGGCCAGTTCGGCTCTCGCGGTGTCGAGCTCGTTCAGGTGATATCTAAGAATCCCGATCCGCAGGTGCACTTCAGGACCGATCTCCGGGTCGTTCTGGAGGGCCGCCAGCTCGCGAATCGCATCACGCAGTTGCTGTTTCGCCTGCGCGGCATTGCCGGGCGGAGCCCAAGAGAGCGCACGCCTACTGGTGCGCACAGCCAGAAGCACCCCAGGCGGCGCCCCTGGTTCATTGCACAGAACACTCACAGCCGGCCGGCGGACGAGCACGTCAAGAAGTCGAAACCGGGCGTCGTCCGGGAACCGCACCAGGACGCGCTTCGTCATCGCCTCCGCAAACGGATCGCCATCAAACGGCCGTCCGCGACTACCAACGTTGTCGACCTCATAGGTCCCCGTGCTGACTTGCGTGAGGACGGCCAGCCGCCACAACCGCTCAAATTCGGTTGGCCGCCCTTCGGCGAACAACGCCTCAGGCCAGACGACCTGGTCGCGATTGCCAGTCCCAAGCAGCGTCGACAGCTCGAGGGCCGCTAGCGCGACGACATTACGGCGCCGCACCTTGTCTGGTACCGGGGCTTGCTCGATCCAACGATGGGCACCCGCGCGAAACTGTTTGGCGAAGTCCTGGCGATCCTTGAAAGTCCCGTCAACCGGCCGACCCTGCGCGACCGCCTCAAGCAACAGACCTATCTGGTCGATCTGGTCGATCTGGAAACTGAAATGGTCGCCTGCGGCGGTCGAAGACATCGTGATGGTGGCGAGCCATGCAGGAACAATCGACGCTCGTAGCAATGTGCGAACCAGCGGCATTAGATACTCTTCGTCGCAGGCGCGACGGTTGCCGTTCGCAGTATATGCCCCGCGCTGGACGGCCGCAATCATTCGCGAGTGAACGTCGAGTGCTCGGTTTCGCGGATCGACGCTATGTGTCGGCGGCGGTCAATCGGTGTGCGCGCGAACCGGCACGGAGGGCGACACACACTCAAGCCGGAGTCGCGCGTTGGGGAGGCGCCACCCACCGGCGGTGCGCCGACGATGTCGGCGCACCCCGGTTTCGGGCCGACGATATGGGCTTCTGAGGCTAGCTGCCGACTATCGCCCATGATTACGGCTGATACGCACACTGGCAGTAGTAATCGCACGAGTCGCCGAAGTCGCTTATACCAGATGCGAAGTAGTCTGGCACCCACGGGTATTGGTTATAACCGTTCGGCTCGTAAATGCTCTCGCAGTACTCAAGACATGCAAACCAGGTGTCGAAGTCGAAGTTGCCGCCCGTGCAATCAATGCCTTCGGCATCGCAGTTCTCAAGGCGCAGATAGGCTGGCCAACCCAAGAACCAACCGTAACCTTCGTCATAGTACAGGCCGCCGTAGTCGAAGTTCGTCACCTCTTCACATTCGTACGTCTCAACCTCTTCGTCAAACCAATCCTCTGGATCCCAGGCGTGCGTACGGGCCTGCCCAGCGCAGAGAAGTGCTGCCGTAAACAAGAAGAACGAAATGACTCGAAGCCGCTTCATCTCGATACCCTCCGCTTTCTGTCCAAACATGCTGTGATGTCTTAGAGATCTGAGGTTCACGGGGCACACCAGCGCTTCAGTTAACGGGCCCGCGTCACATCGCGCAACGCAACGTCAAGAGACTTCTGAAACTCGTTAAGGCTCTTCGCACCCGATATCCTTCGAATAGCGGACACCGCACCGTCCAGACCGATCGAACCGATGATGAATCCCGGTGTCCCCCGAAAACCAATTCTCTTTGCCTCCTCAAGGTCGCGGCGTACGGCTTCAGTCGCTTGGCCAGCCATACAGGCTCGGAATGCGGGCTCGCGGATGTCCGAAGCGCCGGCGTATGAAGCCGAACTGCTCTCGGTAAAGTCGGCTTGGTTGAAAAACAGCTTCTCATGCATCCGCCAGAACTTCTCCTGCCGGCGGGCGCACTCGGCGGCCTCGGCAGCCTTGAGCGCGAGCGGATGCAGCCTCTCCAATGGGAAGTGCTTAAAGACCAGGAGCACGTTGCCAGGATCCACATAGCCCTTCTTGATAGCGGGCAACGTGTCCAACTCAAACGTTCGGCAGAACGGACAGAGATAGTCCGAGTATTGAATCAGGGCGACCCTCGCCGACGGCGATCCCAGCGTTGCTGCTCCCTTGATCGAAATTGGCGAAGACGGCAGGGGGGCCTCTTTTCGTGGACCGGATGCGGCCCTCGACCCTGCCGGGTGACCAAAGAAGATCATCCAGAGAATGACGACAGCCACGCCACCTGTGGCCAACGTGGCGATCGACTCGAACGCCGCGCGAATTCGTGCAATATGCGGCTGTAGTGAGTTCTTCATTGTTTTCCGCCTTCCTGGAAGGTCACGACCGCGGAATCCTCGCACGAACTGCTTGCCTCCGCCAGCGATGGAGTATGGATAACCGACCAGAATTTTGTGTTGGGAAAAGTGGTGGGGGGTTTATCGGACCATTTGTCGCGAGTCCGACGAGCTTCGCTGACCGTCCAGAAGTTCTTTGATGCACCGAAGCAAGACAGGTCGAACGACGAACGACTGACGGACGAGGAACTGGTCGACTGAGACGGTGCCGGCCTGAAAGCCGCAGACTCCTGCCTGCCGAAGAAGACGTGCCATGACCTTCGGATCGGCGACATCGAGCAGCTCTTCGCATCCACACCGGTGGATCGCCGACAAATTGACCGCCCGGAGCAACCGCGCGAAGTTGAGGACTTCTCTACCGGATACTCCCGCGGAACGGCACCAACTGTGTAGGAGCCACACGGTTACATGGTTCGCTTCGGCCCACAGGAGAAATGTGCGTGGGTCATGCGGAAGCCTCGAAACCCGGACGATCGCCGGCGCCAGTCGGGTCGAGGCGTGCGGAATGAAGTCCATCGGCGGCGTCGACATAGAGCCCCCACGCGGCAGGCATCGGACTGAGCTGGGCTGGACTGAGCTGGAACCTACGCTCTTTGTTTTGCAGTCGCAAGTGAGATCTGCTCACTTGCACGCCGATGTCTTCAACGTGAAGCACGAGTCACATCGAGTCAGGTCGTGTCACGCCGTGTTAAGGAGCTGGAGCCACAATCACAGGCGGGGCGCCTGCCGCGCCGCCCTGGCTAGATCCGCGTCACCATCAACGGGGCGCTGAAGAACAGGTGCGGACGGTAGTCAACAAAGCTGCCCCACGGTTTCCGCCCACAGTCTGACCTACCGCCGCCACGGTGGCGCCGTCCTCTCGGACTCATTCGTCTATCTCGCCGAGGATCTGCGGCAACGCGACAAGCTCTGCCTGAACAAGGGCTTCATTGCCGCAGCTCATAGCGCGGACGCAAACGCACGTGGAGTCGAAGATCGTCTTCCTGCTGGCGCTGAACGTCTTCCTGCTGCTCGTCGGCACGGTCATGGACATCTTCTCGGCCATCGTCGTGGTCGTGCCGCTGATTCTGCCGATCGCCGCGCACTTCGGCGTGCACCCGGTGCACCTCGGCATCATCTTCGTGGCGAACCTCGAGCTGGGCTTCCTGCACCCGCCGCTCGGACTCAACCTGTTGCTGGCGTCCGTCCGCTTCAAGAAGCCGGTGCTCGAGGTCACGTGGGCGACGCTGCCGATGCTCGGGATCCTCGCGCTCGGCGTGCTCCTGATCACGTACTGGGAAGGATTGACCCTGGGCCTGGTGCGGTTATTCGGACGGATGTGAAGCGCGCGCCGGGATTAACCCGAGACGACTCGAAATCCTTCCAGCCGCGCCGAACGCGCCAGTATCTGGTCGAGCGTGACGAACTCGAGGGTTTCCGGATGGTCCTCGGCGGCCATCAGGGCGGCACCGAACTGCATCGCGTCGGCCGCCGTGAGCGGATGGACACCAACGAGGCGTTCGGCTCGACGCCGCACGCCCTCGATGTGCGTGACTGCCGCCCAGTGCTTGAACAGATCGAGGGCCTCGGCACGCGCTGACGGCAGAAGATCGGCCAGGCCCTCCGAAAGCCGGCCCAGTCGTCCGAACGTCGACAGCAGCTCGACACTCGTCAGCATCCAGACGACGACCTCCGGATCTTGTGACAGCAGGCGCTGCATCGCTGGCGTCGCCGGCTCCTCGACGATGAGCGGCACGAGCGCCGACGTGTCCCAGAACCTCACCGCGTGCTCTCTCGACGCATCTGGAGCAGCGCCTTGACGGCGCTCGGACTCCCTTTCGGCCGCCGAATCGGCTCGTGCGTGGCGACCCAGCTCGACACGGCGTGCAGGTCGCCGGCCGCTACGACGCCCCTTTTCACCAGCCCGGCCAGACGATCGGCGCCGGCCTCCCGCTGTTTCCGAGCGCCGCCAGCCCGGCCCCCCACCGCAGGCGCCGCCTGGCTGCCATGCACGAACGGCACGATGCGCGCGATGGGCGTGTCCCGGTCGACGACCGTGATCTCGCCACCCTGCCGCACCCGCACGAGATGTCTCGAGAGGTTGTTCTTCAGGTCGGCTATCTTAACGCTCTTCATATGGCTATTATAGCTATATCAGATATTCCTGACAAGACGCGACGAAGCCTCTTCGCGTCTTCGCGAACTTCGCGCCTTGTCAGCGTAAGAGGATTACTCGTAGTGCAGCGCGGTCACCGGGTCGAGCTTCGCGGCGCGCATGGCGGGATAGAGACCGAAGATGATGCCGACGCTGACCGAGACGATGCAGGCGACCGCGACCGAGGTGGCGCTGACGATCGTGGACCAGCCCGCGAAGTACGCGACGAGCTGCGACAACCCGACGCCCACCACCGTGCCCACGAACCCACCCGTAATCGTGATCATCGTCGTCTCCACCAGGAACTGACGGACGATGGCGCGGCGCGTGGCGCCGATGGCGCGGCGGACGCCGATCTCGCGCGTCCGCTCCATGACGCTCGCGAGCATGATGTTCATGATGCCGATGCCGCCGACGAGCAGCGAGATCGACGCGATGGCGACCATGACGATCTGAAACAGCCGTCGCGTCCGCTGCTGCTGCGCGAGCAACTCGGCCGGAACGATCACCGTGAAGTCCGTGGCGCCGCGATGCGCCGTGTCGAGCAGGCCGCGGACGAGCGCGCCCGTGGAGACCACGCTTGCCTCGGGCTTGAGCCGGAGGTACACGGCGTCGATCTCGTCCTTCTGCCAGCTCATCGAGTCCTCGAGCCGCAGCAGCGCGGCCATGACCGGGACGTAGATCAGATTGTTGCGATCCTGCGCCGGCAGGCCCGCGACGTCGTTCTGGACCGTGAGCTGCGGGCCGGCCACGCCGATGACGCGAAACCACTGCGAGTTGACCTTGACGAACTGCCCGACAGGATCGGCGCCGCCGAAGAGCGCAGCCGCCGCGGCCTGTCCGAGCACCGCGACGGACGCCGCGGCCGTGTTCTCGTCTTCATCGAAGAAACGTCCGCGCGTGACCGCGAGGCCAGCAATCGTCGCGTACGCGGGTGTGACGCCGTACAACACCGGCACGTCGCCTTGCGGCTTCGGCAGCACCTTCGTCGGCGTCACGCGCTTGCGCGGCGTCGACTGCAGCAGCCCTTGCACGTTGTCCTGCATCGACCGGTAGTCCTGAAAGCTCAGGCCGGACGAGAGCTTGCGCACCTTCTGCAGCGTCTGTGAATCACCGGCCTCACGCGATTCGACGATGACGTTGTGGACGCCGAGCTGCTCGATGAACGCGATGACCTGCTGCTGCGCGCCGGCGCCGATCGAGAGCATCGCGATCACCGCCGCGACGCCGAAGATCATCCCGAGCATCGTGAGCAGCGATCGCAGCTTGTGCGCGCGGAGGTTGTCGAAGCCCTGCGTGAGCTCCGGCAGCAGGTCGAGCCCGCGCCGCGCGTGCTTGACCGCGATCGTCTCGGTGGCCACTACTTGATGCTCCCGCTGCCCGCGGATGACGGGGTGTTCCCGGCCGCCGGCGCAACGGTGGGATCGACGAGCGCCACCACCGTGCCTTCGTCGATCCCTTCGAGGCCGGCGCGGCTCTCGGTGCGATAGACCACCTTGACTTCTCTGGTTTCAAATCCCTTCGGCGTCTCGATGAACACGATGGGTTTCCCGTTCTTCTGTCTGACGGCTTGCAGTGGGACCTGCAGGACGCCCTCGACCCGCTGGCCCTTCAACACGGCCCGGACGGTCGTGCCCGGCCGCAAGCGGGGATCCACCTTGTCGAGCTGCAGCATCGCGTCGAACTGCCGTGACGGCCCGGACGGCTCCCACCAATCGTTGGTCCCGACCAGACCGGCGACGCTGCTGACGGTCGCCTTGAAGACTGTACCCGGCAAGCCGTCGGAGATGACCTCGGCGGCCTGGCCGACCGCCACGTTGGCACGCGCCAGCTCGTTGACCTTCACGCGCAGCTGCATGCCGGTGAGATCGAACACGTCGACGAGCGGGCGGCCGGCAAACGTGTTGTCGCCGGCCCGGTACTCGGGCAGCGTCATCCCGCTGAAAAACATGCCGCCGGCGGCGTCACGGTTCTCGCGAACGACGACGAGGCCATCCATCGGCGCTTTGATGGTGAGGCTCTCGATGTTGGTCTTCGCGCGCTCCATCGCGAGCTGCGCTTTCGCGCGGCCCTCCTCGACGAGCATGAGCGCGACGCGATCGGTCTCGAGCCGCGTCGTGGCGTCGGACTCCAGCCGCGAGAGCTGCTGCTTCGCTTGCTCGAGCGCGAGGCCTCTGCGCGCGTAGTCGTTCGCCGAGATCAAGTCTTTGTCCATGCGGCTGTCGAGCTCGGCGCGCCGCACGTCGAATCGCGCCGCCAGGAGCGCCACCGCCTGTTCGGCCCCCTGCACCTCAAGGTCGGCTTTGCGCTTGACGATGGTCTGCTCGGCTTCCTCGAGTTGAGACTTCGCCTGATCCATCGCGTACTGCTGCTCCGACGGATCGAGCTCGATGATGACGTCGCCCGTCTTCACGGCCGCCCCGGTCGGGACCATGCGTACGATCCGCAGCGTGCCGCCGACGGATGGAGCTGGCAGCATCATCGAGCGGGCGGCCCGCAACTCGCCCGTGACGTTGACGTCGAGCGCAATCGCACCGCGCGCGACCCGGGCCGTCGGGACCAACGGCCCCTCGGCAGACACGGGACTGGCGATCGATCTCGCACGGAGCTTCCAGGCGGCGACGCCGACGCCTGCGACGACCACGAGCGTCAGGGCGCCGATCACGACGCGCCGCGTCATCGTCATGGGGTCTTCGCTCCGGGCTTGCCGTTGGTGGGTGGCTTCACGAGCGAGACGAAATCGCCCGGCTTGAGATCGGCCTTGACGGCGACCTGCTCGCGGCCGCGGCGGACGAGCTCGACCGGCACGGCGTCGAACTGCCGCCGGCCACGGCGGTACACGACGAGGCGGCCCTCGGCCGGAAAGAGCGCGGCGGTCGGAACCAGCAGCATGTCGGGAATCTTGCCGGTCGCGATGCGCACGGCCGAGGTCATGCCCGGCCTGAGGCGCGTGTCGGCATCGGCAATCGTCAGCATCAAGTCGAAGTTCTTGGCCGGCGGCCAGCCGGACGAGAAGTCCACCCGCGCGAGCACCGAGATGTCCGCGACCGTCGCGCGATACTCACGGTCCGGCACGGCTTCGACGCGCACCGTCGCCGTCTGCCCGACCTTGAGCTGGCCGCGATCGGATTCGTCGATGCGCGCGGTGATTTGCACAGACGAGAGGTCCGGCAGCTCGAGAATCTGCGCGCCCGGCCACGCCTTGTCGCCGGTGCGGAACTCCTGCGCGGGTCCCATCGGCGAGCTGTTGCGGTAGTTCGGCATGATGTTCACCGTGCCGTCGGACGGCGCTACCACTTTCAGCGATCCCAGGGCGCGCTGCGAGATGTCGATGTCGCCCTGAATCTTCGCGACCTTTCGATCGCGCGCGCCGGCGTCGGCCGCCGCCGACCTCCGGTTCGCCTCGTCCTTCTCTTTCGATTCCTTCAGCCGCTGCTCCGCGTCCAAGATGGCCAGCCGCGTGCGCTCCACATCCGCGGCGGGAAGGATGCTCGGATCGCCGATGTTCAGCTTCTCGCGACGCACGTCGAAGTCCGCCTTCATCACGGCAGTGCGATCGCGCTCGACGTCGCTCTTGGCCTGCTCCCGCGCTTGATCGCGCTCGGCTTCGGCCTGGCGCAGCTCCGCTTGCTTGTCCTGCAGCGAGTTGCGGAGCGTCAACGCGTCGAACTCGGCGACGACGTCGCCCTTCTTCACCGTCTCACCGGTGGCCGCGAGCTTGAGGATCTGAAGCTCTCCCGCCTGGTAGGGCGCCGTGACGACGACCGATCGAAACGGGCGCACGTCACCGCGAATCTCGACGACCTCGATGAAGTCGCCGCGGGTCACCTCAGCCGTGGAGAGATTCGGCGGCCCGCCGCCGGAGAGCCCCACCGCTGCGGCACCTGTGAGCACCACCGCGGCCAACCCCGCCAGCCACCAGCGCCATCGTCGAGCGTTTCCGTCGGCCACTTAGCCGCCCCCTGACGTGCGTGCGGTCGAGGTCGCCTGGCCCGGAGCTGGCGTGTCTCCGCTGATCTCGATCGACGCAGTCAGGTCCGGCATCAACTGGGGATCCTCTCCGTGAATGGAAATGATGGCTGTGAAGCCACGCACCTTCGGCGTCAGCGAGCTCGCGACGCCGAGCGGCGCAACGAGCTCGACGCGGCCGTCGAACAAGAGCTGTGGATACGCGTCGAGACGAACCTTCGCCGCCCGGCCGGGCGCGACCAGCCCGATGTCAGCCTGATTCACCATCGCACGCACTTGCATGGCGGAGGCGTCGACGATGTCGAGAATCGGCAGACCCGCGCGAACCTCCTCGCCTTCCGCGACCGGCGCCTGCGAGTTGCCCTTCCAAACCTGCTTCAGCACGACGAGACCAGCAAACGGCGCCTGCACCGACATCAGCTCGGCGTTCTTTTCTGCGTACTGGAGCGCCAGCTCCGAGCGCGCGCGCTTGATCTCCAGGATCTTGAGGTCCGCTTCGGCCGCTTTGCGCTTCAGATCGAACGTCTGGCGCAGTTGATTGAAGCGCGCCTTGGCCTGCTCGAGCGCCAAGTTGTTCTTTTCCGCGGCCACCTTCGAGATGAGATCGTTCGTGCGCACATCGAGCTCCGCCCGCCCGACGTTGCGCTCCGCCTCGGCGAGCGCGGTTTCATCGGCCGAACGCCCGATCGTCTGCTCGGATTTCTTTTTCTGAATCTGGCCGTCGAGGTCGACAAGCTCCGCGCGCCGGTCGCGCGCGATGCGCAGTTGCTCCTGCCGGTCGAACTCGACGATGACGTCGCCGGCGCGAACGTGCGAGCCGGCGGGAATCAGCCTGGTGATGACGATCGTGGGCGTGGCCTGCCCGGCCAGCCGGGGCACGATGACCGTCCGGGCGCGCGTGGCCTCGACCGTGCCTGACAAGCGAATGACCCCGGCCGGCGCGGCCGTGGCGACGGGCGCGGACGTGATACTCCCCGCCCCTCCGCGAGCGCGACCCCAGTAGCGAAGGGCGCCAAAGCCAGCGAGGGTTAGCAACAGCAGAGCGACGGCAGGTACGGCGAAACGCTTCATCCGATGATGCTTAGACCCCGTTTCAGACGAATACGCCCTCGACCCGGTTGGGCGTTGACTGTCAGCTCTCTAGACGCCGCCGAGGGGAATCTGGGTCGGTTCCGGACACTCTCTGTGCTTGGAAACCGGAGAAGTTCTATCGTGTCACGGTCTCAATCGCGCCCGGTCCTTCGCGCAGAATCCGCTCGAGCGTCATCCGCGGACAGATGTTCTCCTCGATGTACTTCACGAGGTTCGTTGCCGCCGTGCGGAGCAGTTTTCCCACGGCAGGGTCCTGCACCTGGCCCTGCGTGTCGAAGACCTTCTGCACGTGAGCCACGGACACCGGCAGCGGCAACGCAATCGCACCGATATGAGAGACGACGCTGCGCAGGTGTTCGAGCGACTTGATGGCGCCAATCGAGCCTGACGCGACGCCCACCAGCGCCACCGGCTTCCCCACGAGTGCGGACGGAAAGCCAAGGTTCTCGATCACAAGTTTCATGATGCTGCTGAAGCTGCCGTGGTACTCGGGCGTGACAAGCACGACCCCGGTTGCCGATGCGACCGCCTGCTGAAGGACCCTCGTGCCTTCGGCCTTCGGATTGGTGCCAGGGAACGGCAGATTGAGATCGGCGGGCTCGATGGTCTCGACCGTCAGCCGCTGCTTCGTGAGCTCGTCGACGACGACGTTGGCAGCCATGTGCGTGTAGTTGTGCGGCCGCACGCTGCCGGGGATCACCAGAATCCGAATGCTCGTTGTGTCGGTCATGAGCAATTATCGGCTGACTGCTACAGGATGCGGCCGGGGTGCCGAATAGAGGGATCGAGGCGAACCTCCGTGACCACACCTGCCCGCGTGCCCACCGCCGACTTGATTGCCGCGATGTTGAAGGGCCGGGATCGAATCAGTGACCTGATCTTCTCGCCGGGCCGGGCACCCCAGGTTGAAATGCGGGGCGAACTGGTGGCGCTGCCGTTCCGCGGGCTCGAGGAGCTGACCCCGGAGCACACGCACCAGATCGCCGAGGACCTGATCGGTGGGAACAGCCACGCCGGGCATCAGCTCCAGCGCGACGGCTCGGCCGACCTGTCCTACTCACTCCCCGGCATCGCGCGGTTCCGCGTCAACGTCTTCCGGCAGAAATCGACGTACGCGATCGTCATGCGCGTGATTCCGAATCGCATCCCGACGTTCGACGAGCTGGGACTGCCGCAGGCGCTGGCGGAGATCACCTCCCTGCGCACCGGCATCGTGCTCGTCACGGGCCCCACGGGTTCGGGCAAGTCGTCGACGCTCGCGGCCGTGATCGATCGCATGAACGAGACGCTCGCGATGCACATCGTGACGATCGAGGATCCGGTCGAATTCCTCCACGTGCACAAGAAGGCCACGATTCACCAGCGCGAGCTGCACCACGACACGCCGACGTTCAGCCTGGCGCTGCGCGCGGCGCTGCGGCAGGCGCCGAAGGTCATCCTCGTCGGCGAGATGCGCGATCGCGAGACGATCGAGATCGCGCTGGAAGCGTCGGAGACGGGCCACCTCGTGCTGTCGACGCTGCACACGATCGACGCATCGAAGACGGTCGAACGTATCGTCGGCACCTTCCCGTCCGGCGATCAGCAAGCCATTCGTACGCGCTTGTCCAAGGCCTTCCGCTACATCGTCTCGCAGCGCCTGATCCCGAAGCGGGACGGCCAGGGCCGGATCGCGGTGCTCGAGATTCTCAAGTCCACGCTCCGGACCCGCGAGTACGTGCAGGTGGGCGAAGCCGATGGCAAGTCGCTGCTCGACGCCATGCGCGCCGGCGAGCAGGACGGCATGCAGCATTTCGACGGCGAGCTCGAGCGCCTGATGCGCGAACGTGTGATCAGCGTCGAGATCGGGATGAGCTACGCGACCAACCCGAACAATTTGCGCCTGGCGATGGTGGACTTCGTCGACGAGGACAAGGCGGCCGAGAAGCCCGTCGTCCAGATGGCGTGAACGCCCCACGAACGACCCGCGATAGTTGAATCCCCCGAACGCGTCAGGTAACCTCCGCGAGTTGGTGCGCCGGCCGCCACGTGCGCCGGTCAACGGGGGTTTGCATGACGTCTACTTCGAGAGTTCGAGCTACTTGGCTGATTCCGGTCACCGTGCTGGCAGGCGTGCTGGCAGCGCCGACGCTGGCGGCCATTCAATCGGCCGCACCCGCCGCCACGCAGGCGCGCGCGGGTGACGTCGATCCCGCGCTTCTCGGCGGCAGCCAGTTCCGGCATCTGGCGGTCTTCAGCCGCGGCGGACGCGTGACGGCGGTCGCGGGCGTGCCCGCCAACCAGCAGCTCTACTACATGGGCAGCACCGGTGGCGGCGTGTGGCGCACGACGGACGCCGGCGCGAACTGGAGCAACATCTCCGACGGCTTCTTCGAGGCCGGATCGGTCGGCGCCATCGCGGTGTCCGACTCCAACGCCAATGTGATTTACGTCGGGACCGGATCGGCGTGCCCGCGCGGCAACATCTCGCCGGGCGTCGGGATGTACAAGTCCACCGATGCGGGCGCGACGTGGACGCACGTCGGCCTGCGCGAGTCCGGCATGATCGGCCGCATCAGGATTCATCCGACCAACCCGGATGTGGTCTTCGTCGCCGTCACCGGCAATCTGTTCAAGCCGACACGCGAGCGCGGCATCTACAAGTCGACGAACGGCGGACAGACGTGGCAGCTCATTCATGCCGTGAGCGATCGGACCGGCGCGATCGATCTCGCGATGGATCCAAAGAACCCGAACATCCTCATCGGCGCGTTGTGGACCGTGCAGCGCCGGCCCTGGACGATTGACTCGGGCAGCGTCGAAGGCGGGATGGTTCGGACCACCGATGGCGGCGCGACGTGGACCAAGCTGCGCACGGGATTGCCGCCCGGCCGCATCGGCCGAGTCGGCGTGTCGATCTCGGGCGCCAATTCACAGCGCGTGTACGCGCAGGTCGAGGCTGACGACAACGCCGGCGGCGTGTTTCGATCCGACGATGGCGGATTGAGCTGGACGCGGACGTTCGCGGGCCGCAACCTGCAGCAGCGCGCGTGGTACTACACGCACATCCACGCGGATCCGGTGGACGTGGACACGGTCTACGGCCTGAACGTCGGATCGTTCAAGTCCACCGACGGCGGCAAGACCTTCCCGAGCACGCGTATCGGCACGCACAGCGACTATCACGACCTGTGGATCAACCCGCTGAACAACAAGGCGTTCGTCTCCGGCAACGACGGCGGCGCGAACGTGTCGCTCGACGCCGGCGCCGCGCTGTCCTCGCTGGACAACCAGCCCACGTCCGAGATCTACCGCCTCGAGGTCGACACCCGGTTCCCGTACTGGGTGTACGGCGGCCAACAGGACAACAGCACGATCGCCGTGCCGAGCCGGGGCGAAGCCGAGACCTACGCGGTGGGCGGCGGCGAGAGCGGGCACGTCGCCGTCGATCCGCGTGACTTCAACATCGTGTACGCCGGCAACTACGGCGGGACGCTGTCGCGGATCGATCGCAAGTTCAATCTGAACGAGTCGATTCGCGTCTACTCGGACATGCAGACCGGTCAGCGCGCGGCGGACATGAAGTACCGCTTCCAGTGGAACTCGCCGATCAAGATCTCCCCGCACACGCCGGACGTCGTCTACACGACGTCGCAGCACGTGCACCGCACGAAGAACTCGGGCCTGGACTGGGAAACGATCAGCCCGGATCTCACGCGCAACGACAAGCGGCGGCAGCAGTACTCGGGCGGCGAAGGCATCACGCGCGACAACACGGGCGTCGAGGTCTACGGCACCGTGTTCGTGCTCGAAGAGTCGCGCACGACGCCGGGCTTGCTCTGGGCAGGCAGCGACGACGGTCTCGTGCACATCTCGCGGGACAACGGCAAATCGTGGCAGAAGGTCACGCCGCCGGACTGGCCGGAGGGCTGCATCAACTCGATCGAGCCGTCGGTGCACGACCCGGCCCGCGCGACGGTCGCGATGTACCGGTATCGCCAGGGCGACTTCACGCCGTACATCTACCAGACCAACGACTACGGCCGGACGTGGAAGCGCCTCGCCGACGGCACGAACGGCATCCCCAACTGGCATTACACGCGCGTGGTCCGCGAGGACACGACGCGAAAGGGATTGCTCTTTGCCGGAACGGAGTTCGGCTTCTACGTGTCGTTCAACGACGGCGCGACATGGCAGAACCTGCAGATGGGCCTGCCGCGCACGCCCGTGAGCGACATGAAGGTGTACCGCGACGACCTTGTTGTGACGACACAGGGACGCGGGTTCTACGTGCTCGACAACATCGGGCCGTTGCGGACGATGCCGCTGGCGGCGCAGGGGACGTCGTCATCGCCGTCCGCGATTCTCTACAAGCCGGAGTCCGCGTATCGCGCCGGCGGAGATTTGCCCACTTTCCATTACTGGTTCCGTGAAACGCCAACGGCGCCCGTCACGGTCGAGGTCACGAATGCGCAGGGGCAAGTGATGTTCACGACCACCGCGCAGCCTGGCGTCGCGCCGCCGCCGATCGCGGGCGCGGGCGGGGGTGCAGGACGAGGTGGGCGCGGCGGCGGTGGGGGCGGTGGTGCTGCGATGGTTGCCGGCGGCGGGGCTGACGTCGGCGCGGGGGCCGCGCCCCCGCCGGGACGCGGCGGTGGCGGCGCCGTTGCGGCGGGCGCGGGTGGCGCAGCCGCGGCGCAGGCGGCGGGAGCGGGTCAACAAGCTGCGGCGGCCGGCCAGGGTGGCGGCGGTGGACGCGGCGGCGGTGGCGGTGGTGGCGGCCGCGGCGGATTCGGCCCCGGCGGTGGCGGCGCGGGCGGATACGCGAGCGCCGTGCAGGGCATGAACCGCGCGGGTTGGACCAACCTGCGTCTGCCGGCGCTTTACACTCAGCCGCCCGGCATCGTGATGTGGGGCGGCGGCGGTGGCGCGGGTCCCAA
>Ga0137427_10000648_pt1 | contig 17365 bp, 15 predicted proteins | sample EasRivERMZT700_2_FD_102309 | JGI IMG/M metagenome (GOLD analysis project Ga0137427, IMG submission 102309) | Soil microbial communities from meander-bound floodplain in the East River, Colorado, USA - East River MetaG ERMZT700_2 | ecosystem: Environmental > Terrestrial > Soil > Floodplain ...
ATAACCTGTTAACACGGGCTGCAGACGTTACGTTGAAACAGCGCCGCAAACTGCTGCTGCTTTTTCGCGAAACGCCTTTGCATGCCGGCCACTGCCAATTGATGCTCGACGCAACTCGAAACGGCGCCATCGTCATGCCGCCCATGCCTGCGTTTTACACAAAGCCGCAAACCATTGGTGACATCGTCGACGATACGGTGGCGCGAGTCCTCGATCACTGGGATATCGATATCCTGCCCAATCGTCGGTGGCCGGAATCGCGTTAGTCCTTTGGCGTCGTCGGGTTTTTAGGCGAGAGTGATTTGAACAGCCAGGCCCGAGCGGCCTGCCATTCGCGCTCGACAGTTGCTACAGACAGCCCGAGCGCTTCACCGGTTTCCTCCAGCGACAGGCCGCCGAAGAACTTGAGTTCTGCAATCTGACTCTTCCGTTTGTCGAAAGCTTCAAGCTTCGTCAGTGCCGCGTCCAGGTCCAGAACGTCCACATCGGTTGGCCGTGTCGCGATCGCCGCGCCATCCAGTGTCACCCGCGCCCAGCGGCCCGATCGTTTGTTCATCTTGTGGGCACGCGCTCGATCGACAAGAATGCGGCGCATCATCTGCGAAGCCAATCCAAAGAACTGCGACCGATTCTGCCAGATCGCACGATTCTGATCGACCAGCCGGAGATACGCCTCATGCACCAGTTCGGTCGGCTGGAGCGTTGGCGACGGACCCTCGTGGCGTAAGCGGGCCGCGGCCCGGCGTCGCAGTTCACGATATACAAGCGGCAGAAGTTGGTCCCGCGCGCCCAGATCGCCGTCGCCCCATGCGCGAAGTAACTCGGTCACGTTATTGTCTGGAGAATCCATCAGCAATAGTTCCGAAAGGTTTCGCGTGAGTCTAACAAATGTAGTTCTTTTACAGAAGCAGGCTGACGGCCAACAAGGCGAGGCCGGCCACGAGAAGCCAGAGCGGGAGATTCCCGGAGCCTCCAGTTGGAGGAGACTGAAGATCTTCTGCGACGGAGTTGCTTATTCGCGTTTCCGTCATGAATGCCACTGCAAGCGAAGCAAGCATGAGAAGCGAGCCGATTCCGAGCATCGTTCGGGACGCGATTGATATGGCGCCAAGTCGCATGACGAGCACGATCACTGAGGCGATCCACCCCGCTAACGCTGTGACTGCAAGGAACCGGAGCCGGCCAATCTCCCGATCTATAGATTGACGCTGAAGCTCCCTTCGGATGGCCTCGTCGGCGCGGCGACGTTGCTCTTCCAGGTGCGCCCGCTCCAGTTCGAGTCGTTGATGATCCCGATCGAAGGCTTCCTTTAGCGCCGCCACGACCACATTGGTGAGACGTAATTCCAGTTGTTCCGCAAATCCGGAGGGCCCGCTTTGGGAGACACCTTTATCCTTTTCGGACGACCAGACTTCCGGATCGGTCTTTCGGGGTTCCCATAAAGAAGATACGGTATCGAAGACTTTTAGCAATGTGCTCAGGTTCACGTCGATTCTGCCTCATACCGCAGGTTGCAATCGAAGGGCCTAAGTACGCATCAAATAAGAACTATTCCGGCACACAGCCCGAATACAGAACGGCGGTGCTGAAGTCCAGCCGCTGGCCATTCCGGAGATAGATTGCCGTTGCCAGACTCGTTGCTTGACCCAGGGTCACGCGTCCATCTCCCGCTTGCGCGCTTGAAAGCGTCGCTTCAACCGGCTGCGACAGGTTCAGATAGGTTATGACCAGAGGTCCGGCGATAGAGCGCCCAATGGCTGTTTGAAAGTTCTGACGACTCGCGCAGCCCGCGGCGTTAACGTTGACGCTGGGGATCTTGATCACTTCGACCTTGGACATATCCGGCATTCGAGTAATCTCTACTTTGGGAATCATCTGGTGAGGATTGATGTTGACCAGCGGCGGCACCGCGGTGGGATTGATATTGACGTTGAAGTACGGGATGCCCTGACTGTTTGTAGCCGGAGGAAGCTGGGCGCTGCCCGTCGTTGCAAGAACGACGCCGGCAAGGACAACTACGTTTAGTATCAAAAGCGCTCTCAAACTCCTGTTCATGACAATTCTCCCTTCCTCAACTTACTGATGCTTGGAAGCGCGCAACGGTTCAAGGAAATATGCGCTCGAGGTATATCGCGCACGCGATATCCGGCTGAAGCGTCAAGTCGCGATTAAAGTCTTTAGACCGCCTGCACTTAAGCCTACGCCGGCCCACATCATCCCCCATGCTATAGTTGCCGCATGTCATCCGAACGGAAGGAGCGCCTAACTCAGGAGGAGTATCTCGCGCTTGAGCGGAAAGCCGCGGTTCGCAGCGAATACCTGGATGGCGACATGGTTGCGATGAGCGGCGGGAGCCGCGAACACAATCTCATCGTGACAAATCTGGTTGCGCGGCTTCATGCACAGTTGAGGGGGCGCCCTTGTGAAATCTATGCGGGGGACATGCGGGTAAAGGTTTCAATCACCGGTTTGTACACGTATCCCGACATCGTTGTTATGTGTGGCAAACCGCAATTTGAGGATGCCAACGTAGATACTCTTCTCAATCCCACCCTGATCGGAGAAGTGCTCTCGGAATCTACGCAGTCCTATGATCGCGGTGCCAAGTTCGGTCATTACCGGAAAATTTCATCATTGGTGGAATACCTATTGATCGGACAGCATGAACCGAAGATCGAAACTTTTCTGAAGCAACCTGAGGGTCCCTGGAGCAGATCAGAAGTCCGGAGCATCAGCAACACTCTTGAACTCTTAAGTATTCAATGCTCCGTCCCATTAGTTGAAGTCTACGACCGGGTGTTCTCATCGTAAGCTAGTCAGGTCCAAGCGACATTGGGGAGACATGGGGTGGTCGACTGACTTGCTGACGGACTGCATTCGCGTCTGGAAAGAACAGGAATCCCTCATGCGAAGTTGGATTGCCACGATCCGTGCCAACGAAATGCCGCAGTTTTCAACTCAGGTTCGTTACGAGCTTTTGGCAAATCCCCGTCAGTAGCGGTGTGTTCCGGGCCTGATCATGCACACCAAAAGGCCACAACCCGTCCTTCCCTTGGCGCTCTACCGAGTGCAGCGTCAGGCGGAAGCGTGCATCTACGAACGGTCCCAAGCTCGGGGTAGAAGCGCAAGGGGTATTTGGCGTGACCATGATTGAGGTGACCGATTGACCAGCCAGCCTGACTTCGATACCATGCCGCGGCTGCATAAGGAGTAATGATAGTGAATCAGACAGTTCGAACTTATACCCCACCGGGTCCTGGAACCTGGGAACAGGATGCGACCCATTGTCCCCGGCCTTTGACAGACTACATGTTCGAGACGTTCAAGGACGTATTCCCGAAAGGTTTTGGCGAAGGATCGGCTCGATACGGACTATTGTTCAGTCATTTGGAGCCTCGGCGCGTGAACGGCTTCATGTATTACCGGCACGTGATGGTCAATCCGGAGGATCGGGAAGAAGTCGGTCGCCGTTTCGAAGCAGCTCGCACCGCTTTCGAGAGCAAGCTCTGGGTGAAGGACCTCGAGCGCTGGGATAAGGAATATAAGTCCGATTCCATTCGTCGAAATCGAAAGCTCGAAATCGTTCCTTTACAGAAACTGGATACCGAAGGACTCATCACGCACTTGCGCGAAGTCAGCGACAACGCAAAGGAGATGGTCTATCGTCATCACATCTTCACGGTTCCGGCCGTCATACCTGTAGGCAGATATCTGGCAAGTACGTTGGAATGGACAGGACTGGATGCCGGTGTGCTTTTAGCTCCACTTAAAGGCACATCGAAAGTGTCGATTGGAGCGTACGCGGAGTTGCTGGAGGTTGGGGCGGCATTGACGTCTTCGGGAATCGGACCGAAGGATTTTGAAGGACAGCCGGCGAAAGAAACGTTGGCGGCTCTCAAGCAGCGACAGGACCGCCTTGGTTCAGCCGTGCGCGCTTACCTCGATGCGATCGGATTTCGGCTTGCAGGCGGATACGACGTTGCGGATCCGTGTGTTATCGAGTTGCCGGAAATGTTGATCGGAGCCATTTGGTCATCAACGGAGGCGACGAGCCGTTGCGGTGCAGATGACGCCGCAGTCGCTCGTGTCCGCGATGCCGTGCCTGAACCTCACCGTGCGCGGTTCGACGAGATTCTCGATGATGTACGGCGCACCAGCCGTCTGCGCGACGAACGCGGCATGTACAACGATATCTGGGGAACCGGAATCGCTCGCCAGACGATTCTGGAAGTCGGCCGTCGTCTCGCCGCGGCGCGGAGAATCGACGAAGTCGACAATGCGCTCGACGCGACCATGGACGAGCAGATTGCATTGCTGCGCGGAGCCGGAGGACCTTCCAAAGCGGAACTGGTCGAACGAACCACGTGGCGCTGCACTGCGCCGCTCAGCGAGGTCCCTCAGTTTCTGGGCGATCCGCCAACTCCACCGCCACCACTCGACGGGCTGCCGCCGCACGCTGCAGAAGCTCTTCGCGCTGTAGGTGTAGCTATGGGCGAATTGTTTATGCCTGCCGCGCCAACCCCAGGCCCGAGCATCGTCGGAAAACCGGTGAGTCCCGGCAGCTACACGGGAACCGCACGTCTTGTCCGCCATTCGGGGGAATTCAACAGGCTCTTGAAAGGAGACGTGCTGGTGACCACGTCAACATCGTCGGCATTCAATGTGGTCCTCCCGCTTTTAGGAGCAATCGTCACAGATAGAGGAGGCCAACTCTCGCACGCTGCGATCGTGGCCCGCGAATACGGCATTCCGGCCGTGGTTGGCACTCTCAAAGCGACGGCTGTTATTCCCGACGGCGCTCGCATCAGAGTCGATGGCAGCACGGGACGAATTGACGTCCTGTGATTGCACCTGTAGCTCTGGCATTGGCTGACGCCGAGGTTCGTTTCGGAGGTAAAGCGGTCAGCCTTGGCAAATCTCTCCGGGCGGGACTTCCAGTGCCGCCCGGGTTTGCCCTGGACGTTGAAGCTGTCGATGAAATCGCGAGAGGACGAGTTTCGCCGGCGGTGCTTCGAGACCTGCTTAAGGACTTGGGCGGCCGCGCCGCAGTTCGGTCTTCCGCAATCGGCGAAGATGCGAAGGATGTGAGCTTCGCCGGTCAACACCTCACCATTCTCAATGTCACTTCCGTCGACTCTCTCGTCCATGCAATTCACGAAGTACACCAATCGGCCCACTCCGCATCGGCGCTGAGCTATCGTGAGCGCATGAAGATCTCAGGCCCACCCCGGATTGCCGTCGCGATTCAACACCTCGTTCATGCGGATTCGGCCGGCGTCCTTTTCACGCGTAATCCCGCGACTGGCGCCAGTGAGCGTTTGATTGAAGCCGCATGGGGACTCGGTGAAACAGTCGTTTCCGGCGCTGTCGTTCCAGACTCTTATCGGCTCTCTCCTGATGGAGAGCTTCTTGAAACATCGATCGGACAGAAAGACATCGCCCTTTGTATTTCCGCTGAAGGCGGTACCGTCGAGGTTGCGATTGAGCCTTCACGAATCCACGCTCAGGTTCTAAGCGACTCAGAACTCGTGCAACTTCATCGGTTGACGCTGCGTTGCGAGGAAGTCTTCGGTGATGGACTGGACATCGAGTGGGCGTTCGAGTCCGGAGAACTGTACTTATTGCAGTGCAGGTCCATAACGAGAGTCCGATCAGCATGAGGGGAAGCGGATCTGACAAATCCACAAATCCGCAAATCCACAAATCCCAATCCGAGGAGAACGCCTATCGCCGGCATTCCGTTCGGATTGGGATTTGCGGATTTACGGATTTGTGGATTTGTCAGATCCGTGTCTCCTGGCGCCCGTGACGATTGTGACAGGACCTATTAGTTGGATGCTGTACGTCGGCATGTTTCTTGCCGCCGCTCTTTCGCCGCTGGGTTCGACAATGATTGCCGTCGCCCTGCCGTCGATTTCCGGAGAACTTGGAATTCCAAGCGGCACGCTGACGCAGTGGCTGGTTTCGAGCTACCTGATCGTCGGTATTGCCTGCATGAGTCCGTTCGGAAAGCTCGGCGATGTCATCGGTCACCAGAGAAGTCTTGTGATTGGGATGACAATCTATGGCGTCGGGTCGGCTGCGGCGTATGTGTTTGCGAACCTTCCGAGTCTGGCTCTGGCTCGGATTTCAATGGCCGCCGGCGGAGCAATGACGGTGCCTGCGACAATGGCTCTGCTTCGCAACATGGTGCCTCCGGAAAAGCGTCCCCGTACTTTCGGTTACTTCGGGTCGGTGATGGGAACTGCAGCAGCAATCGGTCCGCTGCTCGGGGGTGAATTAACAGCGCGTTTTGGCTGGCGCGCCATCTTCATTGGCAATATTCCCGTGATCCTCATGGCGCTAACGATGATTCGTTTTGCTGGCCCGCGTGCGCCTCTGCTGAAAACGCCGAAAAAAGCCAGACCGCGTTTCGATGTTGAAGGCAGCGTGCTTCTGGCCGCATCACTGACGCTTCTCGTGTTGGCGACACAGATTGCCGATGCAAGAGCCCTGTGGATCGGAGTCACCGGCGTTGCGTCACTGGCGTTGTTCGTCGTGTGGGAACGGCGAACGGCCGAACCCGTCCTGGACCTTCGTCTTTATTTGCGACGAGCCTTTGCCGCGGGAAACGCAGTCATTGGACTCCAGAACCTCGCCATGTATGCATTGTTGTTTCAACTTCCGATCTTCTTCGAGCAGGTTCGCGGCGTCGAACGCGGTGTCACGGGACGAACGATCATTGGAATGATGATCGCAATGGTCGTGCTTGCGCCTTTTGGCGGCCGGCTCTCGGAAAGAATCGGAGCGCGGTCGACGGTGTTCGCGGGTTCGCTCGTAACGCTTTCCGGCATCTATATGATCGGCAGCTTTCAATCGCTCAACACTCCTGTCGATGTCTTACCGGGGCTCATTCTGCTTGGCGCGGGTCTCGGACTGTCATCCGCTCCATCTCAGGCAGCCGCAATGACCGCCGTCGCTCCGGCCGAAGCCGGTATGGCCGGCGGTGCCATTTCCACGGCTCGCTACATCGGTGGAGTCATCGGCATTTCCGCACTTGGTTATCTCCTCAAATCCAACTCGACCGACACCGCGCACACCACCGCCACTTTTGTTTACGCCGGCGCTCTGGTGATCGCTGCGGTCTGGTCTCTGGTACTACCCGGCCGAAATTCGGTGTCAGGCGTATAGATCACCTAATTTTCGTGTAACCATCGCATCAGGCCCAGCACAGTGGCTTCCAGGGACTTCCACATTGTGATGAGTTCTTCCCGTTGATTGGCTCGGCTCATTCGCTCAATCTCTTCCAGGACGGGGTCCATCACTTCTTTGGTCGGAACCATTGCTTCGAGCTCTTCCTTGAATTGCGCAAGCACGCGCTGCAATTGATTGATCGTTACGGTTGCTCCGAAGAACACGATCGCGTCGCGGATTGATGCATACGAGAAGCCAAGTGAAAGAGCCTGAGAGACGTGGCCTGGTACGACTCCGAGATGCACTTGAAGCTTATTCATGTCGGGCTCGGTGAGAAACCGCATCGGCACCTCGAACGTCCAACTGCGAGGGAGTCCCGGAAGCTCCTGAATCTGTCGCAATATCCTCACAATCTCGCTGTGCCGAAGATGCCGGTTCGGCAGTTGCAATAGGAAGAATGCGTAAAGGAACGCCGAATCGGGCCAGATTCGTTCCCGACGGTCGCGCGCCTTCAACGAAGCGTCAAGTTGAAAGCTCGACTTGAGCGTCTCCGTTGCAATCTTCGCGTTGCCATACCAGGCCTCGGCCAAACTAGGGTGAACGAGCGCCAGTTGATCTGTAGTAATTGATGAAATCCTTTTAGGCAAAGGCATCCACTCGGCCTTGCGCATGTCGAGGTAGGAGAAGGTCGCAAAGTCGTGATCCGCGATCTTCAATCCCAGATCCTTACGAAGGGCTGCAACGATTCCGTTGATCGCTCCGAGCCACTCCATATCCTGGAGTGGTGAAAACGGCTGAGTGTGCGAACCTTCAGGCAGAACCAGATTCAGCTCGAAGTCGCGAACCAGTGAGGTTCCGATCGCGTTGATTTCGTCCAGCAGTGTCGCGGTTTTGTCAGCATCGCTTTTCTCGAACACTTCGTCACCGCTATATTCGGCTAGATGATGTTCGAGGGCGCGCAGCCCCTCGGCATCCGCGTGGAAGGCGGTGAACGCGCTCAACGGTTCCCGCGACATCTGATCCGGATCGGAGTCGATCAACAGGGCAACAACGGTGCGTTCGTCGGCCCGTACACCGAGTAGCGCTCCGGCTTCGAACGCCATCCAGTCGTGCTTTGCTTCAGTGGTCACGCACAGGATGCCGATTGTGGAGCTCGTCAGTCCGTCCAGGAGTGTTGTTGCCCACGACATGCCCTTTTCCATCTCGCTCGACAGCCAGGGCTCGAACGTAGGAAAGGCGCCGCTGATCCACGTACGCATCGCGTGTGCAATTCGATGCGATCGATCGCCGGACCAACTGATGAACACTCTATTAGCGACACTCATATAGATCGCTTGGCCAATCCTTCGTACTTCATGAGGCGATGCTTCACATATTTAGCGATCGCTTTGGCTTCGCGCTGATACTGGGAAGTGACGGTCCGGTGGACCAGCGCGATATTGCGCGTCATCAGACGCGAAACCAGTCGGGGTGCACGCATCCATTCTTCACGTGCAAGGTCAAGACACTCCAGATCTACAGACTCGAACTTCTCGAGGCCCATGTCCGGAAGGCTTTGGATAGCGGTCATCCGCGACACGACCGACGTCCACTCCTCATCGTTGAACGGCGCAGAATTCGGCACAGGAAGCACGCGGTTCGGTAAGACGAGCACGATCTGAAAGTCATGGGTAGACGTTCCGGGCACAGAATCGAGATCGTACAGCAGGTCATCACATGTCGCCTCGAATCGGCGGAGAACAGACCCTTCGTTGTCCCCATTGGTGAATGAGCGGGACAGATCGCGCACCAGCCTCCGAAAATCCTCTTTGCTGGGTCGAACCGCCTGAAACATTCCGAGGGGTGACGTCGAGAGGAATGACTCTGGCACGTCGAGCAGCACAGGTACGACTGGTTTACCTGTCCCGAGAGCGCGAAAGCATGCTCCAAGCTGAAGGTGCACCCACGGCGATGACGCCTGCTCGCCGACGACGCACACCAAAGCGGCCCCGGCGTTGTGTAGAGCTAGCGGGAGTGTAGTTTGCCAATGCGAGTCGGCCCGAACGTCCGGAGCGAATGCGACCTGTACACCGGGCAATACGCGACCTATCCACTTTGACAGAGCGTCGGAAAGGGCACTGCCGCACTTATCGAGCCACGCAATGAAAATTCTCTCTGGATCGGGAGTCATTTGTTCAAGGTTTGCGAACAGTATGAAGGCCAGGTGTACTTCGGGCAAACAAAGTTACATCCGCGACGTAGAAATCTTCCAATCATTTCGCTTCTTACTGGCCGGTGATTCGATAGAAGATCCCTCCACTGTCACAGCTAGGAGAAAAGCAAATGCTGAAGTCATTGGACATCCTGATTGGGGTTTCGCTGATCATGCTCATCGTCAGCATGACCGTCACGGTCGTCACGCAGGCCTGGACCAGCCTCTTCAACAAACGCGGTAAGTATCTATTGGTCGGCATCAGCGATCTTTTGCGGTTGATCGACCCTGAACTCAAGAAAGCAACCTCCGACGATATTGCGAAGAAGGTTCTGTCTCATGAACTGGTACGCGGCTTATCTTCGCGGCTTGGCAACGTCGTCCGCCGGGAGGAACTCACAAACCTCCTGCTATCAATACGGCGGCATTCATGGTCCGGGGCGGTCGCAGCGTTCGTGCACGCCAGCTCCTAGGCCGCGTCGAGCGACTTCGTGGCGAGGCTGAACACCTACTTTGACGATATGATGGATCGGGTGACCGAACGGTTCACCTTTTCAACCCGCATGGTGACCTTCGTTGCCTCGCTTACAATTGCGGTCGTCACTCAACTCGATGTCATTGCGGTGGTCAATAAGCTCAGCATGGACGACAAGATGCGTGATGCGTTCGTTCAGGAAGCGATCAAAGTAGCGCCGACAGGTTCGACTTCATCCTCGGCGACTTTAGGAGTCGATGAGGCCAAGGCGCGAGACTACTATCTCTTTCTTGGAAAGGCGGGTGTGCTGAATCTGCCGACGTCCAAAAACTGGGTCAATAACTGGTCTAACGTCAGTGTGGCCGGAATCTTCCTGTCTGCCCTGCTACTCAGTTTGGGTGCTCCGTTTTGGTACGCACAGTTGAACAACCTGCTTCGTCTGCGATCGGTTATTGCGCATAAGGATGAAGCCGAACGAAAAGATCGGCAGTCCCTGACACAAAAAACAGCGCCCGTCGAGTCTGAACGCGGCGACCTCACGGCGGTAGGTTAGTCATGCTGACATGGATTGGCTGTGCGTCGCAGAATTATCGAGTTGGACGGCCTGGTGGCCACAAGCCCGAGCTCATCGTGTTGCATCGGTCGGGAGGTTCGCTCGAGGAACTGTCCACTCGCTTCAATGACGGAACGACTTCTTTGTCGGCCCACTATGCCGTCGGAGAATCCGGCGTGGTGAATCAGTTCGTCAAAGACGAAGATACGGCTTTTCATGCGGGGATGATGACGAATCCGACGTCGAGCCACGTGCGCGGGAAACCTGGCGTCAATCCAAATTTCTATTCGATTGGGATCGAGCACGAAGGCGGCAGCAACGCCGCGTGGTCCGAACCGATGCTCAACGCGACGGCAGCATTGATCAGCAAGGTCGGCAAGCGTTGGACCATTCCCCTGGACGAGCATCACATCATCACCCATGCCGCAATCCGCCCTTCATCGCAGTGTCCGGGTGTCGGGTTTGACATCAAAGAGATTGTCCGGCGCGTTCGTGAACCCGAGAGCACACTCTCCAATCGCGTGACCGTGGTGCCCAACACCAACCTGCGCAGCGGCCCGAACACCGGCGGAGCGATCTTCGGAGTCCTGCCCGCGGGATCGGAAGTATTGGTGACGGGCTTCGTCGAAGGCGAGCGTATCAAGGGAAATAACCTTTGGTATATCGACGAACTGCAACATTACTTCTGGGCCGGAGCTACTGATCGTCCGCAGCCCGGCATCGTTGTCGAGGAGTCGGGCGCGACAACCGACTTGAAAGAGCGCCCCTTTGATCCGCTACTCGACGAAATCAACTTCAACCGCAGTTTGGCGCTGCCGACAAGCCAGTACTATCCGGTGGTCACCAGGAAGAATCTGATTGTTCTTCACTTCACGGCCGGCAGTACAGCGCGCGGTGCCGTCGATTCGTGGAAGTCCACGCCCGCGCATGTGGCTACAGCCTACGTCGTCGAACGCGACGGCACGATTTACGAGGTGTTTAATCCGGCCTACCACCTCGGCGTCAAGGGTGGAGACGTTCATGAAAAGAGATCGATCGGTATTGAAATCGTCAATGTAGGTGCGCTCCGGCAGTCGCCGCAGAACGCTGATGTCTTGAATTGGTGGCCGCCTGAAGAAAAGTTTCGCACGAAATACTGCCAACTCGACGAACAGGATCGATACGTTCGTGGGAATTATCGCGGCGAGAAATTCTTTGCGACATTTCCGGTAGTGCAGATGAAAGCCGTGTCGCAGCTGACTGGTTATCTCTTGCGGCGCTTTTCGATTCCCGCTCAGATTCCGTCTTCAGCGGTATGTAGCGAGTGCGACCCGCAGTTCTTTCAAGATTACGCGGGTATTGCCAACCACGGAAATTTCCGGCGCGACAAGACGGATATTGGTCCGGCATTTCCCTGGGATGCATTGAACGTCTAGAGACCGGAACTAAAACCGCTAGCCGTCCACGATCACGATTGGTTTCCTCGAATAATACGTTGAGAAAAAGCTAAACGCGCATCAGGATTTCCTGAACAACCGGACGGAGCCTATCAAGCATGGTTCCGAGGACACGGAGTCCTTCCGACTCAACTGCACAATCTGAAAGGAAGTGACTGATGAAAACCACTTATCGATCGGATCTCAAGGCCCATCTCTCGGTGGACGATCAGAATAAGGTCCGCCATATTCGACACAGCCAGGAATATTGGGAAAGCGAAAGCAACGTCGCGCGCGTTTCGGCGGAAACCTACCTGAACAGTTGGGCCGAGGTCCTGCAGATTCCGAAGGATCAGCTGCGAACCTTGAGCAAGAGAGTGTCGTTCGACAATCCACGACAGCAGGAAGTCGAATATCAGCTCAGCGAAGAGAAGCACATGTTCGATTCGACCACCGTTGGTTACTACCAGACGTATCTCAATACGCCGGTGTGGCGCAAAGGGCTGTCGGTGAAGATCAAGCAAAACCCGAACCGGGTGATCGGATCGACCAACAACAGCGAAGACGGCCTGAAAGGGTCGCTTCCCGACAAAAGAATCATCGAGCGTTACAAGTCGATCTTTCGCCAGGCTTCCGCTCGCAAGATTGCGGCGGCTGCGGGACTCGGTAAAGCGGCGGACGACGATGAGAGCTTGAAATTCGTCTTGAACCTGATTCGTGTGAGCGGTGCGACGGTTACAAGACGCAAGGGTGGCAGAGCCGTCCGTGACAATGACAGATCGCGTTTGCTCAGCGGCAGATTTTTTATTTACAAATACGAGCCGGCGAAGCGATACGCGGGGAAACCCGAGCCTCCTGCGCAAAGGAAGCCGGGAATGCCGGGCGAAGAAAAGGAAGTGCCGCTTCTTAAAGTACCGCCGGTCTCCCGCAAGATCGAGAAGGGGCGCGCCTACCTGGTCGCGGAGTTGATTTTCAGGTTCAAGCCAGCCGGTCTTTCGGCTTTGGTCTGGTTGATCCTGGTCGAGATCGAGACCGGATCGATTCTCTATATCGAATGCATGACCTGCGGTGTCAACGGACTCGTTTTCAAACGGGACCCGATGGTTTCCAGCGGCGATCTCACGATTACGTCCGATCAAACGAGCGCAGTGCTTGATGATTATGACTTCGACGAGGTCCTGAATGATCTTGACCCGCCGTCTGGCGGAAATCAGAACCTGAGCGGCCTTTACGTCGTCATTCAAGAAGAGGATGACCCGGTCATTGCACCTCCCGTCGTCGCAGGCGGCACGGACTTCGACTTCGATCCGCGCACCAACGATTTCGGCGCAGTCAACGCCTACTATCATCAGACCGAACTGTTCAGGACGATCGAAGATCTGGGCTTCGTCATTGCCGACTATTTCGACGGCTCCACATTTCCAATTCCGGTCGATCATCGGGCGAGCTTTAACGTTGCCAGTGGAGAGGAGATCAATGCGTTCTGGGATCCCAACGGGACGGGAGGCACCGAATTACTCGGCTTCTGTCTGTGTGACCTGACTGATCTGACGAACCCGCTTGGTCGCGCAGTGGATCCTTATGTTCACTGGCACGAAATGGGTGGGCACGGCACGCTAGCTAGGCGATCACGTGGGTAGCGGAAATCTCGGATTCTCCCATAGTCACGGCGATGGATTGGCCGCTATTCAAAACGATCCCGAATCCGCTTTGCGCGCCCTTCCGGAACGCTTTCGCTACGCTCCGTTTCGTCCCTTTACGACCGAGCGGCGGTTTGACCGTCCGGTTGCAACCTGGGCCTGGAATGGCGGCGCCAACGACGACGGTGTGTACCTCAGCGAACAAATTCTGGCTACGTGCCACTTCCGGATTTACCAATCCGTCGGCGGTGACGCGGCTGATCTCAATCGAAGATTATTTGCTTCTCGGCTCGTTACGTATCTCATTCTGCGCACCACGGCCAATCTGACTTCCGGAACCAATCCGAACGACCCCGAACTGTGGTGCGAAGAAATGCAAGACACCGATCTCGAAAACTGGACATCGGAAGGTCTGGATGGCGGGGCCTATAACAAGGTTATTCGCTGGGCATTTGAAAAGCAGGGCAGCTTTCAGCCGGCCGGTGCGCCCGTACCCGTGACAACGGTTGGAGACCCGCCGGCGGTTGATGTTTACATCGACGACGGGCGAGGTGGCGAATATCCGTACATTTACGCCCATTGGCACAACCAGTCCATGTGGAACCGTAACGCAGCCGACGGACTGACCGTTCATCAGAACGCCAACGACACTCAAACGAACTACATGTACGCAAAGGTCAAGAATCGCGGAACCACGGACGCCAACAACGTGACCGTGAGGGCGTATCATTCGCTGCCCGGAGCCGGCTTGACCTGGCCGACCGACTTCGTTGAGATGAATCCTGTCGGGGGCCTGCCGATCGCCAACATCGCAGCCAACAACGCTGCCGAGGTTACGGTCGGTCCTTTCGAATGGGAACCGAACATCAATGTTTACGGCCACGATTGTGTGCTGATGATCGCATCCGTGAGTGGTGATCCCAGCAATGTCGACAATTTCACTGCAGGGGAGACGATCGAGGAATGGCGGCTCGTTCCGCATGACAATAACGTGGGCCAGCGCAACGTCTCCGTCGTTCCTGGCGAAGGCGGCGGCGAGGCGCTGATGGCCGCTCTCGATGGCGCGGTTTTCATGGCGGGGAACAACCTGAACAGACGAGCCGTCATGGAACTGCGCGTCAGCATGCCGAAGGTGCTGGCCGACAAAGGCTGGTTGCTGCAATTCAACGGCATTCCCAATAACAGATTCCCATTGAAGTCCGGCGAGAAACGCAAAGTTCAGTTGCTGCTCAAGCAAGGGACGGAGTTTACCAAAGCGGACATCGAAGCAGCCGCCGACCGAATGATCCAGGTGAGCCTGCTTGCAAACGGCATGACGTTGGGTGGCATGTCCTACTATGTCGATCCCAATCTCAAGACACCCTCTGGCGGCAAACAGCCGGCCGGAAAGGATTGCGGCGTCGCGGCGCAAAAGCTCCTCGATTGCCTGAAGATCTCCGGCGGCCAAAAAGTGAAAAAGGTCTGTGTGAAGAAAGTTTCTGTGGATATCGAACTGTCTAACGATTGTGACTGTGACTGAGTAATTCAAGGGTCAGACGTAAATTCGGGGTCAGGCGTATAGTTCCCCAATTTCCGGAACGGAAATTGGGGAACTATACGCCTGACCCCGAATTTACGACGTTGCGATGGGATGGACGTATAATCAATGCTCCAACGACAAGGAGGCTCAGAGTGCGAGCGTTTACGTTCAGCATCATTTTGGTCGTCCTTATCTCCGTCTTTGCCTTTGCGCAGACTGAAAAGCCACCCGCTTTCGAGGCTGCAGAAATCCGAGCAAGTCCGGCCACGACAATTCCGTTTATGACCGGCGGCGTTCTCCGCGGCGGACGTTACGAGTTGCGAACGGCAACCATGATCGACATGATCACGGCGGCCTATGGACTTGACGACGACAGCAAGGTGGTCGGCGGTCCGAGTTGGCTCGGCGTAAGCCGATTCGACGTGATTGCCAAAGCTCCGGTGTCCACTTCGCCGGAAACGGTTCGCAAAATGTTGCAATCGCTTCTCGCGGACCGCTTCAAACTCAAAATCCACAACGACAACCGGCCGCTGCCTGTCTTCGTTCTGACCGCCGGCAAGGGCACACCAAAGATGAAGCAATCCGACGGTTCCGGCAGTTCCGGATGCCAGCAGCAACCGCTACCGTCCCAGCCAGGCGTCGTACCATACCAGGTGTTTTCATGCCGCAATGTGAGCATGAAACAATTTGCTGAGGATATTCGAGGATTGGCGCCCGCCTATCTCGTCGACCCCGTCGTGGATTCGACTGACCTGAAGGGAACCTGGGATTTCGAAATCAAATGGACGGCGCGCGGCCAACTCGTCGCCGCCGGATCTGACGGCATCAACATCTTCGATGCGGTCGACAAACAACTCGGTCTCAAGCTGGACCCTCAGAAGGTGTCGCTGCCGGTTATCGTCGTCGATGCAGTCAGCGACAAGCCCACCGACAATCTTCCGGGCGTTGCCCAAGTCATTCCTCCGGCGCCGACCGAGTTTGAAGTGGCGGTCATCAAGCCGACGCCACCGGACTCCACCGATCCGCCACGAGGAGGGATTCAGCCCGGAGGCCGGGTCGACGCTCATGCAATCACATTGAAAAACATGATCACGCTCGCGTGGGATATCCATCCCGAAATGGTCATCGGACCGAAGTGGATCGACACCGACCGGTTCGATATCGTGGCCAAGGCGCCTGAGAGCGGTCCAACCTCCGGAGTTGCCGCGGGCCCGCCCATCGACGTTGAAACTCTGCGCACGATGCTTCGCGCATTGATCGTGGAACGTTTCAAGATGGTGACTCACAAAGAGGACCAACCGGTCAATGTCTACGCCATCCTTGCGCCGAGGACTGAAACGAAACTGAAGAAGGCCGATCCGTCCAATCGTTCGGAGTGCAGGCGCGTTGCGGGGCCTCCGGGAAACCCGTCACTCACACAGTCGTATAGTTGCACCAACACAACAATGGCTCAACTCGCCTCACAGATAGCGTCGTTGGCTCCGGCATATCTCGATCGCCCTGTCGTCGATCTCAGCGGTTTTAACGAGGCATGGGATTTTGTCTTGAGCTGGAGTCCGAAGGCACTGATTGCCAACGCCGGAGCCGGCGATCCCAGCGGCGGACTGACAATTTTTGAATCGTTCGACAGACAACTCGGTCTTAAGCTTGAGGCGCAAAAGCATCCGATGCCGGTCCTGGTGATCGATCGCATCGAGCAGAAACCGACGAATCAATGAGCATCCTCTTATTACTCGTATCCACTTTGCTGGTACAACTGCCCGGCACCAGGCAGGCCCAGATGGGGGTGGCGACCGGCCAGATTTCAAATTTAGAAGGAAAGCCCGCTCCCGGCATCCGAGTCAGCGCCATGTCTGTACCGGATCCGAAAGACCCGGCCGGAGGTGGCGGACTTCTCAGTCTTGCGGAGACGGATGCAGAAGGAAAATTTCGACTCGAAAACATTCCGCCAGGCAGGTACTACATTCAGGCCGGTCTTCTCGAATTCCCCACCTACTATCCCGGTGTAACGACTTTGGAGAGTGCGAAGGCTGTTTCCATTGAGGCCGGCGTCACGACAGAGGGTTTAGATTTCAAGATGCCGCGGCCGCCCGGAGTTCGTATCAGCGGGCGGGTTCCGAAAAATCTGACTCCGCAACCACGCATGGCGATGTTGATGCCTACGGCCGGTTCCGTCACTACCAACAACAGCACGGGTTCGTACAGCATCAGCTTTAATGGCGCCACAACAGTCGTCCGAATGGCTGGAGGCGGCTTTTCCATGATGGGAATGCCTCAACAGGCCACACTCGGGGCGGACGGCACGTTCGAATTCGTGCGCGTTAAGCCGGGGAATTATATGCTTATGCTCGCTCCGAGCACTGGGCTCAGCCGGAATATCGTGGTTGACGACAAAGATA
>Ga0137427_10000649_pt1 | contig 17305 bp, 13 predicted proteins | sample EasRivERMZT700_2_FD_102309 | JGI IMG/M metagenome (GOLD analysis project Ga0137427, IMG submission 102309) | Soil microbial communities from meander-bound floodplain in the East River, Colorado, USA - East River MetaG ERMZT700_2 | ecosystem: Environmental > Terrestrial > Soil > Floodplain ...
GGCTTTGGTACTGGCTCGATTTACACCGCCACACATCGTCCCAGATGATGCGGAGGTCCCGGAACTCCCTGATGCCGGCTTAAACACAGCGCGCGTCCACTTGACGATTGCTCTTTCGGGCGTTGCTGCGTTGGGCGCCGAAGTCGTCTGGACTCGACAACTTTCTCTGGTGTTCGGCGGAACCGTTTATACATTTTCCATTGTTCTCGCCGTATTCCTGCTTGGGCTGGGCAGCGGCAGCATTGCGGGCTCATGGATGGCGCGCAGCGTTCAACGGCCACTCCTTGCATTGGGACTCTGTCAGATCTTCGGGTGCTTAGCCATCGCGTGGACCTCGTGGGCAATCGCCTATGCTCTTCCGTACTGGCCCGCCAATGTCTCGGACCAATTCAATCCGTGGCGAACCTTTGGCGTGGATCTCCTTCGATGCTTCTGGGCGTTATTGCCGGCGACATGTTTATGGGGCGCCAGCTTCCCGCTGGCTTTGGCACAGGTCGGAACAGCGCGAGGTGAACCCGGTCGTGCGGTAGGCGGATTGTATGCGGCCAACACAGCGGGCGCGATCCTCGGCGCCGTGGTCTTCAGTCTCATCATGATTCCATGGGCTGGTTCCACAATCGCGCAACAAGTCATCATTGGCATTTCGGCGTTGAGTTCAGCGCTCGTCCTTTTAGTCGATAAGAACCATCGCAAATGGTGGATCTCCTGCCTCATCGTCGGAATATCCGTGGTTCTTGCCTGGAGTGTACCGAGGCTGCCTGGCCTGGCAGTGGCCTACGGTCGAAGTTTGCCGCGCTGGGTATCCAATCCGCCGGACATCCTGTATGTCGGCGAAGGAATCAACTCGTCGGTGGCCGTAACCGAGTGGCCGAATGGCGTGCGCAATTTTCACGTCGCCGGAAAGGTCGAGGCATCCACTGAACCCAAAGACATGCGCTTGCAGAGAATGTTGGGACACCTGTCGGCGCTGGCTCATCCGGAGCCGAAGTCTGTATTGATTGTCGGTTTTGGCGCGGGAATTACGGCGGGAGCCTTCGTGCTGTATCCGGAGGTCGAGCGGATCGTTATCTGTGAGATCGAGCCGTTGATTCCGCAGGTCGTGTCGACATACTTCGGGGCGGAGAATTATTACGTCCTGAACGACCCGCGGGTTCAGGTGATCTATGACGATGCGCGGCATTTTCTGATGACCACGCGCGAGCAATTCGACGTCATTACATCGGATCCGATTCATCCCTGGATCAAGGGAGCGGCGGCGCTCTACACCAGGGAGTACTTCGAAAATGTGCGCAGGCATCTCAAGCCGGGTGGCGTCGTCAGTCAATGGGTGCCGCTCTACGACAGCACAGGCGATGTCGTGAAGAGCGAGTTCGCAACGTTTTTTAAGTCTTTTCCAAATGGAACCGTCTGGAGCAACGACATCAAGGGGCGCGGATACGACACTGTGTTGATTGGCTGGAACGGCCCCGCCGGAATGGATCTTGATGCGTGGAGCGAGCGACTGGGTCGTCGCAATTACCAGCTCGTCATGAACTCGCTGCACGAGGTGGGGTTCACGTCGGTCTTGTCTTTGCTTTCCACTTTCGCCGGCCGGGCAACGGAACTGACGTCCTGGCTGGAGGATGCCCAAATCAACACGGACCGGGATCTGCGGCTTCAGTACCTCGCTGGCTTCTCCATGAATTCGGACATCCCCGACGAAATCTATCAGGAGTTCCTTCAGTATCGAACCTTCCCGGAAGAACTCTTCACTGGCTCCGCCAATCTTCGTGACTCTCTGCGAGAGAAAATCAGGTAGTGAACAAAAGAGCGCCGGAGGCGCGGGGCCACTCTCTTTTTGCCCCTCCGGGCCAACCGTTTTGTGACGCGGCGTTTCCATAGATGCACATATGGACGGATGGGGCAGAAGCTTTCCTGACCAGTATTTGCACGGTTATCCGTTCCACTAGATTTTCTTCTGGAGAAAGCATTAATGACTCAGAAGTCCGGCGACATGATGCAGGGCACGCTCGACATGCTCGTTCTCAAAACACTCATCTTAGGGCCGGCCCATGGACATTCCATTGCGTACGCCATCGAAGCCAGTTCCGGCGATGTGTTGCAAGTCGAACACGGGTCGCTCTATCCGTCGCTGCACCGGCTGGAAGATCAAGGATTGGTGGTTTCGTTCTGGGGAACGTCCGAAAACAATCGCAAGGCCAAGTACTACCGCATTACTCCGGCCGGCCGGAAAAAACTCGCTGACGAGCGAAGCCGATGGGAACAACTCGTTCAAGCGATCACCCGAGTTCTGGGGCCGGCATGAGCTGGAAAAAGTTCTTCCGACGTCGTCGCCGCGACGAGGACTTTTCGCAGGAACTTGAAGCACATCTGCTTCACGAGATCGACCGGAACGTCGGTCTCGGTCTGCCCTCCAATGAAGCTCGAGCCGCGGCGCTACGCAAGTTCGGCAACATCACATCGACGAAGGAAAAGGTGCACGAGATGAATACGATCAGCATCATTGAAACCTCTTTGCAGGATTTGCGCCATGGAGGCCGGCTGCTCTGGCAGAACAAGACGTTTGCGGCTGTTGCGATTCTGTCGCTGGCTTTGGGAATGGGAGCAAACACCGCGATCTTCCAACTGCTCGATGCCGTCAGACTGCGTGCATTACCGGTGATGAAACCGCAGGAGCTTGCGGAGGTGCAGATCGTCGCGAAGGGCGGACGAACCGGAAGCTTTATCAGCCGGCGGCCGACACTGACATATCCATTACTGGAACAGATCCGGGCACGCCAGCAATCGTTTTCCGACCTGATCGCGTGGGGAGCCACTCGGTTCAATCTCAATCCGAGCGGTGAAGTGCGCAGAGCTCAAGGGTTATGGGTCAGCGGAAGTTTCTTTCGAGTCCTCGGAGTTCCCGCGATTCATGGACGAGTATTCACCGCTGAGGACGACGTGCGGGGATGCTCCAACGTCGGAGCAATCATCAGTCATGGTTTCTGGCAGCGCGAGTTTGGCGGCGAACCTTCAGCCATCGGCCGTAAGATCCTGTTGGATGGACGACCTTTCGAGGTCACGGGAATAACGCCGCCCGGTTTCTTCGGCGTCGAAGTCGGGCAAGCGTTCGACGTGGCGCTTCCGCTTTGTGCCCGGTCGTTGATTGTGGATGGGCCCGACATTCTGAATCTGCGAGACACCTGGTGGCTCGCAGTAATTGGACGCCTGAAGCCAGGCAAGTCCCTTGACTCTGCCACTGCTGACCTCCAGTCCATTTCACCAGACATCTTTCGTGAAACGTTGCCGGCAAGGTACCAACCTGACGATGCCAAGAGCTACCTCAACTTCACTCTCAGGTCTGCCGACGCGACGTCGGGAGTATCGACTTTGCGCCGGGATTACGAAACACCGCTCTGGATACTCATGGCAACGACCGGCTTTGTGCTGCTGATCGCCTGTGCCAACATTGCGAACCTGATGCTGGCCCGAGCGAGCGCCCGTCAACGCGAGATCTCGATTCGACTGGCGATCGGCGCGTCACGCCGGCGGGTCATTCGACAACTATTTGCCGAGAGCTTCCTGCTTGCAGCTATCGGTGGCGCCTGTGCGATCGTGATGGCCGGTGCCTGCAGCCGCCTCCTGGTTTCATTTTTGAGCACGGACCAAAACGGACTTTTTCTCACGCTGAGCATGGATTGGCGAACGATGGCTTTCGTTGCCGGCCTGATCGTCGCAACGTGCCTTGTCTTTGGCTTGGTTCCGGCCTTTCGTGCGACGTTGGTCTCACCGGGTTCCGCCATGAAGGCTTCGGGACGAGGCCTGACGTCGAGCCGTGAGCGGCTTGGATTTCGTCGCGGGCTTGCCGTGTCGCAAGTTGCCCTTTCACTGGTCCTTCTCATTGGAGCCCTGCTCTTTGCTCGCAGCTTCAGAAATCTGCTGGTGCTCGATTTGGGATTCCGGCAGGAAGGAGTCTTGATTGCGAACGTGGACATGAGACGCCTTTCAGCATCGAAGGCTCAACTGGCCAGCGTGTACAACCAACTGGACGAAAGGCTGCCGCAAGCGGCCCAAGTCGAATCGGCTGCGCAAGTCTACATCGTGCCCATCAGCGGTTCCGGATGGAACAACAATGTCTTCGTCGCTGACGATGCCGGAAAGCGTGAAAAGGGTTTGAGCAACTTCAACGAAATCTCGCAGCACTACTTCAAGACCATGGGCATTTCCATGATTGCGGGACGAGATTTCGATTCGGGCGATACTTTATCCTCCTCAAAGAAGGCCATTGTGGACGAACCTTTCGTGCAGAAATTCATGAACGGTGTGAACCCGATCGGTAGACGCTTCGAAATCGAGGCGAGTCCGGGGGAAGCACTTCCCCAGTATGAAATCGTCGGTGTGGTTCAGAACTCGAAGTACGGCAGCCTTCGAGATGAGTTTTCGCCGACTATATATCTTCCCGCATCGCAGAATGATGATCCCCACACGGCAACCAGCTACGTGTTGCGATCCTCCGCTCCTGTCGCTGCGCTGACCGCATCGGTAAAGAGGTTGATTGCTGAGATACACCCGGAAATTGCAATTAGTTTTCAGGTACTCGACACCAGTGTTCGCAACTCTCTAGTGCGCGAAAGATTGATGGCAACCCTCACCGGATTCTTCGGATTGGTCGCGGCAATGCTCTCAACGATCGGACTGTACGGAATGCTTTCCTACACGGTTACTCAAAGACGGAATGAGATCGGTATTCGTATGGCCCTGGGTGCGAACCGGAAGGATGTGGTCTGGATGATTCTCCGCGAGGCCGGATTGGTTGTCTCGATGGGGCTGGTTATTGGTACCGGCGCAACTCTGCTAACGATGCGAACAGCAGATTCTTTGCTTTACGGTCTTACCTCCCGCGATCCAACCACACTGGTTGTGGCGATTTCATCACTAACCGTTATCGCGTTTCTTGCCGGATATATCCCTGCGAGGCGCGCGGCTACGCTGGAACCGACCAATGTCCTGCGCGAAGAATAGGCTGGTGTCAGGTACACTAAAAACATGGTAAGGCCAGTCCAGCTGCGTTAGCGGCCACATTTCCCTAGGCCTGACCCGGTCGCTAACGCAGCTGGACTGGCAGAAAGATTCCAGTCGATTGCATTTGGAGGGGCTCATGGAAAACCGGGACATGAAGGCTGTTGTTGATACCTTGAATCGAATTCTCGAAATGGAACTGGCAGGAGCAGTTCATTACACCCACTATTCGTTCATGGTCTTTGGATACAACCGAATTCCAATCGTGAAATGGCTTGAAGAACAGGCCACCGAATCCATGGCTCATGCTCGGGCGGCCGGTGAACTGGTGACGCAACTTGGCGCACATCCCTCACTGGCAATCGGTCCACTGCTCGAAACGCATAAACACGATATCGGTGACATTCTCAGAGAGTCTCTCGGCCACGAAAAATCGACACTGACGCACTATCAGAAACTTCTGGAACTGGTGCACGACAAAGACGTCATGATCGAAGAATACGCGCGAGAGCACATCTATCTGGAAACGCAGCACATCGGCGAAGTCGACAAGATGCTGCGGAAACCAGGTGACATCAAAACTTTCGAAGGATAGTCGTTACTGCACACCTAACATGGACGTCCCGGAATAGAAGGCACCGGCGACGCATGCCAGCAGGTAACTGGTGATGGCTCCCCCGATCATGGCTTTAAAACCAAGGCGGGCGATATCCCCGCGGCGAGAGGGGGCGAGTGGCGCGATGCCACCAATTTGGATCGCGATGGATGCGAAGTTCGCAAACCCACTCAACGCGTATGAAACAATGACGATCGAGCGCGGATCCAACCTGGGTATCTCACCGCGAGTAGCCGCGGCAAGAGTGCTTGAAAGGTCTGCATAAGCGATAAACTCCGTCAGGATCAGCTTCTCTCCGAGCAAACGCCCAACGGTCAGGCAATCGCGAACGGGCGTTCCCATGACGAACGCGAGCGGCCAGTGCAGCCAGCCGAGTACAAGTTGGAGGGAAAGTTTCGTTTCAACGGCCATCGGCCCGACGATCAGGAATGCAAGGTCGACGACGATAATCATTCCAATAAGCGCGATTTTCGGAATTTGCGTGCGCATCGGCTTCTCGGTATTCAGGAACAGCAACGGAAGCCACGCAGACAATCCCGTCAGTCCGACGGCTCTCGCGATCCCAGGCGACAGCATCGACGCCATTAGATAAACAATCCCAATTCCACCCAGGGCGTACCAAACCATCATCGTATCGATCTTGCCGGCGCGCTGAACCGCGATCAGGCTGAGTACCGCAGCGATAACCATGATGTTGAACTGGAGCAATCCGGAACCGTCATGAAAGAACGCTCCAATCCAGGAAACGAACAAATTGACCATTGCGATCAAGGCGATGAATGAAATCAACATCGCGGCAACGTTAATTGCCAACTGCCATCCCACGGTCGAACCATTCGCTGCAGCGTCGAGAACGTTGGCATCCTCCGATTCCGCGTCCAGTCGAATATCGCCCCTGGTCAGCGGTTCCTCCTTCTCGGGCACCATGATCTTCGCAATAATGAATGCGGCCGGCGCGGACAACACTGAAGCTGAAATCAAGTGTGCTGCGATATTCGGAAAGAACCCGACCAGCATCAGAATGTATGCCCCCAGAACGCCACCGGCAGTATTCGCGAAACCGCCAACCATAATGGCCATCAGTTCGGATCGGGTCATCTTCTCCAGGTACGGTCGTACGACAAGAGGCGCCTCTGTCTGTCCAACGAAGATGTTTGCAGAATTCGACAGCGCTTCTGCTCCGGAAACGCGCATCGTATGAGCCATGATCCTGGCGAAGAACACGACGATCTTCTGCATGATGCCGAGGTAGTACAACACCGAGAGGAGTGCGCTAAAGAAAATGATCGTCGTCAGCACTTGAAATGCAAAGATGGTTCCCGGAACCAGCCCGGTCCGAATCGCGTTTTGAATTACCGGATCTGTGGAAGTGGCGCCCAATCGGGTCAGATACTCCTTGAGGCTCATCCCGCCGCCGCCGATCTGGTCCGAACCAAGAGCGGCAAAAACAAAAACGGAACCTTCACGGGCAAAACTCAATAACGCATTGAAGACATCGTTAAGCTTCAGGAAAAATCGGGTTCCCGGCTCCCACCACAGAACGAGAAAGGCGAATGCGAATTGTAGGGCAAGCCCCCAGGCGGCGATGCGCCATGGAAATCGCTTCCGGTCTTCGGAAATCGTCCAGGCAAGAAAGATGAAAAAGAAAATTCCCAGGAACGACACCACATTCTGGATGGACATCGGCACTGCCACCTCAGGGCAGATTAACGGGCGCGAATATACTCCAAGTTCTCGCTCGAACGCGACGCCTCGTTTCTCGCCATGCCAATTGAATCGTGGTTTCACGATGGCGGACACTGGCGCGCTGATGACGACGAGAAGAGGTCGAGTACCGCCGCTGAAAATCAAAAAGGCCGGACACGGTAATCCCTGCTGCAAAGCCTCCCTCGAGCTGAAATGACAATTGACAATTGTCATTTCAAAGGCGGAGCGGATACTATTCGTTTCTATGAAGCGACTCATTCTTTTCCTGTTCGTCATCTCCAACGGTATTGCAAGTTCAGCCGCAGTTGCCCAGAAAATACCGTCCCAACTCAGCGATCAACAGTTCTGGAAGATCAGTTCAGAGTCGTCGGAGCCCGATGGAAGCTTTCGCTCGGACAACCTGCTATCGAACGAGCTGTATTTCCAGTGGGTGATCCCGGATCTAACCAAGACGGCAAAGACCGGTCGCGTTTACATGGGCGTGGGTCCTGAGCAGAACTTCACGTATATCGTCGCTCTCAAACCGAAGATTGCGTTTATCGTCGACATCCGGAGAGGCAACCTGGATCTCCACTTGATGTACAAAGCGCTCTTCGAGTTGTCGAAGGACCGCGCCGAGTTTGTCTCAAAGCTGTTTTCGAGGAAACGGCCGGAGTCGCTGACGACGCAGTCATCTATCGAAGAGATCTTCACGGCTGTTTCGAAGGTGCAGGCGAGCGAAGAAATCTATAAGGAGAATCTGGCCGCCATCACCAACCACCTGAAAGTGAAGCGTGGATTTGCGATTTCGAATGACGACGTCGGTGGCATTGAGTACGTTTACCGGAACTTTTTTACCTACGGACCAGGCATTAACTATGGCTCCAGCACCGGTGGTTTTGGCGGCGGCGGTGGCCGGGCAACTTATCAGATGCTGATGACCGCTACCGATGAGGCAGGACAATTTCGAAGTTACCTTGCGAACGAAGACAACTTTCTGTTCCTGAAGGAACTGGAAACGAAGAACCTTCTGGTACCGGTCGTTGGCGATTTCTCCGGTCCGAAAGCCATTCGCGCAGTTGGAAAGTATTTGAGGGAAATCGACGCGACGGTCTCCGCCTTCTACCTGTCGAACGTTGAAGATTATCTGTATCGGGGCGGTGTGTGGACGAATTTCTGCGAAAATGTCGCGACGCTTCCACTCGACGAGACCAGCACCTTCATTCGCTCCGTTCGCGGAGGCCGGTACGGCTTTGGCGGCGGAGGCCTGAACTCGGACCTGGGCAACATGGCCGCGGAAGTCAAAAATTGTTCCTTGCGCGCTCGTAATTAGCGATCGCTTCCTGATGCTTCAGGATATATCCAAGTTCGTCCAGATCCTCGACCAGACACATTTTAGAAAAGGCATCGATGTGAAACCGAGTGGCAGGGAATCCATCGCATGTCAAGGTCTGCGCCGTAAGGTCGATGGTCATCAGGCCTTCGACGGGAAGAGCCAATAACTTCTCATGCGTCTCGCTATCGAGTGTGATGGGTAGCAGACCATTCTTGAGTGCGTTCTGACGAAATATATCTCCGAAGCGCGTCGATATCACAGACCGGAATCCGAAATCCATCAAGGCCCAGACGGCATGCTCTCTTGAGCTGCCACATCCGAAGTTATCTCCCGCAATCAGGATCTGGGCAGTCGCCGACTCCGCTGAATTCAAGACAAAGTCTCCGCCGCTGCGCCAGTCCGCAAACAGATGCCGCCCGATTCCCTTCTTGCCGGTAACCTTGAGAAAGCGTGCGGGAATAATCTGGTCTGTGTCTATGTTCGTCCTTGGCAGTCGAACAGCTCTCGATGAAAGCGTTTGAAATTTCATGACCGTCTCGCTAAGAACCGCGCATCTGCAATGTGTCCCATCACAGCGGATGCGGCCGCAGTGAGAGGCGAGGCCAGAAACGTCCGGCCCCCTCGACCCTGACGACCCTCAAAGTTACGATTGCTCGTGCTGACTGCGGCTTGACCCGGTTCGAGTTGATCCCCGTTCATCGCGATGCACATACTGCACCCAGGTTCGCGCCACTCCGCACCGGCTTCCCTGAACACGCGGTCCAACCCTTCCGCCTCGGCCTCTCGCTTGACCTGCTGAGAACCGGCCACCACCAGTGTTCGAACTTTGGGATGCACCTTGCGGCCGCGCATAACGCCGGCGGCTTCGCGCAAATCCCGGATTCGCGAGTTTGTGCAACTACCGATGAAGATCACGTCAATGGGATAACCGAGCAATTGTTGTTGAGGCCGGAGCTTCATGTAGCGCAGCGCATCCTCGAGTTGCACACGCGTAGCGAGATCGGCAGCTTGAAGGGGATCCGGAACCCGACCGCTGATCGGGATGCTCATCGCGGGATTGGTGCCGAAAGTTATCCTCGGTTCGAGTTCTGCGCAGTCAATCGCAACCGTTTTGTCATATGACGCATCGTCGTCGCTCATCAGTGCGCGCCACCGAACAACGAATTCATCCCATTTCGGACCCTTCGGACAGAACTGGCGTCCTGAAAGATACTGGATCGTTACGTCATCTGGAGCAATCAGGCCCGCCCGCGCACCCGCTTCAATCGACATGTTGCACACGGTCATGCGCGCCTCCATGTCGAGGCCACGGATACCGGACCCCACATACTCGAACACATGACCGGTTCCACCGGCGGTCCCGATCTTCTCGATGAGCGCAAGGATCATATCTTTGGCGGTGACACCCGGATTCAAAGCCCCGTCAAAGGAGACGCGATAATTCCGCGACTTGCGTGCAAGGAGGCATTGGGTGGCGAGAACCTGCTCCACTTCCGTTGTTCCGATTCCAAATGCGAGAGCCCCGAACGCACCATGCGTTGACGTGTGGCTGTCACCGCAGACAATCACACGCCCAGGCTGAGTCAAACCCAGTTCCGGGCCGATGACATGCACAATGCCCTGGTTCGGATCGTCCAAACTGAAGAGGGGAACATCGAACTCTTCGCAGTTGGATTCGAGCCGCCGGACCTGAGCTGCGGCGTCGGCATCGACGGCCGTCAAAGATCGTGACACGGTTGGAGTCGAATGGTCGGTTGTGGCGAACGTGCAATCCGGCCGACGGACGCGCAGTCCACGGCTTCGCAATCCTTCGAAGGCCTGCGGCGACGTCACCTCGTGAACCAGATGGAGATCGACATAGATGATCGCTGGAGCGTCCGTCTCCGGTACAACGATGTGTGATTCCCAGATCTTGTCGTAAAGGGTTTTCATATCACATGGCGTCGGGCATGCGCAGAAGGTCGCACACCAGTTCGCCCATCTCCCGTGTAGATACAAAACGAACCTTGTCCCTGCCGGTCTCGCGAGCCCGGCTTCTCAAATCCTGAGTGCGAACTCCTCGAACCAACACTCGCGAGACGGCCCGCTCGACCTTGACAGCTTCCCGATGCAGACCCAAACCATGCTCCAGCAGCATCGCAACAGAGAGGATGGCGCCGATAGGATTGGCCGTTCCTTTACCGGCAATGTCCGGCGCCGAGCCGTGAACCGGTTCGAACAATCCGACCTTGCCGCCAATACTCGCGGACGGCAACAGTCCAAGACTTCCTGTCAGCATCGACGCTTCATCGCTCAGGATATCGCCGAACATGTTCGTCGTTAATATGACGTCGAACTGTTGTGGCTTCGCAATCAATTGCATCGCGCAGTTATCCACATACATGTTCTCGAAAGAAACCTGAGGATGCTCCTTTGCAACTCTTGTACAGACGTCGCGCCAGAAGAGAGAAGATTCCAGTACGTTCGCTTTATCGACCGAAACAACCTTGCGTCGCCGGCTCTTCGCGAGCTTGAACGCCATCTCGGCGATGCGTTCGACTTCTGCGGTCTCATATGCCTCGGTGTTATAGGCACTGCCCGCTTCGATACCACGCGGCTTGCCGAAATAAATGCCTCCGAGAAGCTCACGAACGATCAGCAGATCGACGCCGCGGACCGACTCTCGTCGCAAAGGAGAGGCATCCACAATTCCTTCGGCGATGGAGACCGGGCGCAGATTCGCATAGTTGCCCAGAAGCGATCGAAGCTCGAGCAAACCGCGCTCCGGACGGGTCGCCGGGGGAAGGTGGTCGTACTTGGGATGCCCGACGGCCGCCAAAAAGACCGCTGCGGAGTGCAGACAGAGTTGCCGGGTGCTCTCCGGAAGCGGCGTCCCCTCCTTGTCCATAGCAGCTGCACCGATGACTCCTTCGACAATGTCGAAAGAGTGGTTGTTCTCGAGAGCCACCGTTTCCAAAATCCGACGGGCCTCGCGAGCAACCTCAGGACCGATTCCGTCACCGGGCAGAAATGCAATTTGCGCTTTCATGAATGGCTACCAGGTCCCGGTCTTCGATCCGTTTTTTCTGATCCGCAAGTGAAAGGAAGGCCGCATATGCCCGTTCCAGTTCTTCCCGATTCAGCTCGATGCCCAGCTCGATATAACGGGACAGAAGTGCATGGCGGCCGGAATGCTTGCCCAGCACGATGGTGCTTCGTGAAACACCGACCTTTTCCGGCAACATGATTTCGTAAGTCTGTGGCGCCTTCAGCATGCCGTCCTGATGAATGCCGGCTTCGTGCGCAAAAGCGTTGTCTCCGACAATGGCTTTGTTCACCTGCACCGCTTTTCCGGTCAACCTCGTCAGGAGCTGGCTGGATCGATAGAGTTCTTCGGTCTTGATGCTGGTCGTCGCATTGAAATACCGGCTGCGAACATCAATCGCCATGACGATTTCTTCGAGCGCGGCATTCCCGGCTCGCTCACCGATGCCATTGATAGCACATTCCACCTGTCGCGCTCCGTTCTCGATGCCGGCCAGGCTGTTGGCCACGGCCAGACCAAGATCATCGTGACAATGAGTGCTGATAATGACGCCGTCCAGATTGCGGATGCGTTCACGTAGCGTTCTAATCAATAGACCGTACTCGGCAGGCGTTTGATATCCAACTGTGTCCGGTACATTCACAATCCGCGCGCCCGCTTCGATTACGGCTTCAAGTACGGTGCACAGATAGTTCATCTCGGTCCGCCCGGCATCCTCGGCCGAAAACTCCACTTCGTCGCACAGGCTCCGGGCGCGTTCCACTGCCTTTACCGCCAGATCCAACGCTTCGCCGCGAGTCTTTCCGAGCTTGTGCTTGAGGTGTATATCGCTGGTCGCGAGAAACGTATGAATGCGGGGCTTCGCAGCGCCTTCCAGTGCCTGCCAGCATCGGTCGATATCGCCGGGTACGGCTCTGGACAGGCCGGCGATCCTGACGCTTCGAATCTCGGCCGCAATCCGCTTTGTCGCCTCGAAGTCGCCCTCGGAAGCCACGGGAAAGCCGGCTTCAATGATGTCCACCCGCAGTCTCTCGAGCTGCCGCGCCATCTCCAGCTTTTCTGCCACATTCATGCTGAAGCCAGGAGCTTGCTCGCCGTCTCTCAGTGTTGTGTCAAAGATTTCGATTTTGTCCATTTGGTCTGCCTCGCAAGAACAGAATTCAAAAACAATTGCTGAAAGCTTTGGACGATCTCATCACGCCGGATCGATCCCGACGCCTTGTACCACTGGTAGGTCCAGTTCAACATTCCCAGCAAAGCGAAAGCCGCGAGCTTCGGATTCACATCCTTGACCTTGTATTTCTTCGTCACCGCAGCGATCAGTTCCGTCGTCATCCGCACGTATTGCTTCTTGCGACGATTGATCTTGTTACGATCCGCGGTCGATAGAGTTCTGCACTCGTGAAGGAGCCCTGTGACTTCGAGATTACGCTCTTCAAGCACCAGGCGCAGATGCAGCTCGATCATGGTCATTAGTCGATCGACGGGATCGACGATTTTCTTCAGAGGTTCGATTACGCTGGATTCGGTCAGGTCCAGGCCGTAGTCGAGGATCGTGTACAGGAGGCTCTCTTTGCTGGAAATGTGGTGATACAGGCCGGCCTTTGTCAGGCCTGCAGCCGCAGCCACGTCACTCATCGAGGTCTTGTCGTAGCCCTTCTGATGAAAGACCTCTGCCGCAACTTCGAACACCCGGTTTCGCGGAATCGTTTTTGTCGACTGCATTGCACCTACCGACCGATCGGTAGGTAGATTAGTCGATAGTGGACTGCCGGTCAAGCCAGGATTCCGCGGGCTGAAGCCCGCGGACTACAAGGTTCGCAAGAACGCGATCAGCGCGGAACGGTCGACTGGACTCAGCTTCAAGCCAAAAGGATGGCCTTTCAGCGAACGGTTCGGATCGAACCATGATTCCAGACTCGGCGCTCCACCATTATGTTCGAGAGGTCCGCGATACCAGACGCCGCGAAGTGAAGGCACTTTGTAGTATCCGGTTGCCTTTCGCGTCTGCAATGCAAGCCGGGGATCGGTCCCGACAGACCGCTCGATGATGTCGTATTTACGCAGATGTTCGGCGGGAACCTCGAACCCTTCGGCCGGAGTGAGTTTGTTGCTCGTATACAGAGGCGGAGTATGACAGTTCACACATCCTTCAGTGGTGAAGACGCGTCGTCCTCTTTCAGAAACTGCGGTCGCCTTGTTCGGATTCTCAGGTGGTTTCAGCGAATAAAGGAACATGGCCAACGCGTACATTTGCTCGTCGCTGTAACGTTCGAGGTTCTTCGGATCGGGCAGCGGATTGAGCAGGGCGAAGCTGCCGAAACGGTCGAATGAGTTTGTGCCTTGTACCAGTGCCACATAGCGCATGAGATCGCCGACCGATCGTTGAATGACCATGCCGGTGTGATCCAGATGCCGAACGTCTTTGACGCCGATAAGATCAGGTATCTGTGCAGGCTGGAAAAGGCTCAGGTTCACACGCGTGGTTACGCCGGCCGGGATAGAACCATAGACTGACGCGATCTGCTCCAGAGTCATGGTATCGACCGCGTCGATCGGGTTGGGCTTCAACCACGGAGTCGAAAAGAACGTTCTCTGGCCGAGGCGGATGGCATCCAGCAACGATTGCGGGTTCGGCGTCCTGGACGCCTGATCGCGCAAGTTGTAGGCGATCGCCCGGTCGACCGGAAAGTTTCCCTGCGCGCCCTTTAATAGCGTTCCGTCGGGCATGATACGCGCGTGACACATCAGGCATGCCCCTCCACCGACTTCGACGGTTCCCTTTTTCCGAACGACGTATCGAGAGAACGGCATGATCCCGTCCATCGTCAGAGGGATACTGTTTTCCCGATACCACGCGGGATCGCGGACCTGAGACAGCTTGAACGTAGCGCCATAACCGATGGGAGCGTCGAACACGATTTCTCCCGCACGAACCCAGTCCTCGGCTGAAGTCAGCGTCGCCGGATCGAAGGCAGCTTCCGGTTCCTGTCCAGCCAGATAATCCATGTAGCCCGATGGTTCTCTGCCCGGTGCGTAAACGGGATAGCTTTTGTAAATCGATCTGACTGGGATTCGATAGTAGTAATCCGAGGCGACGTGTTTCGGTGAAGACTCTGAATTTGCCAACGGCAGTTCCATCGACGCCAATGCTTCGTCGTCCCAAACCTTTGGAATGTTGATCGACCGGTTGGGAGACTGAAGAGATTGAGCAGGTTCACACAGCGTGATCAAACCAACGAGTAAGAAGAGGAATGTTGTGGTTTTCAGGATCGAAGATGTCATATTGAAGTCGAATCAGCGCGCGCAGCGAAAACCCACCGTGGCGGTGCGGTGAGATGGGTTGGTGAAGTTGCGGTAGTGCAGGGCCAGAAGCCTCTCATCGTTATCGGACCAGCCGCCGCCGCGAATAACTCTGTACTGACCATTAACCGGACCTTTGGGATTATTCTCGGGACTGGTTGAGAAATATGAGCGCCCGTACCAGTCGCTGACCCATTCCCAAAGATTGCCGGTCACATCAAATAAACCGAAGCCATTGGCTGGATACGAACCCACCGTCGTCGGACCGTTCGGAAAGCCGTAATGCGCCAGCTTCACTTGAGCGCTGCCACGCGTCGCCCCGGCCGCGCGTGGCCGAAGCTCTTCGCCCCACGGATACATCGTACTTTCCACACCGCCACGCGCCGCCCGTTCCCATTCGGCCTCAGTCGGCAGACGCTTTCCAGCAAAAGTACAATATGCCACCGCATCGTCCCATGAAACGTTGTATACGGGCAGCTTCTCGAGACCCGCAGGGACTTTGCCGCCAATCCAATGAAAAGGTTTTCGGTGCCGGGTTGCGACGGCAAATCGTTCGTAGTCGGAATTCGTTACCTCGTATTTGTCGATCGAATACGCATCCAAATAGACGAGGTGAGCCGGTTGATCATCGAGTCGTGGCCGCAAGTGCATACCGAGTTCATCGAGAAGAAACATTCGGCTTCGGCCCATCCAGAATTCACCGCTGGGAACCGCGACCATCGCCGCATTGTCCTGAGCAGGAAGGGGGAGAACCACAAGAAGCACAAAAGGCACAAAAACAGCTAAGACCCTTGTTCGCGTTTTTCCTATTTTGTGCATCTTGTGCTTCTTGTGGTTTTTCTACTCTTCACTCGAACAGCGGTCCGAGTTCATCGTTGCTGATGAATTCGCCGCCTCCGACCGGTGCGGTCTGGACGTATTCATAGCCGCGTCCCGAAGGCGTGCTATCGACTCGCTTTCCCCAATCGATACCTAACGCCGAGTAGATGGTGGCGGTGGTGTTGTCCATGAACGGTTGTTCGCGGTGGTTCCAGCCGGTCTCGACAACTTTCGATGCGTCTCCGTTCGTCGCGCCGATTGCGCGGCCGCCCTTCACCCCGCCACCGGCAAACAAAGACGTGTATGACTCGCGGTAGTGATCTCGGCCGGCGACGGCATTCATGGCGGGAGTCCGTCCGAATTCGCTGGTGGCAATGATAAGCGTTTCGTCCAACAGAGTCTTTCCCTGAACGCTGCCGGGAAGCGAGGACAGATCCTTTATTAAATTAGCGAAGCCTTTGTCGAAGCGCTCGCAATTGACGTAGTGGTTGACGCGCTTGGTTCGGTCGAAAATGAAGCTGTGTTGATCCCAGCGATTTCCGTCGTAGACATGGATGAAACGGGTTCCGCCATCGGCCTTTAACAGATTTCGGGCGAGAACGAGACCGAGACCATACTCGTCATTACCGTATCTTTCCTTCTCTTCGTTTGTAACTCGAAAGACGCCAGGCCAGCGATGATCGCTCTCTATCCGGCGGGCATCCGCATAGAACGTGCGGTAGTCCACCGCCTGTTTTCCCATTCGTGAACGTCCTGCAGCGACAACGTTTTCGAACTCCTGCAGGAGAGACCAGCGGCGTTCGAGCGTTGCGTTTAGCGTCGCCGAACTCTCACCGAAAGAGTCGAGGACGGTCGTGGGATCCAGATCAAGGCCGGTTGTTCGAGTCGGCAAAAAACCACAGCCGATTCCGCCATTAGCGGATCTGGTCAGGTAGGTACTGATGTAGGTTGGAAACGTGTCGGACTCTCTCCGACGGGATTCGAGTTCGTACGCGATGACGCTGCCGAGTGCCGGAATTTCCCGTGCAATCGCGACGTTCAGAGCCCGTCCGGTTTGCGTGTGGTACTGGCCGATGAAATGAATCATTTCATTTGCGCGCATGGAACGGACGAACGCCACTCTGTCGATATATTCGGGAGCCCTGGGAAACAGCGTTTTCGACAAATAGATATCCGAAGTCAGCTTCTGCACGTCCAGATCTTTCGGAGTGTAGCGTGTTTCTTTGAAGTCCCAGCAGTCCGCCTGACTTATGGCCCCGCCCATCTCAATAAGGATGCAGTTCCGCGCCGTCCCTCGCGGATTCACTTTCGCGCTGGCTCTGACTTTCAACGGACTTAAGACTTCACCGGACCAGGCTGCGGTCAGCGCCAGACTTCCCCATTTCAACACTTGCCGTCTGTTCATGATCTTCTCGACTCCGCGGTTCCTGCCCGGGGCCCCTCGCTACCGCTCGGGTACTGTTGTCTCTCCAGCCCCACATCAGTACCCGAGCGGTAGCGAGGGGCCCCGGCAGGGTTCTGA
>Ga0137427_10000650_pt1 | contig 17299 bp, 15 predicted proteins | sample EasRivERMZT700_2_FD_102309 | JGI IMG/M metagenome (GOLD analysis project Ga0137427, IMG submission 102309) | Soil microbial communities from meander-bound floodplain in the East River, Colorado, USA - East River MetaG ERMZT700_2 | ecosystem: Environmental > Terrestrial > Soil > Floodplain ...
GCCGTCTTCGCAATGCCGGCACGAGCGTTGGTATAGATGATGGGAAAATCGAGTTGGTCTTCGGTGGCGTCGAGATCGATGAAAAGGTCGTACAGCTCGTTGACGACTTCCTGCACGCGCGCATCCGGCCGGTCGATCTTGTTGATGACGGCGATGGCGGGGAGCTTCGACTCAAGAGCCTTCATCAACACATATCGCGTCTGCGGAAGCGGACCCTCGCTGGCATCGACGAGGAGGACAACGCCGTCCACCATTTTCAGGGCACGTTCGACTTCACCACCGAAGTCGCTGTGACCCGGCGTATCGACGATATTGATCTTCACACCGTGATAACGAATGCCCGTCGTTTTGGCGAGAATGGTGATGCCGCGCTCGCGCTCGAGGTCGTTGGAATCCATGACGCGCTCCACAACTTCCTCGTTTGCTCTGAAGATTCCGCTCTGTCTCAACATGGCGTCAACCAGCGTGGTTTTGCCGTGGTCGACGTGGGCGATGATTGCTATGTTACGAATAAGGTCATTGGCCATAACCAACCATCATAGCGTAGAGTACGCGGATGCCGGCCGGATACTCGAAGCGCTCTCTCGTCGAGAAACTTGGCATCAAACCCGGTTCGCGTATCTCGATCCTTCATTCACCTGAAGGTTTTGACGCGACCCTGGGGCCGCTGCCTGCGAGCGCTACACTCCTGCCGAAAGCCACAAAAGAAATGGATTACATCCACGCCTTCTTCACATCCGGAAAGGCGTTGGATCGCGAATTCCCCGTCCTAATGAAGGCTCTGAAGCAAAACGGCACACTGTGGATTTCCTGGCCCAAGAAAGCAGCTAAGGTCGAAACAGACGTAACAGAAACGGTTGTGCGCGAAATCGGCCTCCGTCACGGCCTTGTTGACGTCAAGATTTGCGCGGTTGACGATGTGTGGTCCGGCCTCAAATTCATGTACCGATTGAAAGATCGAACGCCTTAATGCTCCCACGCCCCGCCCGCCTCGTTCACGCCATGGGACGGGACATTTGACATTCGACACGTGACACGTGACGTTTGACATCCGAGGGGCGTGCTTCCCGGATGTCAAACGTCGCGTGTCAAATGTCAAATGTCCCGTCCCATGGCGTGAACTAAGACGGAGACCTTACGGGAAATTACTCCCATTGCCAAATTCGCGATTGCCGGTTATTGTCGGCGCCCCTAACGGACATCGTGAGGGCCGCCGATATAGAAGTAGAGGTAGTAAGCCCATGGCGAATGCACGCCTCACTCGTCGCGAAGTGATTGTTAGTACCGGTAAAGTAATTGCCGGCGCCGCCCTCTTCGGAACACATTCGGCCGCGCAATCCATACCGTCACCCACATCGAACGTAAAACAACTGTCACTGCCGCCGATAGATTCACTGGACCCTGCTGCTCATTCGCACGCCGAGAATCTCTTCTGGACCGACATCATGAGAGAACATACAGCGTTCCTTGCTCTACTCATGCCGGGTCCGGATCTCGCCGCGCAGCGAGCAAGAGCGGAAGCGCTCCAGCACAGCTTCTCGACTCAACTTGATCGAATCCGTTCCACAACTACCGATCGCTCGAACTTCGCCGCATTGAACCAGGCAACGGTTGAGTCGATTAAACCGCTTATCGAACTCAAGCAATCGATCCTCGATTCACAGAATGCCGGAAAGGTCCATACGCTCATTTGGCCGACCTTTCTTGAACACGCCATTCATGAGGCCCAGCGCGGCTCGGCGCGACTCGCAAGACTCGCATCCGGCGACGTGACGCTGACCTACATTGAGGTGCTCGAATTCTGGACGGAAATGATGAGTGACCACGCCGCCCTGCTGGCGCACCTCCTGGATCCCAAAGAAGCCGACCTGATCGCCACGGCGCTCGATACCAGCGCGCAGTTCAAGGGTTACCGCAACAACGTTCAATCCAAAGGGCTGAGAGGCGTACAGGTTCTCACCGCGGCTGAGGAGCTGATTGATTTTGAGACCGCCACTCAAACTGGTGTGAATCTCGGTACCATTCGCAGCATCATCCCGCCAATGCTGGCCGATCACGTCCGCCGGGAAGCGCTGAAATTCGTCGACGAATTGAAGCGCACGGCATACAGGACATAAGTGGTCCATCTATAGAGATTTTTTTGGAGATCGGCTTGCAACAAAAGCACTTGACGCACAGTCGTAACTGACTTAAAAGCAACAGAACCGGTACAACGGCGTACCAAGCATCGAAGACAACGAAGTCCTGTGGCGAATAACGTTCGCTGCCGGACTTTTTTTGTTTTCGGAAGAAGAATCGGAGAAGGAGTTAGCCCACGATGACCAAGACCTTGGCCGTTATTTTTGCCACCCTGCTGGTGTTGTGCGTGTCTGCCCCGCTCATGGCACAGACCACTGCCGATGTGTCAGCCCCGGCGCCGGCCCCAGCGATCGACGGCGGCGACACCGCCTTCGTTCTGATATCCGCAGCCCTGGTGCTGTTAATGACCATTCCCGGTCTCGCGCTTTTCTACAGCGGAATGGTACGCACGAAAAATGTGCTCGGTACATTGATGCAGAGCTTCATCCTCGTCGGGCTGATCACCGTCCAGTGGGCGCTTTTGGGTTACAGCCTCGCGTTCTCAACCGGCAATAGTCTGATCGGAAGTCTCGACTGGATCGGTCTCAACAATGTCGGACTGACGCCCAACGCCGATTACGCCGCGACCATTCCTCATCAGGCGTACATGGTGTTCCAACTGATGTTCGCCATCATCACTCCCGCGTTGATGACCGGTGCGTTTGCCGAGCGCATGAAGTTTTCGACGTTCATGCTGTTCTCATTGCTATGGGCAACCTTCATTTACGATCCGCTCGCGCACTGGGTGTGGGGTACTGGAGGCTGGCTTCGTACTCTCGGTGCTCTGGACTTCGCTGGTGGAACCGTCGTGCACATCAGTTCCGGTGTGTCGGCATTTGTGGCGATTTTGATCATCGGTAAACGTCTCGGTTATGGAGTGGAACCGACGGCGCCACACAACCTGCCGTTTACGGTGATCGGTGCGTCGTTGCTTTGGGTCGGTTGGTTTGGCTTCAATGCGGGTTCTGCTGTAGCGGCGAATGGTCTCGCCGTCAGTGCATTTGTCGTCACACACTTTGCGGCGGCTGCCGCAGCGTTGTCATGGATTATCGCGGAGTGGATCGCGAGAGGTAAACCGACCATGCTCGGAGCTGCGTCCGGCGCTGTTGCCGGTCTTGTCGCGATCACACCGGGATCGGGTTTCGTTGGACCCATGTCCGCCATCATCATCGGTCTTGCGGCGGGTGTCCTGTGTTACTCGGCCTGCATGGTCAAGAGTCGATTCGGTTACGACGATTCACTCGATGTTGTGGGTGTGCACGGAGTAGGCGGAGTGTTCGGCGCGCTGGCGACCGGCATTTTCGCGTCGAAGGCCGTGAATCCAGCGGGCGCTGACGGGCTCATCTACGGAAATTTTGCTCTACTTCAAGCGCAAGTCATTGCCGTTGTGGCCACTATCGTTTTCGCAGGACTCGGCACTGCAGCCATTCTCGGCGCTCTCAAACTCGTGATGAGCCTGCGAGTGAGCAAGGAAGAGGAACGGATGGGTCTGGATCTCAGCCAGCACAGTGAAAGCGCGTACACGTTCACGAACGACTATGATGAGCCGGCCCCGAATTGGGCGATGTCCCAACACAAGGCCACTCCGGTAGCAAATCCAGTGTTTGAGGAGCGTTAGCTCAAAGGCTGGGGGAATCGGAGATTGGACGAATCCTGCAACTCAAAACCGAAATCCCGAAATCTCAAAGTGGACGGGCTTTGCCCAACAAATGGGCAAACCCCCGTCCACTTTGAGATTTCGGGATTTCGGTTTTGAGTTGCAGGATTCGTCCAATCTCCGATTCCCCGCCTTTCGAGTTTTGGTAAGCCACCTGCACCACCCTCTTCTGGAGGCTTGGTGCTATGTTTCTGCCCAGTCTTTCTCTAGCTCTTTTTTTCTCATTAGCGTCCCCCAGCGAACCACAGTGGTTTAAGAAATCCGTTATCACCCTGACAGACATGTCCGAGGTACCGGGCATGGTGATTGAACCCGGTGTCTACATACTGAAGGCGGATGAGACTTCCGGTTCGGATCGTTTAGAGGTTCAGCTCTTAAATAAGGATGAATCGCAGATCCTGACAAAGTTCATGGCGGTGCCGGATCACCGGCAACGGCCGGAAGGCGACACCATCGTCACGTTCTTCGAGGGAGTAACGAGTGGCCCACGACCTATTCAAACCTGGTTCTACGTTGGTGAGATGAATGGTTACGAATTCGTCTACCCGCCGCACCGGGCGAAGGAAATTGCGAAGCAAACCAACGATCATGTCATGGCGGCCGAATCCACGGACGGCGACGTCATAGCGATTACATCGAGTGGAACGGAGGTCGTGGTTTTCGAATCAAAGTCGAAGCTGGCAAAAAAAGCTGCGGTCACGGAAGAACCGAAACGAGAAAAGCCGCAGCCCAACACGGCGACCAAGTCGAAAAAACCCAGAACTACTCGTGGGAAGCCCTGAGTTATGCGCAGACTCGACCGTGCTCTCTGGATTGTCGGCGTGGTGTGCCTGGGCACATTCATCCTGTTTACGCTTCAAAGGCGCTTCTATCAGGAGGAACTCAACGACACGTTCGATCAGATGGTTGAGGCCCCTGCACCGGCACCGACGTCGGCGCCGGAGGCCCCGGCCAGGCGAATGCGGGAAGGCGATCTGGTCGGCCGGCTGGAGATTCCACGGCTCAGCGTATCGGTGATGGTACTCGAGGGGATAGCGTCGAGAACATTGCGGCTCGGAGCCGGACACATACCGGGAACCCCGTTACCGGGCGCCATCGGTAATTCGGGCATTGCCGCTCATCGCGACACGTTCTTCCGGCCGTTGTCCAGGATCGAAACCAATGACGAAATCGTGTTTCACACGCCATCAAAGAAATCAACCTATCGAGTTGTTTCGACCAAGATCGTTATGCCCAATGATGTAGAGGTACTGAAGCCGAATGGCAAAGACACGATTACTCTCGTCACCTGCTATCCTTTTTATTACATAGGCCCGGCGCCGAAACGATTCATCGTCACGGCTACGGTCGGTGAGACGGCCTCCGTGGAAGCAGGCGCGGGCTCAGGAAAGTGAATTTGGGGGACGGGGAGATTTGACACGTGACGTGTGACATTCGACATCCGAGGGACGTGGCTCCCCGGATGTCCAATGTCACACGTCAAACGTCACGTGTCAAATCTCCCCGTCCCCTTTTAGTTCGAGGTCTTCTTCACACCAGGCGTAACGAAATCCGGCGCGGCGTCACCGAAAATGTAGTGATTGAACCAGGCAAGGTTGTGCTCCATCACCGCGCGCATCGCCTTGGGCTTGTTGATGCCGTGACCGAACCCTTTATAGACGACCATGTCCACCGGCACCTTACGATCCTCCAGCGCCTGCCGGAGTTGATACCCATTCGGGATCGGTACGCGACGGTCCAGTTCTCCGTGCTGGATGAGCGTGGGCGTTTTCGCATTCTTGACATAAGAAATCGGCGAAGTCTTCCTGTAGATTTCCGGATCGTTCACCGGGTTATCGCCAAGGTAGTTCAGCGTGAACTGAGTGATGTCCGTGTTGTAGTAATACGTGGCCCAGTCCGAAATCCCCGCGCCGACGGAAATCGCCGCAAACTTCGTGGACGATGTGGTCAGAAAGGCCGAGATATAACCACCCTGACTCCACCCCATGCACGCGACTTTCTGCGGATCCACGAATCCCTTTGCGATGAGACTGTCGACGCCGGAAATCACATCCCAGGCATCGCCGACTCCGAGGTTCTTGATGTTTAGTCGCCGGAAGGCTTCGCCGTATCCGGCGCTGCCGCGGTAATTCACTTTAAGAATGACGGCGCCGCGCGCCGCCCAGATATCGGATGGATAGTAGCGGGTGTCGCCACTAAGCAGTCCTGGCCTGTCGATTCCGGTCGGCCCGCCATGAATGATGCACAGCAGCGGATACTTCTTCGTCGGATCGAAGTTTGCCGGCTTGATCAGGATTCCTTCGATGGTCGCGCCGTCCTGACTCTTCCATGAAATGACTTCGCGAGTCGCCAGGGTGAAATTCTTCACCTGATTTGTCATCGTGGTGAGAGCGCGAGGAGAGAACGTTTGCACGCTCGTGACGAAAACCTCAGACAGAGACGTCGGTGAATTCGCGGTAAATGCGAGCGTCCGGCCGTCCGCCGTCATGGAAAATCCGCCGGCCATCAAATTGTCGGGCGAGGATACACGCACGCTCTTCGGCGACGCGGGATCCACACGGAACAGATGCGAGTTTGTTTTTTGCGCGCCTGAAAAGTAGATGCCGGACGAATTCCAGGTGACGAACGAGGGATCTTCATCGAAATCGGCCGTGATCGACTTCGGCGTGCCGCCATCGACAGCCATCACCGCCAGACGCCCGTTGATCGCATGGGTCAAGTTTCCCAACACGGAACGAAACACGATCATCTTGCCGTCCGGCGACCAGTTCGGGTTCGAGTCCGATCCCGCCAGATTCACGACCTTGCGGACGACGTTGTCGCTGATGTTCAGGAGATAGATGTCCGAAGTGCTGCCTTGAATGAGGTCGGGATTCAGCGTCGCGCCGAAGGCAATTCGTGTACTGTCGGGCGCCCAGGAAAAGGAACCCACATTGAAATCTTTTCCCTTGGTCCGCTGCGTACCAGCCGGCACGGCTTTCATGGACTCGGCGACATCGACAGTCCAGATGTGCACGAAGTCGTAATCGCGTCGAACGACCTGGTAGCCCGAGTACGCCTCCTCGCGATCCTTCATGGCCTGCGTTTTCGGCTCGGTTGCCGTATAGGCGATCACTTTCCCGTCCGGGGACCACGAAAAACCATTGACGCCTGTTTCGTGCTTGGTGAGAGGCAAGGCTTCGCCGCCGGATGGGCGGATCGCGAACACCTGGTTTTTATCTTCGAGTCGAGTACTGAGAAATCCAAGCCACTTGCCGTCCGGGGACCAGGCGGGTGAACTCGACGACTTCGGTCCGGCGGTCAATTGAAATTTTTCTCCGCTGCTGACGTTCGCCAGCCAGATCTGCGATGGATGGGTGTCCGTCTTGAAGTCCGTTCCGTTGATGGTGTACGCGATCCAGGCGCCGTCGGGTGAAATCTGCGTGCCGCCGATGGTCTCGATCGTCATAAGTTCGTCGATTGTGGGGACATGTTTGTCGGCGGTCTGCCCCAAAATCAGACTGGACAACAAAACAATCAGGACGAATCTAGCGATCATGGTTCAAGCCTCCCGGAAAAATTGAGGCTCCAATTCTACTTGTTTGTCGCTAGAATAGGGATTTGTAGTTTCGACGATGTCCCGTTCGTCTAGCCCGGTCTAGGACACAGCCCTTTCAAGGCTGCAGCACGGGTTCGAATCCCGTACGGGACGCTTTCCTGCGATGTCAAATGACACGTGACATTTGACATCGCAAGACCCCTCGTGGCGAAGAAACGGTTCGGGCAGCATTTCCTTTCGGACTCCAACATTCTGCGGCGGATCGTGCAGTTCGCCGAAATCCGTCAGACCGACACGGTTGTCGAAATCGGACCCGGACGAGGTGCACTCACGCGCGCTCTCGCGGAGGCAGCAAAACAAGTCATCGCCATTGAGATCGATCGAGATCTGATTGCCACCCTCCAGAAAGAGACGCCCTCCAACGTGACGATCCTTCATGCCGACGCCCTTCAGGCCGACTTTGCGGCTTTGTCCTCCGGCAGCTTTCGAATTGTCGGCAATCTTCCGTACAACGTCGCAACGCCGCTGTTCAAACGCTTCATCCAGTTTCGCTCCCACATCACCGACGTCACCGTGATGATTCAGAAAGAGGTCGCCGACCGAATTCTCGCTGCGGCGGATGACGATGCATACGGCCCCCTTTCGGTTCTCATTCAGTACTATGCAATCCCGGTTTTCGGTTTTGTCGTGCGCCCCGGATCGTTCCGGCCGAAGCCCAAGGTCGACTCAGCAGTGATTCGGCTGGAATGGCGGGCGGAAGTGAAAGATGACACCGCCTTCACCGACTTTGTACACAACGTCTTCGGTTCTCGACGCAAGAAACTGGTGAACAACATTCTGAACGTTTTTCCACACATTTCCCGTGCTCAGATTCTGTCCCAGCTAGCCGATTCCGGCATCCCTGCTGACGCCCGGCCCGAGAATCTTTCGGTAGACGACTTCCACCGTTTGTATAATCGAACTCGCAGGCATTGATGCAGACGGACAAGACAGTCGACGTCATCCCCCTCGGTGGACTCGGCGAATTCGGCATGCACATGATGGCGTTTCGATGCGACGGCACCATCATCGTCGTCGATGCCGGCATCATGTTCCCCGACGAAGAGCTCCTCGGTGTCGACATCATCGTTCCCGATATTTCATTCCTTCTCGAACATCGCGACGAAGTCAAAGCCATCATCCTGACGCATGGTCACGAAGATCACATCGGCGCATTGCCCTTCGTGCTTCCCTACCTCGATGTTCCCGTTTACGGCAGCGGCTTCACGCTGGCGCTGGTGAAAAACAAGCTGGCTCAACACGGCCTGCAGGACACCCGCCTGAATGTTGTGAAGGCGAAGGACACGGTGCAACTGGGGTGCTTCGACGTCGAGTTCTTCAACGTCACGCACTCGATCGTGGATTCCTTCGCGCTGGCGATTCGTACGCCCTTGGGCACGATGATCCACACCGGCGACTTCAAGATCGATCCGACTCCGATCGACGGCAAACTTTTCGATCTGCACACGCTCGCCGCTTACGGCCTTCAGGGTGTGATTGCCCTGTTCTCCGACAGCACCAATGCCGAACGTCCTGGACATACCGCGTCCGAGCGAACGGTTAACGATCGGCTCGAGTCGATCTTTCGCACGGCTAAAGGCCGCATCGTGCTGTCGTGCTTCACGTCGTCAATACCGCGGCTGCAACTCATCGTCGATCAGGCCAAGCAACACGATCGCGTGGTCAGCTTCCTGGGAAGACGCATGTCCGAGAATACGGAAATCGCCGAAGAGTTGGGATTCCTCAACGTTCCACCCGGTTTGATTATCCGTTCGAAGGATATTCGGAATCATCCGCGCGAACGCGTTTGCGTCGTCGCGGGCGGCTGTCAGGGCGAACCCATGTCTGCGCTCGCGCGCATGGCTCTGGACGATCACAAGGACATCAAGATCGATCCCGGAGACACCGTCATTCTGTCCGCGCGAATGATTCCCGGAAATGAGCGCGCAATCACGCGCATGATGGACCACTTTTATCGCCGTCGTGCGGAAATCTATTACCCGGATGGCGCACAGCCGCCGGTTCATGTCAGCGGTCATGCCAGCGAAGAAGAATTGAAATTGGTCATCACGCTTGTGAAACCCAGGTATTTCATTCCTATTCACGGCATGTATCGCCAGCTCCACCGGCACGCCAAACTCGCGGAAAAAACAAGTGCCGTTCAGGAGAAGGTGATCATCGCTGAGACCGGCGACATTCTGAGATTCTCCGAGAGCGGCGCCGAGGTGGTGGGAAAAGCGCCGGTTGGTCGCGTGTTGATCGACGAAGGCAGCCTGGAAGAGGTCGGCGAGGTCGTGATTCGTGACCGAAAGCACATTTCGGAGGATGGAATCGTACTTCCGATTATTGCCATCAACAAACAGACAGGCATGATCGAAATCCCTCCCGAGATCGTGCTCCGAGGTGTGGCATTCGTCGAGGAAGAGCGGCTGGTGGCGGAAAGCCGGCAGCTAGTTGTGGACACGATAACTCAGGCGTCGATTGAGGAGCGCGGCGACTACTCGCTGATGAAGGAAACAATCCGGAAGGCGCTGAAGAAATACTTCTTCAAACAGACATCGAAGCGGCCGTTCATATTGCCCGTAATCATGGAAATCTGAGGTGCGCTTCGCGGGCATCTATATGGAGGCTTCGCATTATTAAAAACCACCCCGCTCGCCTCGTGCCTCGGCTCGCTGCCCCTCCTTGCAGGAGGGGAGCCGCGGCTCCCCTCCTCGTAGGAGGGGCAGCGAGCCGAGGCACGAGGCGAGCGGGGTGGTTTTTAAATAGATCGGAGCGCAGCGACGCTCCTTTTACACCCAAAAACCTCCTATGAGCTTTTTTGAAGCGATCGTGCTCGGTACCGTTCAAGGCATTACGGAATTCCTTCCCATTTCATCGACCGCACATCTGTTCCTCGTCCCCTGGCTCCTCGGCTGGCCGCCGCACAGCTTCTCCTTCGACGTCGCGCTGCACCTCGGAACCCTCGTCGCGTTGCTGATTTATTTCCGGAAAGACTGGTTGTCTCTCGGCTCATCCGCCCTCGACTTCCTCCGCGGACGCCATTACGATCCACTCATCCTCTACATCATCGCCGCGACGATCCCCGCCGGCATTGCCGGCCTCCTGCTCGAAGACATCGTCGAGCACCAACTCCGCGATCCGCGAATCATGGCCGCGACGCTCATCGTTCTTGCCCTGGTTCTGGCTGTCGCCGAGAAAGTCGGACGTCGAAAGAAGGATCTCAAGCAGATGACGTTCGCGGATGCGATGGTCATTGGCTTCGCTCAGTGCATCGCCCTCATTCCCGGGGTATCCCGTTCCGGCGTGACCATGACCGCTGCCCTCTTCCGCGAAATGAAGCGGGAGCATGCCGCCCGGTTCTCCTTTTATCTATCGACGCCGGTCATAGGCGGCGCTGTCACGAAAAAACTCTTTGATGTTGCTCAGACCGGTCTGCCGCCCGGCGAGACCGGACCGTTCGTTTTGGGCATCGTTGTTTCCGGCGTCGTGGGGTTCGCCGCCATCAAATTCCTGCTGCGCTATCTTCAAAACCACAACACGTTCTTGTTTATCTATTACAGGATTGCACTTGGTATTGTGGTGTACCTCGCTTTCTCGACTGGTTTCCGTTAGAATGCAATTCGACCTATGTCTAGAGCTTGGGCAGCCTATCTAGCACCCGCTGAGAACCGCCGATTCAACGAATTTGTCGGACTCCTCCTTTTGGCGTTAGCCGTATTGGTGGGCCTCAGTCTGGTGTCATTCAACCCAAACGACCCCTCCTTTAATATCAGCCGAAATGTGGGTATCGACGCCAAAGCGTCGAACTTTGTCGGGGTGACCGGAGCTTACATCGCCGACGGTTTATTACAGGTTCTGGGCTACTCGAGCTTCCTGCTGCCTATTCTCCTGGGCATCTATGCCTTCTACTGGCTGGCATCGTGGCCGGTTAATAATCTCGGCACCCGTTACACCGGAATGGTCCTTCTGATCGGCACGTTATCCGCAGCGCTTTCCGCTTCGTCCTGGATACCCCGAATTCGAGGACATATTCCGGCCGGCGGCGTTTTTGGAAAACTGTTGTGGCAGTCACTGGAGTCGGTGTTGAACACGACGGGCTCAGCCGTGGTTTTGCTGACTGCATTTCTGGTTTCGCTGTTTCTTTCCACGACTTTTTCCTTCACCTGGGCACTTGATGTCCTGAAGCCGCGTTTCACGTTTGTTTCCCGTTGGGCCGATCGTTGGTCGGAATGGAAGGCCGAGAGCGAGCGCGAGGAAAGCCGGCGAAAGTTGGAGGAGAAAAAAACACCCAAGCGGCAGTTGATCGTCACGCAGCGAGAACAGCCCAAGCCCGAACCCAAGGTGGAATACAAGCCTGTGGTTCCTGAAAAGCCAGCCCGATCGACACCCGCAGCGGTGCCCGTGGCTCCGGTGACCGTCACTCGACGCTCCGAAAGCGCGACGACTAAGACTACCGATTTTCCGCCGACGACACTGCTGCATCAGCCGATCGCTCAGGGAAAAGTCGATGAGCAGGAAGTGCGCGCGCGCGCAAAACTTCTGGAACAGAAGACGCGTGAGTTCCAGGTTGACGGCGTCGTGCATCAGATTCATCCCGGGCCGGTTGTGACCACTTACGAATTCAAGCCCGAGCCCGGTGTGAAATACTCGCGGATTACCGGTCTCGGCGACGATCTCTGTCTCGCCTTGAAAGCTGAGTCCGTCCGCATCGATCGCATACCCGGGAAATCGACCGTCGGCATCGAGGTTCCCAACGATGAACGCGCCATCATCGCTCTGCGCGAAATGCTGGAGTCGCCGGAATACACGCAATCGGCGGCGCGGCTTCCGCTGGCGCTGGGTAAGGACATCACCGGCAAGATCGTCGTTTCGGATTTGCAGCGCATGCCGCATCTGCTCGCCGCGGGTTCGACCGGTACCGGAAAGAGCGTTTCGATCAACGCCATGATCCTGTCGCTGTTATTCAGAGCGCGTCCCGAGAACGTGAAGATGATCATGATCGATCCGAAACGGCTCGAGCTTGGGCTTTATCAGGACATCCCCCATCTGCTGGTGCCCGTCGTCACCGAACCCAAAATCGCGCAGAACGCGTTGCGCTGGGCCGTGACCGAAATGGAGACGCGGTACAAGAAACTGGCGAAACGCGGCGTTCGCACGCTCGAGGCGTATAACGATCAGATCAGGCAACTGCCGATTCCCGGCCTCGCCGAAGCCGGCGAGGAACTGGACCGGGAACCACTGCCCTACATCGTCATCGTCATCGACGAACTCGCCGACTTAATGATGACGGCAGCCCGCGAGGTTGAAGAATCCATCACCAGACTGGCGCAGATGGCGCGCGCGGTCGGTATTCATTTGATCCTGGCCACTCAACGACCATCCGTCGACGTCATCACAGGTTTGATCAAAGCGAACTTCCCCGCTCGCATTTCATTCCGCGTCGCATCGAAAGTCGATTCGAGAACGATTCTGGATACCAATGGCGCCGAACAACTGCTCGGCCGCGGCGACATGCTTTTTCTCCCACCGGGTTCGTCACGGTTGATGCGAGTGCATGGACCGCTGGTCACGGAAGAGGAAGTCATCAAGGTTGTGGAGTTCCTTAAGCAGCAGGGTAAACCGACCTACAACGAGAAGATTCTCGAATCGCACGAGGAGAAAGTCGAGACCGGTGAACCTGACGGCGAAATCGACGAACTTTACGACGACGCGGTTCGCATCGTCATCGAAATGGGAAAGGCCTCCACTTCCGCTCTGCAACGCCGCTTGCGCATCGGCTATGGCCGCGCCGCAAGTCTGCTCGACGCCATGGAACGTCAGGGCATCATCGGTCCTCCCGATGGAAGCAAACCCCGCGCTCTGTTGATCAATCGAGAAGACTACTTCAGCGAAACGGAATAAACTGACATCAGATGTCAATTGTCACGTGTCGAATAATTGGACACGGGACATTTGACACGTGACATTTGACATTGGGAACAGGAGAAGAACGATGGGTTTTCGCACCGATGCGATTCACGCCGGACAGGAACCGGATCCAACTACAGGCGCGGTCACCGTACCGATTTATCAGACGTCCACTTATGTCCAGGAAGGCATCGGCAAGCATAAGGGATTCGAATACGCGCGAACCCAGAACCCAACGCGAAGCGCGCTGGAAAACAATATGGCGGTGCTCGAGCGCGGCGTGGCCGGCTATGCCTTCGCATCCGGAATGGCGGCAACCACCGCTCTCACTCAACTGTTGTTGAAACAAAACGATCACGCCATCTGTTCGGACAACGTGTACGGCGGAACCTTCCGCTTATTCGACAAGATCGTGAAGCACTACGGCGTCGATTTTACCTACGTGAACACATCGAACCTGCGCGATGTCGAGAACGCCATGCGACCCAATACGAAGATGGTCTTCGTCGAGACGCCGACCAATCCCATCATGGCGATCACGGATATCCACGCTGTCGCGGAGATCGTGCATCGCTCCGGCGACGCCCGTCTTGTGGTGGACAACACGTTCATGTCGCCTTACTTTCAGCGACCGATTGAACTGGGCGCCGACATCGTCGTCCACAGCACCACCAAGTATCTCAATGGACACAGCGACAGCGTCGGAGGTGTCGTGGTGTTGAAGCGCAAGGATGACGCGGATCGGCTTCAATTTATTCAGAACGCCGCGGGCGCGATCCTGTCGCCGTTCGATTCATGGCTGGTGTTGCGCGGAATCAAGACGCTGCCGATCCGCATGGAGGCGCACAGCACGAACGGCCGGCTGGTGGCGAAGTATCTCGCGGAACACAAGAAGGTTCAGAAGATTTATTATCCCGGTCTGCCCACTCATCCCGGCCACGATCTCGCGCGACGTCAGATGTCCGGCTTCGGCGCGATGATAGCATTCGATCTTGGATCGATGGATGCCGCCCGCCAGTTCCTTGGCCGCGTCCGCTTGTGTTCGCTTGCCGAAAGTCTCGGCGGAGTCGAAACCCTGATTTCGCATCCGGCAACGATGACCCACGCATCAGTGCCGGCCGAACAGCGCACGAAATTAGGCATTACCGATGGTTTGGTGCGGATCTCCGTCGGCATCGAAGACGTGGATGACCTGATCGCCGACCTCGACGACGCCTTTGGCTAACCACCCCGGCCGCGCAGACGCGGCCACCCCTCCTTCAAAAGGAGGGGAATACGCGTGGATCAAGGCTTCTCATTCCCCTCCTTTTGAAGGAGGGGTGGCCGCGTCTGCGCGGCCGGGGTGGTTACGTCACGCTTTCATCAACCCACTCGGCGTACTTGCGGAACACATCCTCGATCGGCACCGCGGCAATCTCCGGCACTTCATAACTGTGCAGCGACTTCACCCGATCCTGCAATTGATCAAATCTTCCCCGAGTCGTCTTCATCAGGCACAGCACTTCCTCCGACCAGGTGAGCTTTCCCTCCCAGACATAACACGACCGCACGCCCGGGACGATGTTGACGCAAGCCGCCAGTTTTTCCTTCACGACGGTTTCAGCAATCTGCGAGGCCTGCTCCATCGATTCACACGTCACGAACACGATCGTTTTATCCGTCATACGTCCTCCGAAATCGCTGAAAATCATTGAAAAATAACACAAATGATCTTTTGCGCCAGTATACCGATGTGTATAATCGCGTAGCTGTGGATCACAATAGCTTGATGAAGGCTCTCCTGAATCGAATAGGGCTAGGCGTCTTCGGCCTGCTGGCAATTGCCACGCTGCTGCTTGCCATTTTCAATGACCGCGGAATGCTTCAGGTTCGATCCCAATCCTCTAAACTTTCTACCATCGAATCGGAAATCTCAAACCTCGAAACGGAGAACAAATCTCTCACTCAAGAGATCCATTCGCTCCGTACCGATCGCGGAACAATCGAAAAACTCGCACGCGAAGAACTGAAACTGGTTAAACCCGGCGAAGTCGTTCTCGTGACGCCGAGCGACATCGCCACTTCCCCGCCGCCCGCACAACCCGAGCGGTAACAAATTCGGAGGATCCTATGCGCCGAATCATTTTTCTCTTGGTGCTGCTGCTTACTGTCCAAACATCCGCGTATGCCACGTGGTCGATCGTCGCAGTGGATCGAGCCACGAAACGAGTGGTCATCGCCTCTGCAACGTGTGTCGATCGCGACGACGATTTCCTGAAAGGCGTCCAGGCCCAGGTCGTGCCGGGCAAAGGTGTGGCCGCCTGTCAGTCCGCGGCCGGAAACCAGGCGCTCGTTTTTGCAGAACTACAAAAAGGCACGGATCCCAAAGCGATTATCGAACTCGCGAGCGTGGACCCACAGTTTCAAAGCCGTCAGTTCGGCATTGTGGATTTGCAGGGACGCAGTGCGGGACATTCGGGATTGAGTAACGGCTTCGTCTCGCAGGATATTCAGGGCCAGGTTCCCGGTACCGAGATCTTTTATTCGATTCAGGGCAACATTCTGCGCAGCGGCAAAGTCATGCCGAATGCAGTGAAAGCCTTCATCGAGAACAAAGGCTCGTTGACGGATCGCGTGATGGCCGCGATGGATGCCGCGGATAACTCCGGTGGCGACAGTCGATGCACCTGCCCCGCACCGCCGACGGACGGTTCGAAACCCGAGATTGCATGCGAAGGCAGAACGTCGCACGTCGCATACATCATCATGGCAGAACCGACCGACACCATCGGCGCGAACGGCAGCGACGGCAAGTACGCGCTCTACATCACCGTGTCGCAACCGAATCGAGGCCCGGCACACAACATCAAAGCCGGCGAGAACCTCAATCCCGTAAAGACACTGCGCCTGCGATATGACGCATGGCGCAAGACTCAACCCGCTTCTTTCAAATAGTCTGGAGTCGAGATATGCGGCGAATCATTTTGTTAGGCATCGTGTTGATCGCTTTACGAACGCCCGCGTTCGCAACCTGGTCGGTCATTGCGGTGGATCGCAGCACCGGCCGTGTCGTCATCTCATCGGCGACGTGCGTGAACAGCGACGATGAGTTCTTGAAAGGCGTTCAAGCCGTGGTGGTTCCCGGCAAAGGTGTCGCCGCGTGTCAGGCCGGTGTGGATGGCACGCATCAGAATCAGACGCTGGTGTTTCAGGAACTGCAGAAAGGGACGGACCCGAAACGCATCATCGAGCTACTGGGTCAGGATCCCGGATTCCAGGGCCGGCAGTACGGAATCGTGGATCTGCAGGGTCGCATGGCGGGACATTCGGGCCTCGGAAATGGTTTCGTCACGCAGAACATTCACGGTCAGGTTCCCGGCACGGAAATCTTCTACTCCATCCAGGGCAACATTCTGCGCTCCGGCGAAGTCGTACCGAACGCCGTGAAAGCGTTTATCGATACGAGAGGCGGAATCACCGATCGTGTGATGGCCGCAATGGAAGCCGCCGATGACGCCGGTGGAGATAGCCGCTGTACCTGTGAGACTCCGGCATTACCGGAAGGCACTCCAAAGTTAGCCTGCAATGGCAGAACGTCAACGATCGCGTACATTCTGGCGGCGGATCCCGGTGACGCGAATGGCCCCGTGGATTCCTTGTTCTCGCACAACAACGGCAAGTATGCGATGTACGTCACGGTGTCTCAGCCCGTCCTGCCTGCCGGAAACAATGCAGCAGCGCGCGACTCCGGCCCAAACAAGATCAAGACGGGCGAAAACCTGAATCCCGTCAAAACGCTGCGCACCCGCTACGACGCCTGGCTGAAGGCGCATCCGGCCTTTAAGAAATGATTTAGGGGAAAGGGATCTGACAAATCCCAAATCCGCAAATCCCAATCCGAGGAGAATGCTCACTGTCGCGTTTCCCTCGGATTGGGGATTTGCGGATTTGTGGATTTGGGATTTGTCAGATCCCTTTTCCCGATTCACTCCGCTCGAGCACCTCTTCCGAAGTCAGACCGTACAACCGCGGTCGCTCAATCTCACACAAATTAAGCA
>Ga0137427_10000651_pt1 | contig 17296 bp, 10 predicted proteins | sample EasRivERMZT700_2_FD_102309 | JGI IMG/M metagenome (GOLD analysis project Ga0137427, IMG submission 102309) | Soil microbial communities from meander-bound floodplain in the East River, Colorado, USA - East River MetaG ERMZT700_2 | ecosystem: Environmental > Terrestrial > Soil > Floodplain ...
CCCAAACAAAACGGAGCCAGCCAGCGGCTGACTCGACCGCAGAAAGATCCAGCCACCGACCTGCGTCAAACTTGCCGGCATTAGCTCTCGAAATAGCTTCCCGACGCGACCTCCAGCCGGAATCGAGAAGCCGGTTCTACCGATCGTGGTCCCATCCGGCCTCAGGATAAAAAGATCTACATCGGCAGGCTCGGCAGCGGCATTCACAACAGTCATTCCCGTGTAGTAGCCGTCGCCCTCGGCGATATGGGAATAGACCAGAACTTTGGATGTTGTGGTTATATCCGTCGCACTGACGACGGCAAATGAAGGCGTGCGGATATTTCCGTAGCCGATGTATCCGATGACAAAACCCAGCGTCGACCGAACTTCAATCCATCCCGTATTCAACGTGTCATCGGAAAAACCAAACAGATCGCGCACTGTGGATCGCATCGATGCGTACCCGCCCAGTTCGAAGTGTTTGGGATTCTCGGGGAGGTCCCATTTCGTTCCATCTTCTCGGAAGGCCGTCAAGGTAACTTCCTGCGGTAATCCGCTCGCATTGACGACTCCGAAGTACGAAAGCCAATCGCCGCCGGTTGCAAACTGCGGTATGACGGACGTTTTCGAGTCCGTCGGTTCCTGCGCCGACTGGGCGATCGTCTCTCGAGCAATTGTCGTTGAAGGAAGTTCGAAATCGGCAACGACCTGATAGCCGATGAGTGAGCGAGTGGATTGCACTCTCACGTGCGACGCCGACACCAGATCAGACCCGAAAATATTCTGCAGCGTTTGGCGGATTAAGCCGTGTGCCGGCAACGCGATTTGTTTGGAGACGGTCGTGGAACCGTCCGCCGCATATAACGTCAGGACTGCGCTGACGGTTTCAGCATGGACATTAGCCACGGTAAGTTCGGTTATGGCCGCGCCACTTCCTGAAACGAACGGAAACCAAAAGTCCGAAGCCGGGGATACCGCAACGGTTCCATCGAAGTCGGTGGCGGCTGAAGTTCCGTTTAGCGAAAAACCTGTCAGACCTGAAGTGGAACTTGTAGCTTGAACCCATCCATTAAAGTCCAGTCCACTCCCAAAAATCTCACTCGAGAGGCGAGCGTGTTGGGAACCCGCCGGCAGGCTGATCGTTACGGGATTGCGGATCCCGTTTCCGGAAAGTCGTCTGCCGTCTGGTAGATACGCAGTGAATGTAACCGACCCGTCGTCTGGTGTTGGATTGGTGATGGCGATACCGGTAAAGATGTCAGGAGCGGAAATAACTCTAGGAAAATGGAGTACTGTCTGAGCGTATAACTGGTTAAACGACCAGAACAGAATGCAGGCTAAAGCTGAGAAAGCGTAACGGCCCTTCGACACGTGTAACGGTATTACAAAAAATTTTGGCCGACGCCTCCAACAACACTGCGTCAATCGGAGCGAAAGCATCCTGCATCGAACAGACGTGGCACTAGCGCATCTTCGCTTTTTGGAATTCAGTAACTTCGAACAAATGAACGGCCATCAGGCTAGACCACGCATAAGTCTGTGTCTACCCCGAATATTGGGAGAAACGCCTGATCGTCACCGGTCCCGTGTACGATGAGTTCCCATTCTTCAACTTGTGATACCTTTCCACAACCATGCGATCCGTCTTTCTTTTCCTGCTGTTAGCTACGGCTACGGCAGCGCAGAACAGCGTTTCCGACTGGCCGCAGTTCCTCGGACCAGCCCGGGATGGGGTTTACCGCGGTCCAGCTTTGGCGGAATCCTGGCCCAGCGGCGGACCGAAGGCGGTTTGGAAGAAGACGGTCGGACCGGGGTTCAGCGGTCCGGTGGTGTCGCAGGGCCGGCTTATCCTTTTCCACAGACAGGGGGACCGGGAAGTCGTTGAAGCACTGGACGCTCAGACCGGCGCCAGCCAATGGCAGTACGGTTATCCGACGACCTATCGCGACGATTTCGGCTTCGACGAAGGCCCGCGCGCGGTTCCGGTGATAGCCGAAGGCATCGTTTACACATTTGGAGCCGAGGGCCAGTTGCACGCGATCTCCCTGGAAACCGGCAAACGGATTTGGAGCGAGGACACCATGAAGCGTTTTGGCGTCGCCAAAGGCTTCTTCGGCGCCGCAGGCTCTCCCCTGGTTGAGGGAGGAAAAGTCATTGCAAATGTCGGTGGGAAGGGCGCCGGCATTGTGGCGTTTGATGCAAAAACCGGCAAGGTCCTGTGGACGGCGACCGACGACGAATCGAGTTATTCGTCCCCAGTTGGGGCGACCATCGGAGGAAAACGAACCGCCATCTTTCTGACGAGAACCGGGCTGGTCGGCCTCGATCCCGGTTCAGGACAGATTCAGTTTCAACGACGCTGGAGATCCCGACAGGCTGCCACCGTCAATGCCGCGACCCCGCTGATCATTGGCGATCAGATTTTCGTGTCCGCCGAATACGGTCCCGGCGCCGCTGTGATGCGAGTGGACGGCGCGAATCTTTCAGACCTCTGGGCGTCCGACGAAGTTCTCTCCAATCATTACTCAACAAGCGTCCATCGCGATGGTTTCCTTTTCGGTTACCACGGCCGGCAGGAATTCGGCCCAAGCTTCCGGGCGGTTGAATTGCGAACGGGTAGGGTTCGGTGGAGTGAGGAGCGCTTCAAAGCCGGCAGTGTGACTCTCGCCGGAGATCGTTTGCTGATCATGCGCGAATCGGGAGAATTGATTCTTGCAGCGGCATCGCCGGAGGCGTTCAAGCCCATTGCACGCGCCCAGATTCTCCCGGCAACCGTGCGCGCTTTTCCGGCACTGGCCAACGGGTTGTTCTATGTTCGAAACGAAAGAACGCTGGTATGCCTGGATTTGAGGCGTTGACCTATGTGGCTCTTGATCTTTTGCCTTGTCACGCAAATCTCGACGCGACCGCAAGACCTTTTCGATCAAGCCATCGCTGATTTTCAGCGTGGAAGAATCGCGGAGTCGGTTGCGGGTTTTGAAGCAGTAGTGAAACTCGCACCCGCTGCCGCTGCACAACTTTGGCAGCGCGGCATTGCCCTCTACTATGCGAACCGTTTCAAGGATTGCCGTGCTCAGTTTGAATCTCACCGGACTGTAAATCCAAACGATGTTGAGAATGCGGCGTGGCACTTCCTTTGTGTCGCCCGTGCCGAATCTCCGGAGAAGGCGCGCGCCGCCTTGCTTCCCGTAGGACCGGATCCGCGTGTACCGATGCGTCAGGTGTACGAACTGTTTCGCGGAAGCGCAAAGCCGGAAGACGTTCTGGCCGCAGCGGGAGATCGACGTGAGCCGCAGTTCTACGCTCACCTTTATCTGGGACTGTATTACGAAGCGTCAGGAAACGAGAGGCTTGCTCGAGAGCACATCACAACGGCTGCCGACAATCGCTTCGCAACCGCCGGAGGTTACATGCATGGTGTTGCGAAGGTCCATCTGGGAATTCTACAGCGCCGCAAATAAGCGGAGCGCTGGGGGCTGAGTTTTACTCGAAGGCCCCCAGCGTTACTGTGCAACTTTTTTCATTCATCAGCACCACCTCCTTATTTTTGAAGTCGGAAAGCATTCTACACCAGAATAGAGAACCTGAAAGGGGACAAGTGACATTTGACACGTGACATTTGACGTGTGACATCTCGGGGCTGACGCTCTCAAATGTCAAACGTCACGTGTCCCATGTCACGTGTCAAATGTTCCAAGAGTTCCCAAATGTCATCTCCCCAGGAGAGACGCGAAATCAGTAATCTCCGTTACAAACTGCCCGGGATCCTCCCATTGCGGCGAATGCCCTATTCCCGCATACACGCTTAACCGTGATCCGGGAATGGCCGCAAGCAACCGATCCTGGTCGTTTCGACTCGCATATGTGTCCTGATCTCCCCATATCAACCGTGTAGGCACGCGAATCCTGCCGAGTTCTCGGGTAAAGTCGGTATCCAACAGGGCTCGAAGGGTTGACTTCCAGACGCGAGCGGGGAGCTTGAGGCTCTCCCGTATGATCGTGTCCATGAATGTCGGTGGCACCGGCTTCGCGATCGTGCTCATTTGAAAACTGCGCACGATCTCCGCATCGACCGGGTCTTCCAGTTTCGACACGGTTGAATCCCAAAACTCCTTCACGCCGTCATGATTCTTAATCGAATAGAACGATCCGACGAGAACCAGTCCGCGGGTCCGTTCCGGATAGTCGAGTGCAAACCGTTGGGCGACAGTGCCACCCATGGAATGACCAACGATCAAGGCTTGCTGGAGCTTCAGCCGATCCATCAATGCCGCAACATCCGAGGCGAAAGCGCTCGGAGAGTAGTCTTCCTCGGGACGATCGCTGTCGCCGTGACCGCGCTGAGAGATGGCGACAGCATTAATAGACCGTGGAATACGAGCCATGATCCGATCGTATGATCTACGCGAATCAGTAAATCCGTGTAGAAACAAAACCGGAAAACCGAAGCTGCGTCCTTGTATAACGTAGTCGAGCCAAACTTCTTTATTGATTGTTGAAACGTTCATATTAGAGCTCCCAGATTGTTAGAGCTACCGGCGCGTACTTCCACGCTTCGGCAAACTCCTTTTTCACCCACTCCACGCCGACGGTCTTTCCCTGCGACTTCAGCGCTTCGATCAAACCAAATAGAGAGCGGCCGTTTCGCGGATTCACCGACAGATCCGACCGAAAAACATCCTCAGCTTCTGCGGCACGTCCGGCGCGCAGCAACGCACCACCTAATGCTTCGCGAACGGGGTAGTGCCACTCCGGCGGTTCCATATAGTTGAGTTTTCCTTGTAGAGCGACCGCGCGCCGGAGATTTGAGATCTCCGAATCGATATCTTTCCTTGCGCGTGCAATCTTTGCCTCCAGTTCCGCCAGGCCGACTTCAAGAACCGCCCGCGTACTGTTGTTCATCAGTGCATCCTTATCGGAAACCTGTCCGGCGATCTCGACCAGGCGTTCCTGCTCGGCCTGCGCTTCCTTAACGCGTCCAAGTCCCGCATATGCCAGCGCGCGCGAGTACCGATACATGGCGTTGACGAACCGGTCTTTTTCCTTCGGTTCGACCTGCGCCAACATCTCATTCCATTTGCTGAATCGTGTAAGAATCAACCACTCGAATGCAGCGTATGAGCCGAGCATCGGCATCGCATCCACTTCCCCGTCGACGTTCTTGCGCAGCCGGCGGGCATAATCGAGCGACTCATCGAACTTGCCCTGCATCATTCGTACATATGAAACAAAGTGCAGGTTGTGTGAGTAGTACATCAATGAGTAAAAACCCTTCGATTGGCCGGACCGCTCGACATATCGGCGATCCACTTCCGACGCCGTCTTGTTGACGACAGCCGAGGTTTCAAAGTCTCCTACCCGCAAGAAGATGTGAGAAGGCATGTGGACAATATGGCCTGCCCCGGGCATGAGCGAACCCAGGCGCTGCGCGCTGGGCAAAGCGCGTTCCGGGTTCTTCGAGGCCTCCACGGCATGGATGTAGTAGTGATTGGCTCCCGGATGATTGGGATCACGTCGTAGAACACCTTCGAGAACATTGAGAATCTCGAGAGTGTCTTCCGCTGGTTGACCGTCACTGCTCCACAAAGCCCACGGCCGGAGATTCATCAGCGACTCCGCATACAACGTGGCAGCATCGAGATCGTCGGGATAATCGATCGTGATTTGCTTCATCGCATCCTTGTAAGCGATGGCCAAATTCTTTCGATCCACCGATGGATCCTTCGAATAGCGTTCCACCAGTGCGTTAACGTAGGCCCGCTCGTTCGCCGGACTTTTTTTGCAAAGTTCGACAGCCTTCTCGATCGCCTTCCACGCCTTCGCTTCACGCTCGGGCATCGCCGGCAAGTTATAGTTCGGACCCAAAGCCAGAGCGATACCCCAATGCGGCATCGGCGAAGCCGGGTCCAATTCAGCGGCTCGAGCGAACAGCCGAGCGGCTTCGTCGTGGTTGAAACCAAAGATCAGTGCAATTCCCTGGTTGAAGAACTGTTGGGCCTGCTCCGATTTCGTCGCGATGGGGTGAACATGGTTACCGAGTCCCTCCAAAAGCTCGGCCGGTTTTGGAGCCTTCTGCGAGGCTCCATGGTTATGCTGGCTAAACAAAGACGGCGCAAAAACCAGCACCGCCCCCAGTATTAAACCTTTCAACATAAGTTTGACCCTCCGGTTGGTCTGATAAGGCACGGCCGGTACCGGGAGGGACAAAGCTGCTTTAAAATATTGGTACATAATCCCTTAGTGATCCTTTCCGTGTTCGGACCTGTTGGCGATGGTGCTGAAATATCAGCTCCTATCTAAACTTAGCATGTGATACGTTGCTGATATTTCGGCACGAAAGAAGTCCTGATGAACCAACCGGCGAGCAGTCTTGAATTGTTCTTTTCCCAGTCTCTGGACGGGTTTTTCTTCATGATGCTGGACGAACCGATCCGCTGGGACGCGGCCGAGGATAAGGAAGCCGTGCTCGATTACGTCTTCCAGCATCAGCGCATCACCAAAATCAATGACGCCATGCTGCGGCAATATGGCGCCACCGAGGAGCAGTTCCTCGGCCTTACCCCCGCCGAACTCTTCGCACACGACCTGACTCATGGCCGGGATCTCTGGCGTCGCATGTTCGACGCGGGACGTCTCCACGTCGAGAGTGATGAGCGACGGGTCGACGCCACACCTCTTAGCATCGAGGGTGATTACATCTGTTTTTTCGATGCCGAGGGAAGGATCACCGGTCACTTCGGCATTCAGCGCGACATTTCCGAGAGAAAGCGATATAGCAAAAGACTCACTCTCCTCCAGCGCATGGACCGATCGATTCTCTCAGCCCGCTCGGTGGACGATATTGTTGCAATCGCGTTGGATCACATCCAGGATCTCATTCCCGGCACTCGGGCAACGGTAACGGCGTCGCACGAGTCAGCGCGAGAAGAAGTAACGCCAAACTGCATCAGCATCCCTATGCGATCCGAGGGCAAATCGATCGGCTCACTCAAAATCGACTCCGATCAACCATGCGGCCTCACTTCCGAACACATTGAGATCGCTCACGAGGTGGCCAACAGCCTTGCGGTTGCCATCCGCCATGCGCAGTTGAATGAGCAACTCCAGGGACAGAATCTATATCTGGTGGAGGAGCTTGAACGGCAAGGGAACTTCCAGGAGATGGTCGGCATCTCCAGCGCAATGCAGCACGTTTTCCGTCTGGTGGAAATCGTCGCACGCACCGACTCCACAGTGCTTTTGCTGGGTGAAACAGGAACGGGCAAGGAGTTGATCGCACGAGCTCTTCACAACCGCAGCGCACGACAATCGAAGGCGATGATGAAAGTAAACTGTGCGGCGCTGCCGGAAAACCTCATCGAGAGCGAACTCTTCGGTCACGAAAAAGGAGCTTTCACCGGAGCGACCGCACAGAAGAAAGGCCGGTTCGAACTGGCGGACGGCGGCACGCTCTTTCTCGATGAGATCGGCGACATGCCTTTGGAAGCGCAAACGAAGCTGTTGAGGGTCCTGCAGGAACACGAGTTCGAGCGCCTCGGAAGCTCACGGACGATTCAAGTGAATGTTCGGGTCATTGCTGCTACGAATCGGGACCTTGCCCGTGAAGTGCGTCAAGGGACGTTTCGGTCGGACCTGTTCTACAGATTGAATGTGTTTCCGATTCCAGTCCCCCCGCTGCGCGAGCGCCGCGACGACATTCCGCTGCTGGCACGCCATTTTGTGCGGTTGTTCGCCGACCGGATGGGAAGGCGCATCCGCAGCATCAATCCCAAAGTTCACAAGCGACTGCAAAGTTACGACTGGCCGGGTAATGTCCGTGAGCTCGCCAACATCCTGGAACGTTCGGTCATCATCTGTCAGGCCTCCGTACTTCAGGAAGAGCACGTCGCCCTCGAAAGCGATTCTCAGGATGGCGCCGCTCGTTCGTTTCCGACGCTCGTTGAAGCTGAGCGAACTCTTATCCAACAAGCCATCGACCGGACCGGCGGCGTCCTCGGCGGACCCAACGGAGCGGCGCAGCTTCTCGGCATGAATCGATCAACACTCTGGTCGCGTATGAGGAAGCTCGGTATCGGCTCCACCCCGGATTTCCCCTCCTGAAGCGTCCCCGCGGCTGAGAACTGAAAATTGATTGTTGAATATTGTCTATTGGCAAATGAATTCGGCGTCTGGCACTTGCTTATCAGTCTTTCGTGCCTGACCCCGGATTCCATCTGCCAATAGACAATATTCAACAATCAATTTTCAGTTCTCAGCCGCATTGGAAAAACCACCCCGTGGTTTTTCTACCCATACAGGTTCTGCCCGGATTTCCCGCATTCATAGTTGAGGTGGTTATGTTCTTCGAACTCAGCATGTGGGTTTTTCTGGCAATTCTGTTGTCGCTCGGACTTCTGCTGACCTTGGATGCGATAAGGCGAGCCATCGTCGAGAGGCGGAATCGAAACAATGCTTTACATGCTTAAGGTCTATGGGCTGGTTGCGCTACTCGTATTCGGACTGGCCGGTATCTGCGTCGTCGCCCTCCGGTTGGTGACCAGCTCATTCGTAGTGAAGGGCGATCATCGGATCCACGCGCGCAGCGCGACGCGCAGGTAGATAACCGGCGAGCATCGACACGACCAGCATGGTCGCGATGGCCAAAGCGATGTTCAATCCGTCCGCGGGGGCCAACCCGAACAACATCGTCCGCACAAGCCGACCCGCGGCTAATGCTCCGGCAATTCCGATAACAATCCCAATCGCAACCATGATGAACGACTCGCCGAGCACCATGCCGATGACATCGCGCTTTTGTGCGCCCAGCGCCATGCGAATGCCGATTTCATTCGTTCGACGGGCGACGTTATATGACATCAACCCGAACAGGCCAAGAGCTGCCAGCAAAAGTGCGAGTCCTCCGAAGAGCGCGTATGACATCGCAAAGAAACGCTCCTGAGCGAACCGGCCCTCGACCAATTCCGCCTGGGTCGTCATCCGGATCAATGGGAGATTCTGATCCACCTGTCGCACGGCCTCGCGGATGGATTGCATGATCGACGCGCCGGAACCGGTAGCTCGCACTTCGAATGTTGCGCTGTTAGTGGTTTGTTGGGGAAAGGGCCGAAATGCCGTGGGCGGAGCCTCGTTACGTACGTTGTCATACTTGGTGTCGCGCACAATGCCGACGACTTCGACCTCCGCATTAGTTTCCAGAGAGAAACCGAATCGCTTTCCCAGCGAATCCTCTCCCGCGAAGTACTGCCGAGCCGTCGCCTCGTTGATAACCGCCACAGGCGGCGCCTTTGGCAAGGTATCGCGCACATCAAGAACCCGCCCACGAACCAGCGGTATTTCCATACTTTCAAAAAACTGCGGAGATACCGTCATCATCCACAAGGTCAGTCCACCACCCGGTGTTGTGCCGGTAGGCGCTTTGCCTGGAATGAACATGCTGCTCTGACTCGTGCTGCCGCTTAACAACGTGGTCTGCGAGTGGCTCACCGAGCGAACTCCCGGGATGGCCTTCAAGCTCTGATGAAGCTCATCGTAAACGTTGCCGATGCGGGCAGCGTCGTAGCCGTTCAAGCGCGGGTTGACTCCAAATATAACCAGATTCTGAGTGTTGAAGCCGACTTCCACGTTGCGCAGGTTTCGGAGCGTTTGGAGAAACAGTCCTGCGCCGATCAATACAACGACGGATATCGCGACCTGCGCCACGAGCAACGACTTGCTCAAGAACGTACGTGAACGGCTGACCGAACGACTTGTTTCTTTCATCGAACCGGACAGGTCCACTCGCGTGGTGCGTAACGCTGGAATCAGCCCGAACGAGATACCGGTGAATAAGCAGAGCGATGCGACGAAGCTGAAAACGCGCCAATCCAGTGGAGCCGTTTGTGCGAATGGCAGCAGTTGACGGCTCCAATATCCAACCAAAATCCCCAACGCCCCGCCGATGAATGCGATCAGATGGCTCTCGGTCAACAGTTGGCGCACCAGGCGGAATCGGGTAGCGCCCATCGACAGCCGGACAGAGATCTCTTTCTGACGGGCCGCTGCGCGGGACAAAAGAAGGTTCGCTACATTGGCGCACACGATGACCAACATCAGTGCTACGACCACGCTGAGAATCGTTGCAGATTTCAGCGTGCTTTCGCTGACGACATAAATGCCCCGGCTCGCCGAGTCGACTTCCAGATGAGGAACCGCCTTCCTGTTTTGATTACGCGAGAGCGCCCGCTGTTCCGGTGTGATTGAAGCTATGTACGAGGTCCAGCCATCCCGCGCCGCCGCCTGGAATGTGCCGTCCAGATTTCCGCGTACCTGTTGAAAGGAGACTCCCGGTTTCAGACGGCCGACCATTTGCAGCCACCAGTACGTTGCGTCCTGAAGCCTTGGTGGGGTGCTCGTGCCACCGTTGATCCTCGTGTCGAGCGCGAGAGGAAGCGTGATCTCCGGCGCGGAATCTGTAAGGTTTTGGATTCCGGTGAACTCCTGGGGTGTGACACCTACGATCGTGATCGGCGTGTTGTTCATGTTGACCGCCCGACCAAGGACCGTTGCCTCTCCGCCAAATCGCTTCATCCAATAGGCGTGACTGATGACGGCAACTGGAGGAGCCGATGGCGTGTCGTCTTCAGGCGTCAACGTGCGTCCGATCCGGGCGGGAACATTCAAAACTTGAAAATAATTGCCCGTGACGAAAAATAAGGAGGCAAGTTCGGCCCTGCCCTCGACTACGACGTTCAAGCTTCCGCTTGGAGCGCTTGCCGCAATGTCGGTGAGGGTCTGATTAGCCGCTCGCAGGGTCTGGTAAATCGGAAACGACGTCGTCTCCCGAATATCCTCCCCACCGGCATTTTTTCCACTGACGCCATAACTACTGGAACTTCGCCTCATCTCGTTTGTTCCGGCGTATCGTAAACGCACCAGAGTTTCAGGATGGGGAACCGGCACCGTCCGTAATAACAGTGCATTGACGCCGCTGAACAGCGCCGTATTGGCGCCGATCCCTAAAGCCAGCGACAGAAGGACCACGGCCGTCCAACCTTTGGTTTGCAGCAGCATTCGAAACGCGACCTTTAGATCCTGAAGCATTCGGTACCCCTGCGTTAAGACGTTCCACGCCCCCAAGAGGTTGACAGAAGTTTAAGAATTCGAGGCAGATGGATCAGTCAAACCGACGGCTCGGAGGAATCGGAAGTTGGACAAACGGAAACCTCAGAACCCGAAAACCCGAAATCTCAAAATGGACTGGCCAGAATGTAACGAGCGGTCCCTTTTGAGATTTCGGGTTTTCGGGTTCTGAGGTTTTCCGTTTGTCCAACTTCCGATTTATCCCGAATTCGCCGCATTACTGGTTGCGGAGGCAAGTCGCGGGGTCAACCGAGACTGCGCGACGTACCGGTACAAAGCAGGCAACTGCGGAAACCAAAACCAGTATTGTCCCGGTTCCAAACAGCAGAACGGGATTGGTAGGCCGAACTCCCAATAAGAGATCCCCGAGAAGCGGTGTCAGGGTCACAAGAAGGGCGAGTCCTATAACCACGCCTGTAACTGTCAGCAGCACTGTCTGACGGAGGACCAATTTCACGATCTGACGCCGGTCAGCCCCGAGAGCCATTCGCAGTCCTATTTCGGACGTCCGTCGATTGACGTTGTACGACGTCATCGAAAAAAGACCGCCACCGGCGAGAACGATGGCAATCGCTCCTACGACAGACAAACATGTCGCTGCCAACCGGTATAAGAAGGTCGACACCGCCATGTGTTCTTCCATAGTTCGGACGTCAAAGAGTGCGACCGTGGGATCGATTTCGCGCACGATGCGTCGCAAGGTCGAAGCGAAGGCTGCAGGATCCCCGTCCGAACGAACGTGGAGGACCAGACTAGGTTGGTAGAATTGCAGAGCCGATACATAAAGATAGGGTACTGGTGGTTCGGCCAGGTTGTCGTACTTGCTGTCCGCCGCCACACCAACGATTGTTATCGAACGATCGCCCAGTCGCAGCTTCTGGCCGACGGGGTTCGACCGCCAGTACCGGCGTGCCGCGGTTTGGTTAACGATGCCGACGTCAGCGGCGCCCTCGCGGTCGTGACTCGAAAAGTCCCTGCCCGCGACGAGCGGGATCTCTAAGGCTTCGAGGTAACGCGGGCCGACGTAGTTCAAGGTCATCATGACGTCCTCATTGCTCGAAGGAACATATCCATCAATGAACACAATGGAACGGAACTGAGCTCCAACGTTCAACGCAATTCGCCGGGCAAATGTCGCCACGCGCACTCCGGACGTGTTTTCGATGTGACCGATCAGTTCACGGAAAAAGCTTCGACCGCTTTCCATCGAGTAACCGCTTGCGAAAACATCGACTGATGCCAGGAGTACACCTTTGGGATTGAAGCCCACCTCTGAACGGCCGGCTCGATTCAGCGTCATCAAAAACAGGCCGGCGCCGACCAGCAGCACGAACGAAATGGCGATTTGCGCCACGATCAGAGTGCTGCGCAGACGGGCTCTCCGGGATGTCCCTGTTGTGGCTCCGCTTTCTTCCTTGAGAGCACCGGCGAGATTGGCGTTCGAGACTTGAAGGGCAGGAACAAGGCCAAAGGCGAAACTCGTCAGTACCGTCAGTCCGAACGCGAATACCGCCCATCTCCAGTCCACTACGACATGAAAGCCGCCAGGCAGGCCCGAGGGCGGGAAAAACGCGATTAGAAGACCCGCGGCCCAGTAGCCGAGCAGAGTGCCGACAACACCAGACGACATTGCCAGTATCAGACTCTCCAGAAGCAACTGACGCACGATCCGTGAACGAGTTGCCCCAAGTGTCGTGCGAATCGACATCTCGCGCCGCCGGTGTATGGCATGAACCAGGAGGATCCCGGCCATGTTCGCGCATGCCAATGCCAGCAGTAAAGTTGCGACGCCGGACAGCGTTGTGATCAACGGTCGCAGAAAGGCGACGCCTCCTGGCGCGTCCCACACAGCAAGCACTTTCATCACATGTGAACTGTTGGTGAACGGATAGTCGCGAGAAAGCTGGTCCGAAATCGTTTCAATCTCTGCCCGGGCCTCGCCCAAAACCACGCCTTTCGTCAATTTTCCGTAGGCCAACAACCAAAATGAATCTCTTGTGTTCAATCGGTCGCTGCCTGGAGCAATCTGCGCCTGCATCATGATGGGAATCCAAAGATCGACTATCAGCGTGGGATACGCGGAATAGAATCCCTTTGGCGCGACTCCGATGACGGTGAATGAATGTTTGTTGATCCGAATCTCACGTCCGATCATCGATAGATCACCATGGAATCGCCGATGCCAGAAATCGAAACTGATAACGACCTCAGGGGCGGCTCCTGGTTTGCGATCCACTTCCCGCGTGAAAAACACTCCCGCCGCGGGTTGAAGCTCCAGGAAGCTGAAAAAATTTCCAGTCACGAGTTGCCCCCAGACGCGATCGACGCGATCGTCAGTCGCCAGGTTCATTGCGTGAGTCGAAAATGCTATCGTGTCGCGAAGGGTGCGGACACGTTCACGAAGATCGACGAAATCGGGATATGACAACCTCACGGCGGTTCCCTGCCGAGTGTGCCCGTCGATCAGTACAAGGTCCGATTGATCGCGCACTCCGGCGATGGGTCGAAACAGAAGTCCGCTCGCCCAACTATAGACCGTCATATTCGCCCCTATACCCAGGCCCAGCGACACGATTGCCGCAACCGTCAGAGCTGGATTCTTGATCAACGACCGAGTGGCGTCTCGAATGTCGTGAATGATTCCCATAGTCCCTCCGGATTCCATTCTGGAGATCGACGAATGAATAAACGGTGAAGCTCCCGTTCATTCACCGTTCATTGATTTGTGTATAAGATGTCCTTCACATGCGGATTCTTGTTGTCGAAGACGAGCCCACGCTGGCTTCCCAGCTTGTGAAGGCGTTTCAGACTGCAGGCTATGCGGTCGATCGAAGCGCTGATGGAGAAGAAGCCGAATTCATGGCTCGTACGAACGCCTATGATGCGATCGTTCTGGACCTGGGTCTTCCAATACTGGACGGCCTGACGGTGCTCAAGAAGTGGCGAGCCGACAGGCTGTCTGCCCCTGTGCTCGTTCTAACGGCGCGACGGACCTGGCATGAAAAGGTCGAGGGAATCGACGCCGGTGCGGATGACTACTTATCGAAACCATTCGAAATGGAAGAATTGCTGGCGAGAATCCGTGCGCTGATCCGTCGATCGACGCAACAGGTTGCGCCGGAACTCCAGTGGGGTAAAGTCACTCTCGATCCACGGAAAGGGAAAGTCTTTGTCGAAGGCTCACCGGTTGCTCTGACCGCACATGAATACCGAGTGTTGTCTTACTTGATGCATCATCCCAGCCAGGTCGTTTCCCGATCCGAACTCATCGATCACATCTACGCACAGGACTTTGACCGCGATTCCAACACGATCGAAGTGTTCATCGGAAGACTGCGCAAAAAGATCGGAGCCGATATCATCGAAAACGTTCGCGGTTTGGGTTATCGGCTGCGAAGCGGTTCATGAAAGCCGCGGGTTCATTGCGTCTGTGGCTGTTGTTTGCCGCAGTTCTGTGGAGCACCGGTGCGCTGGCTGCGGGCGGCGCGGCGTTCATTGGCTGGATGAAGACCCATCTCGAAGAGAGTTATGCGGGCCGACTTCGCGCGTACATGGACGAACTGAACGCCGTGGTGCGCGTCGATTCAGGAGGGAATGTCCTTTTCCATCGGCCACTCAGCGATCCACGCTTCTCGATTCCAGGCTCCGGATTGTATTGGCAGATCGAAACGACGCTCGGATCGACTCCTTCTCCATCTCTTCAGAACCATCGGTTCACTCTTTCCAGACAGGAGCAGGAAGTCGAAACCATTTCGGAAGTTCAGGGACCTGCCGGTCCTCCGGTTCTCGCATTGATGAGAATCGTTCGCACTGAAACCGGAGAATCTTATCGTCTCGTCGTGGCTGGTCGAAATGCAGAACTCGATTCGGAGTTCGGACCATGGAACACGCACGTTGTCGCGGTTCTCTCACTAAGCGCGGCCGCCTTAATGTTCGGAGGATTCGTGGTATTTCGAAAGTCGATTCGCACGCTGGACGATCTTCGCAGCGACCTGGGATCGACACGAAACGGAACGACAGCGCGCCTGACGGGGCGCTATCCGGCGGAAGTGCAGCCGCTTGTCGATGATCTCAACTCCCTGCTGGATCACAGTGCCAGGACTCTGGACCGAACGGTCTCGCAGGCCAGCAACCTGGCCCATAGTCTGCAAACTCCGCTCGCTGTGATTGCCAACGAAGCGCAACGGCTGGACTCACCCGTTCTCCGGGAACAATGTCAATCCATGCAGAGGCAGGTGGACTATCAACTCGCGCGGGCGCGCGCGGTGGCCTCGGGTCAAAGTCTTGGTCTGCGGACTCCTATTCGGCCCGTCTCAGATCGTCTGATTCGGGCCATGAAGACCATGCATGCGAGTCGGAATCTGTTAATCGAGAATCGAATTGAGGAGACAGAGTGCTTTTGTGGTGATAGCCGCGACCTCGAGGAGATGATCGGCAATCTGATCGATAACGCGTGCAAGTGGGCAAGATCCCGAGTCGAGTTGCGTGGCGCAACACGTGACAATAGCGTCGAGATTGCAATTGATGACGATGGCCCGGGCCTTGATGCCCAAGCCAGAGAAGCTGTCTTCGCTCGCGGAGCAAGGTTGGATCAAACGGTTCCCGGTTCGGGGCTAGGATTGGCCATCACTCTCGACATCGCCACTCTATACGGGGGTACAGTCCGGATCATCGATTCCCCAATCGGCGGCCTTCGGGCCATTCTGAAACTACCCGCACCGTGATGGCGCAGTGTTCGGAAATCCGACACGAGCGCCGGGCAGAGTTGCAAAGTGAGATCAAAACCTAACGAGGGAAAGCCACTTACGCAAATTCAGCGACTGTCAATTCCTCCGACATCAGAACATTCAGACCTGCAAAAAGGTCACACTCTGTTCTTCGGTCTGCTGGCAGCACCGAGGGCGACCAGACCCAATCCAAGGAGTGACAGCACACTCGGCTCCGGTACCGTAGTGGGTGGTGCCGAAATCAACGTGGCTTTCACGGTCTCCACCGTGTTCTGGTATGTACCTGATGCCGTGGAAGTTTTGAACTTGCTATGGAATGTCAATTGAACCCAGAACGGACTGCTGCCCACGTTGAGTGGAAGCTTAATCAACTGACTGTTGTAGTTCGTGCTACTGGCAATGACGTATGGGTCGGTCACTTCATCGATGACAACAGTCGGATTAGAGGATGAGATGACCTTCACCGATTCCAGGAAATAAGATGGATCGTTAACGCCTATGAGGTCGAGGTCGTTGAACTCCAGGGTGAGGGTATTAGCCCCAAGCAAAACAGGTGGAGCCGAGAACAACAGGAACATGTTCAGGTATCCACCATTGCACGTCGAGGGATAGGAACAGGTATCTACGCTGACCCCTCTGGGTCCGTAATTACCAGAAGTGGCAGACTTTAGAGGTATGTAAAAAGGAATCGCCCCATTTGTGGGCGTTAATCCAACAGGAGTTGTCGATCCGATACCCGAAACCGCAATACCAATCGTGTCGGCCCAAGCCGGGGACACCATCACCAAAGCCATCAAAACGCCGCAAATCCAACGCGATATATTCATGTGCTCCCTCTTCATGAGCGATAACAAATCCACATTAACGCGTTTTGACTGAAGCAATACTCGTTCCCAGGTACTGATACTTTCAAATCATAGATTTATCAGCGTTTAGGCGAAAATCCTAGGGACTGAAAGCGTAAGGCAACCCGACAACAACGCAAATTCGAACGAATTTGCTCGATAATTGGCAATTGACTGATTCACCAGCCTTTCCTCTCCTGAATCTCGATTGAAAACTCGTCGGGTTTGCTTACGGTTTTAGAAACCCGGCCCTTTTCGGACAGAGCCAGCCCGACATGTAACAGATTGATATGACTAATGTAATGCGCTGAGCCGGATGGCCGAACCGATGGAAGGGATCGTGCTCAAGGCATCCGTTCATTTACCTAAGTCCGGGAGTCCAGAAAACAGGCGGCCTCCCGGTTTTAACGACATCAAGTAGTCCAAATGCATCGTACGCGACACTTCCTCACTGTAGCGTCCTTCGGCAATCTGTCGGGCTCGTGTGCTCACCCGATTGTAGAGAACAGTGTCGTCCCAAAGCTGGCAGACGGCTTCAAACCACGGCTCGATTTCGGTTTCGCTCGGAAGCTCCAGTCCATTCGGAACCATCCAGTCGGGGATGGGAACTACTCGGCCTCCGCC
>Ga0137427_10000652_pt1 | contig 17274 bp, 15 predicted proteins | sample EasRivERMZT700_2_FD_102309 | JGI IMG/M metagenome (GOLD analysis project Ga0137427, IMG submission 102309) | Soil microbial communities from meander-bound floodplain in the East River, Colorado, USA - East River MetaG ERMZT700_2 | ecosystem: Environmental > Terrestrial > Soil > Floodplain ...
GCTCTCTGTGGGACCGTCTCAATTTCACAAAAGCAAGAGAATCACTGCAAGACAACGGAAGCGGGAAGCAACGTTTTGTCCAGGAATGTGCAACGGAGCCCGAACACATCGGCCCGATGACGAAACATGTATGCGATACCGGGGGCGAGTTCCTGGCCCGAGAAAAAGTGTGATGCTGTTGTACCAATTCCCGGGTTGATCACTTTATCGATGCCATCTGATGTGGACTTGACGTGGACGTCGAGAGCGTCGACCCACACCCAGGCTCCTTGAGCATTCGGGTTGCGTTCACCCGTTACCTCGAGAACCAGAGTGTGACTCGCAGAAGCAAGCCCTAAAAGGGAGTAAAGCACCGTTTGGGCTGCGGCTTGAGACGCGAATGTGTCGATGGTGTCGATGAGGACGTTGTCCAGATAAACACGGGCTACACCCGACCATTTATCACGGTAGCCAATCCAGCGAATCCCCGTGCCGACGAAGGTAAACGTGACGCTGCTGCCTGAATCCATTGTCACCGCCGCACTGCCGCCAGCATGTGTCGAGAGGTTGTTCGTTGCCCACTCGCCGGTATAAGTGATCGCCATGTCGGTTTGATCGTATCGTACAACCCGCGTGAGTGACGATTCCGATAGCACCATCAGGTATACGTCGGTGTAGACAGTGGATGGCCCGTAAAGGCCAAAGTTGCTGTTGAAGATAATTCGGCTGCCGTCCCGGCTGGCTGAAGGCCTCGGGCTATAGTTGTAGGTGGTAAAGGGGCGGCTCCGATGGTGTGTCAACCGGCGAATCTCAGTACCATCGAGTTTCACCTGAAGGATCTCGTTCGTGTAGGCCTTCCAGTCCGTGGAATCCGGCGACGGATCACTGGGCGCATATGTTTCCATGAAGAACCCACCTCCGCTGTCCGTAGCGGAGACGTGGAACGCCAGGCTCCAATCCAGGGAAATCAGGCATGTCTGGTTTGCGTCGGACAAGCGAATCTTGACGATTGCATTAATGCAGATCGGTGTGGGGTCCGCCGCGTTGGCCCACAACAGAATCTCATCGCCGTTGGTGTCGCTGGTGACATCCATATGGCCGACTGCCCGGGCGACCTGGCGCAGGAAGTTCATATTCGGATCGAACAACTCGATGCCGTTGTACCTGGCGGTTCCAACCTGATAATAGGAAATGACGACGTTATTATTGGGTGTGATGTACAGACTGTCAAAGCTGTTGCTTCCGGCGTCGAATACAGGTCCTTTTTTGTCGTTGCTGATTGCATAAACAAAGACCGACCGGTTATCGCCTGCAAAGACAAAGTGGTTGCCGTCGGCAGACAGGTCGGACTCGCCTTTGCCACTAATCGATGCATACTCGCTGAAAGTGTGCGATACCAAGGCCTCATCGGTGGAAACATCGAGCCGCAACAACTGGTTGGCTTTGATGAAATAGAGAAAGTTCGGATAAACTCTCGACCAACGTGGCTCACAACTGGCACACACATCCAGGGTTTTGATGAATTTGCCGGAGCCGTCATAGAGCGCAAAATAGCTGGCGTGGAGGCCCAGTATCCAGGAGTTGTTGGAGTTGAACGGCGAAATCGTCGAATACTCATTCGAAATGAACGGCAGGGTCCATGGCGGATTCGCCATATTGGGCTCAACAGCGGCATTCGATATACGCCTGATCGTTGTTCCGAAGACCGGATCAAAATAGCTACTCCCGGCATCAGGAGCCGGTAGGGTGTAGTAATTCGGCGGGGAGTAGATACCACTATCCGTGAGCTGAGCAAATGCGGCCCCCCCGAATAGGAACAAGGTAAGCGTCGGCACGAAGCTGAGTTTCAGAACAATGTCGAGTCGTGCGCGCCGCGGATGTAGACGAATCACATTCGTCAAAGTCTTGGATTTAATTGCCATGAGAATCTTTGTTTCCGTTTAGTTCAAGCCCGTAATCGCTGCAACCTCGCCCATTCTGGATGAAATACCGGCTGGCTAGCCCGAGGACCCGGAGGTGGCCACAGGTCTTGTATCCCATGCGATGACACGACTTCAGAGAGTCGAAGTTATTCGACTCAACATAGGCGACCAACCCCTTGAAACCCTGGTTCCGGTATTCGTTCAGAGCGAGCGTCATGCCGATCGCGTGGAGTCGCTGGCCGCGATAGGTCTTCGAAGTGAATCCTTTGTACATGTAAACGTAGTGCGGATCGAAGTGCAAAAGGAGGTGTTTATCGACCAGGGTTGGTACTTTGGAATACCAGCCGTAGCTTGCAAGAGTTGTGCCGTCCAACACCGCGTAGCATTCATCCCCCCTGGCCAATGCATCGCGGACGAATCCTTCAGTCAATTCGTTTTCTTTGTTCCGGCCAAACGAAGAGATCACTGAGCTTTCAAGACGGACGCAATCGAGATTTGCCGGCAGAGTCAATGAAGCAGAATCGACTCGCTCGATGACGACGCATTCGAAGCTCTTCAAGTAAACAATCTTGTTGATCGATCTAATGAGAATGTCGTAGATGGCGGCTGGTCGGCCGTAGTTCCGGACATTCCGTTGAATCGATGTGATGACAGATGCGATATTCATTATCGGGATCCTGTCGTGAAGAGCATTTCATGCCGACAAACTCGAAGTGTGCAGGAAGCATCGGAGATTAGATGTGCACTTCGGCACATCGGTTTCAATTGCTGACAAATCGCGTGCCCTTCTGCACAGCATTGTTTGCCGTTCCCCGGCGACAATTCAGGTCAATGCAAAACGACGCTGCAGTACATATCCAGCCACTGGTCTTGTGGCAATGCGCGTGCGCAGCCCGGGATCTTCCGGAGAGTGCCTATCGGCACATTATCGCTTGCTCTGAATGCGATAGGTTGGCCACGGAGATAGGCGAGGCCCTGGACGACCTCGAAAGGGTACTGAGCCGTCGTCACGGTCGCATCACGCATTCCTGAATGGACCGCAATATCCCTGCTGGAATACTATCCGGCTTGTCGCCGATGCAGGGAGTGACTCGCTTTGACCTGGTCGCGGCCGGAGGCTTTGGCCAGGTAGAGCGCAGCGTCTGCAGCGCGAAAGAGTTCTTCTGATGCCGGACAAATCGGGTAAGCGGCGACGCCTGATGAGATCGTCACCCCAAACAGGACATTTCCTTCCAATTCAATATTCAGGAGTTTGACCGCGGATCTCCAGTCGTCGGCACGACGGGTTGCGTCCTCCAGCGACGTTTGGGGCATTACGATACAAAACTCGTCGCCGCCGTACCGGCAGAGGACATCGCTTGCTCGGACTTTCGACTGGAGCAAGCCTGATAGGGACTGAAGGAATAGGTCACCGGCCGCATGACCGTTCGCGTCGTTGATCCTCTTGAACCCATCCAGGTCAAGCATCACGAGCGCAACTGGCGTGCGCGAGCGTAAAGCCCGACGCAGTTCAACCTCGAGAGCTTCCACCAGGAATCGGCGATTATAGAGTCCGGTCAACGGGTCTCGGAGCGCCTGATGGCGGAGTATTTCCCTCAAACCGACATTGGCGAGCGACATAGCGATTTCGTCCGCAACAGCATGGGCCAATCGCAATTCAACGTCAGAGAAAGTCTCGCCTGAAGGATGCGGTACCCGTCTCCGCAAATGCAAAAAGCCTAACATGTCGGACCGAGCCGACATCGGTACACAGATTTGCGCGTTCTGCCCATCACGGGCTGCATGTGGACAGATCAATTCCGATTGCGGATCAATGACCATGTGAGCACTCCCACTCTGGAGCGCAACGCAGTCATCCGGGGGAAAGGTTGGTTTGCCTGCCGGGCTGTCGCCCCAGACCGCGGTCGTTTCGACCACATTCCTCGAGGAATCAATCACGCACAGCGCCCCGGAATTCAAGGGGAACAGTCGTGGCGCAAAGCTTCCGATAATCCTATAAAGTTCTTCAATAGCCGTGGCCGCCTGTAGGGAATGCGCCATTTCGTGGAGGAGAGTATTTCGTTCCAGATCGACTAGTGCCGCCTCCAGATGTTCATTTGTACTACGAACCGCATCTTCGATGCGCCGTGAAGTCGCTTCGAGAGCCATGAACCCAACATCCGATTTCCCCGACCGAAAACACACTGCCAACCAGGGGCGTGCAGTTCCCAGATAAGCAGGTTCGCCAATGATTTCTGCCTCTACCGGTTTGCCTGTGACGATGACTTTGGCCACCAATTGAAGAATAAGCGGCGACAGACTCGGCACGACTTCATCGAAAGTACTGCCGATATGCGCTTCTGGGGTTGTTTTGTGAACCTTCGCCATCACCCGATTCACTTTCACGAATCTGAAGTGGTCGTCGAGAATGGCGATCGGAACTGGGGCGTGCTCCAATGAATCAAATCGCTCAAAGGGCATCGTCCTCACCTCCTGCACTGTTTTTGAGGTTAAACAAATGCGAATGAAACACTTGCTTCAGTCGAATGGTGGGATTCTAGATTCTGGGAGTTTGAGCGTCTGTACAATACTGCACCTTTGGATGAGATTCTCGACCGCCACAGTGTGTGCGCCGTCTACGCCGGCTTCTGCTTCAGTTCAGGCAGGAGCAGCAGCTCGATCTGAGAACGATCCAGGGTTTCCTTCAGGATCAACTCATGCGCTATTCGCTCGAGTTCAGTCCGACGGCTCGTTAGGATTGTCTTTGCCCGAAGGTAAAGTCTGTCCGAAATCCGGCGCACTTCGTCATCGATGGCTTGAGCCGTTTGTTCACTGTAATTGCGTTCCTCGGTCATGAACGGAAACCGCAGAAACTGAGCACTGTGCGGTGGTCCATAGGTGAGGTGGCCAAGCCGATCGCTCATACCAAAGCGCATCACCATCTGACGCATGAGTTCGGATGCGCGCTGAAGATCATCCCCGGCACCGGTCGAAATCACGCCGTTGTAGACGCTCTCTTCGGCGGCCCGACCTCCCATCATGACCGTAATCTGATCCTCCAACTCTGGTAGCGTCATCAAATATCTCTCCTCGGTCGGTAGCTGCAGGGTATGTCCCAGGGCACCTACCGAACGGGGAATGATCGAAACCCGATGCACGGGAACGGCATGTTCGACGGACAACGCGACGAGCGCATGGCCGGTCTCATGATAGGCGACGCGTTCCTTGTCGCTGGCAGTCATCACCCGATTCTTCTTCTCGAGGCCAAGCATAACGCGATCGATGGCTTCCTCCAGATCCCGCATCTGGACCTGATCGCTGTTACGCCGCACGGCCAGTAATGCCGACTCGTTGACGATATTGGCGAGATCCGCCCCAACCATGCCCGGCGTGCGCGCCGCGATCACCTTCAGATCGGCGTCGGGCGAGAGCTTGATCTTGCTGACGTGGATGTCGAGGATGTCCTCGCGACCTTTAAGGTCGGGCCGATCGACAATGATCTGCCGATCGAATCGACCAGCCCTCATTAGCGCCGCGTCCAATACCTCAGGTGTGTTAGTCGCAGCCATGATGATGATGCCCTTGGACGTATCGAAGCCGTCCATCTCGGCCAACAGTTGATTCAACGTTTGTTCTCTCTCATCGTTGGTGAAAATCCCACCGCGGCCGCCCGCGCGTGATTTTCCGATCGCGTCCAGCTCATCTATAAAGATGATGCAGGGAGCCTTCAGCTTGGCTTGCTCAAACAGGTCTCGCACACGGGCCGCACCGACACCGACGAACATCTCGATAAACTCCGAGCCGGAGATCGAAAAGAACGGAACTCCGGCTTCACCGCTCACGGCTTTGGCAAGCAGGGTTTTGCCGGTGCCGGGAGGGCCCACGAGAAGGACTCCCTTCGGAATTCTGCCACCGAGTTGTTGGTATTTTGAGGGCTGCTTGAGGAAATCCACCACTTCCATCAGTTCGGTCCTGGCTTCATCCACTCCGGCCACGTCTTTAAAGCTGACCTTGATTTCGCTCGACTGGTCGTGAATCTTAGCGCGACTCTTTCCGAAGGTGAGCGGACCTGGCGTCTGACCCATCCTGCGACTGAGGTAACCGAACATAAGCACGAAAAACCCGATCGGTAACACCAATGGGAGCAGGGTGCTCCACCATGTGGCTGTCGTGATGTGGCCCGTGAAAGTCACCTTTTGAGCTTCAAGGTCGCCTAACAACGAAGTTTCGTCTATACCTGGAAGCCGTTGTGTCGAGATTTGCTGTGCAGCTTCTTTGTTAGCGGGATCCGTTTTGAGTGTTGCGATGATTCGTTGCTCGTCGATACGGACATCGGATATATGGCCGGCACGTACTTCGGACAAGAACTCCGTGTACGAGATCTGTTTCGGTTGAGGGACGGCGGAAAAACGCTGAACCGAATACCAAATAAAGGCTAATCCCAGTATGTAGATCAGCGGCATTGGCAATTGAAATTTCTTAACGTTAGCTATTGGCATAATCCGAAGGTCCTCCTGCCCGTGGGGACTTTGCTTACTTTGCGGGCCGTGCGTGTACGATGAACCGTTTTGGCGCAGCGCCGACGAAGTAAAACGGGTAACACGTGATCAGCGTCAGTTCCTCGCGGGCGCGGGATTCCATAACTTGAGTATCTTCCGGATCGACAATTTCAGTCGAGTCGACGACATACTCATAGGCTCGACGGACGGTTGCGACTTGAATGATGTCGCCAGGCAGTATTCCTTCCAGTTTGCGAAAAAAAGTGTCCCGATGCGCGGCGATTGCGACATTGCCTTCAGCGCCGGGCAGGGGCGTTCCGGGTACATGCCCAGCACCAACGCGCAGGGTATCCTCTGCCATGCCTTGGAAGACCATCACGGAAATGCCAACCCGGGGAACCTCGAGTTTGCCGATGAGGTCGCCCTCGCGAAGTTCGACTGCTTCCTCGATGATGGCCCGCGGCGCGGCGACTTCCTGTTCGAACGTCCACGCCTGGTAGCGTTGATAGATGCTCGCGTACGCGGCCGTGCCGCCGGCGTAGACCAGTGCGGCGACGCCGAGCCACAAAAACAATCGCTGTGCGTACCGCAACACTGAAGAATTCAAGTTCACCTCTATTTATGCCCCGGAGCAAGGTAACCCTCGCGCGTAGTAAGCCTCAAACTGCGGTCGCGGTTGCGGCCCGCTGTGACTTTCACTTTTCGAAACCGGCCGTCGCGATTGGGATTGCTGGAGCGATATCCGATCGTGTACTGGTTGCGAATTCCGCCGGCAATATCGCGCAAGACTTGCTCCAGATCATTGAGAGACTTGGGAAAGTAAGCACGTCCGCCGCTCGATCCCGCGAGCCTTCGGAGCACACGCGGATTCTGGTCCGCATCGTCTGCGTCATAAATGCCGATGGTGTAAATCGTCGCACTCGAGCGTTGCGCAATTCGAAGCACGTCATTCAGCCGGCTACGGCTTGCGTTGTCCCCGCCGTCACTCAAAACAACGAGCGCCTTACGGTCTCGCGTGCCGGTGTTCAAATGCTCGATTCCCACAGCCAGGGCGTCGTACAACGCTGTCAGGCCGGCAGGCGCAGTTCGCAGAATCGCCAGACGGATTTGATCCACATTGTTGGTGAATCGGATCGAGAGCGGCAGGCCGATATAAATGTTTTCATTGAAGTTGACGACGAACAATTCGTCTTCGGAATTGCTCGCGTTCACGAACGCGAGCGCAGCATTGGCAACATCCGCGCGTTTGTTACGCATGCTGCCACTATTGTCGATGATCAGCCCGATGCTGGCGGGGACATCTTCGGCGTTGAAGAGTGTGATGTCCTGCGCACGATTGTCCTCATAGATATTGAAATCGTCCTTCTTCAACCCGGAAACGTGCCGGCCCCTGCCGTCAGTGACCGTCAAATTCAAAACCACGAGATCAACGTCCACTGCGATCGTGTATTGCTCCCCGCCCCGGCCCTGTTGTTGCGATGATTGTCGGGCCGTGACGGGGGCTGTTGCCGAAAAGCTGATAAGCGCGATCAGTAATAGCGATCGCACAACTTCTTTACAGCTCCGCCCTATCGGGCTTGGAATCGTATCCGTTCCATGCCAGAAGCGAGATGCCAACGCCGAGGCATAGAAAACCTATCAATGCCAGCAAGGTCAGATCGCTTGCTGTTTTGGGCAATTGCGCCGCTGCCGTCTGCACCGGCGGCGGCTCTACGACGTCCGCTACCGGGATGTCTTCCCCGGTCGGTTGAATGGCCTTAATAGGCACTTCCTTCAAGGCGATGATCGGTGGTTCGTTCAAAGTTTTTGCCGGAGCTACGATATTCGGCGCAACGTCGTCGGGAATGTAGAGAACGGGTACCCTTGCGATCCTTGCCAGTTCCACAGCTTTCTTCTTAGGGTATACAAACTCCTGGCCCCAATTGTCGCCGGGATAGAACCACGCCCGGATCGCTTGCGGATCCCCGGCTGCTCTTTCCCCAAAAGTCATCACCGTCTTGTCCGTTGCCTTCAAGCGATAATTCGGAATTGCCAGGATCGTGGCATAGATATGCGACTCATCCTTATTAAAGACCTGCACAATATTCCGGTCCGACATTGAATCCAACAACTTGAACACATACGTACCAGCAGGCAGAACCTGAGCCCCGGCTCCGGGGATCTCCACCGGTCCGCTGAACGACACGGTGGTTTTCTTATTCCGCAGTTGCGCGGACGCTGTGTTTGAAAACATCGTGCAAAGCAGAGCGATACTGAAACCAAATACCAACGCCCGGCTCAAGCGTTTCGACAGATTTCGAGCAAACATTGAACAACTCCTATTTGTCTAAGACTGAGGCCAGACAGATAACCCGACTTAGTTCAGATGACCTGAGGGCGGCTGGAGAATCCCATCGCCCTTCGATTTTTCTATCTGCGTTTAGTTCGTCTTCGGTGCTTCGGACGCATACTTTTGGAGCGCTCGAAGGAACGGTTGCACAATCGCAATTGCTGCGCCTCCGACCTTTGCTTTGGACATATCTGCGGCGCCGATTTTCTTTCCGTAAACATCTCTGTTGGCGTCACCGTCCAATTGGATAACAGCGCCGTCCAAAGCGATTCCGGCGAACAAGCCCTTGGAGCGGGAATAAGAGTAGATTGCGGATTTCAAGAGAATGTCGGTCCCGGCTTCTGCTTTTCGCCCGACAGGCCCCGCCGTTGCGGAAGCGTCCGCGCCGATCTTCAACTTGCCTTTCAGTAACGGCAGGATTCCGTCACGGTTTGTAAAGACCATGATCACATCGGTCGCCTCGACCCCGAGTTGCAGGCCAAAACTTCCGCCGCCGATTTCGATGAATAGCGGTGTGCCCCAGCCGCCGTCCGCGTTTCTTTGCGCCACCAGGCCTTTGCCATATCGGCCACCAATGCCAAATGCTCCTTTGACGACATGAGGAATGACAGCGACCCCGTAAGCCTTTTTCAGAAGAGCCTCGGGTATGCCCTGATCCGGAGCTTCCATGATTTCGCTCAGGACGGTTGCAGCATTTTCTGCGCGTGCGGCCTCGCTGGTTGGCTTGACGCTGGTGCGAGCCTGAGTCAATGCGACGGCCGCATAACAACTCATAACGAATACCGCGGCCGATACCATGACAAGGAATCGTTTCGATCCCATAATTAGTGCCTCATTTCTTGGGAAGAGCGAGTCTTCGCGACTCTGATTCAAACCTTGAGCGAGTGTGCGCGTAAACCATGAAGGATAGATGTGCACAATCGTACAGGCCTCGCTATGGCTACCCCCTGTGCAGTTTTGAACAGATCGTTACCCCGCCTATCGACAATAGTCACGGACTCATATGGCAGCAATCTGGATTGAAGAAGCCGAGGAACGAAGAATGACCACAAAACAAATCAAGGATATCCGTCGGCGATTGTCCGACGAGTGCGAGACGCTGATCGGGTCGATAAACCGAAACCGGCAGGCAGTTGAAGAAATCACGCTCGAGAACACCGAAGACGAAGCCGATCTGGCGAACATCAGCCACGACAGAGACCTTCTCTACAACGTGCACAAAGGCGGGTTCGAGCGTTTGCGATCCGTCCGCGAAGCCATTAAAGCGCTTGAGAATGGTCAATACGGTGAATGTATAAGCTGCGGCAACGACATCAATAAAAAAAGACTTGAGGCCGTCCCATGGGCCACGACGTGCATCCGTTGCCAGGAAGAAGCGGAAGCGGAGCAGGTTTCTTCACGTATGTCTCTTTCCGGCCTGGATGCAGAGGCGCCGGAATTCTAGTCGTCCCCAGATTGGCGGCACTCTCGTGATGAATTGACGAGCAGCCCATTTGCGAAACGTATGGGCTGCCGTGCGGCGTTGGGAGCTGACGGATGTGTTAGTCCCAATGTCCTTCAATGTGTGGGTCGAGGGGCTTCGTTATGCCTTCCACTTCAACGGAATACTTATAGTATTTTTGCTTCTTCACTTCCGGATCATCATTCAGTTTCCCACTACAGACTGGTGCCCCATTAAAGCTAACTAATGGAAAGTCATTGACGAACGGATTCTCTATTCCCTTGTCAGGTGTCAGTTTGGGTCTTTCCTTTTCCTGAGCTTTCCGATTTACCAGCTCGGGATCGCGGTTAACATGCACCTTGAAATTGATAGCCTGGTCGCTGAACCAGAGGATTTGATCGTCATCCCTGGATCTAAGATGAATCCCTGCGTGATCGTATTCTGGTTCATGATGATAATCCTGTGCATTGACTCGCCCGCCCTCAAATCTATCAGCCCTGTTCCCGTCAATTAACTCCGTATTCTGTGCGGCTTTTCTCTGTTGGGCTTCTGTTTCGTCCTTCATCTCGTCATCCCACATGTGCATGTGTTGATTCACAAGCGGTGTTACGATCTCAGACCGGACCTCGCAGTTTTGCACGTAGATTCTAACCAACACGAATGGCGATGTTCTTAGAGTTCGAACAGCTTCACGGACTTCTTTAGTAACGCTCATTGTCTGTTTCCTTTCCGTTTGACACTTTCGATTTGCGCCTGAATCGTCGGGGTCTGGCGCAGGTTGTCCAGTTCTGGTTCCGCCTCGATTTCGGTAAGTGAATAACCTCCCGCGATGGCGCGTCCCAGGAAGCCGAGCGCCGTAGAACGTTCACCGAACTGGTCGTGAATGACTGCGGCGATCTCCTGGTAATGAGGGTCCTTGGGTCGTTCCTTGAGCGCAATTTGCAGATGCGAAAGTGCCTTGTCACGGTGGCCGACCATAGCGTGGTACCGTGCGACCATGATGTTCGTATCCGGATCGTTTGGATCCACTGCCAGTTGTTCGTTGGCGAGACCGATCGCCTTCAGATACAAGTTCGTGGCTTCAGCCCGTCTCTCGGGTATCCATGAGTACGCTCGCGCGAGATGGCCGACTGGCTTATACGTAGGATCCAATGCGACTGCATGTTCGAATGCTTCCGCCGCGCGAGTGAATTCACGCTGACCGAGATAAGCGACTCCAAGGTTGATATAAGCTGCCTTTTCCGGCTTCAATGCGATTGATCGGGTGCAGGATTCAACAGCATCGCTGTAACGTCCCATGAAGATATAAGCGCCGCAAAGGTAGGCGCGGGGAAGCGGATTATCTGGAACGAGATCGACGGCCTTTTGGTACAGCTTTACCGCGTCCTGATATTCGTGGCGAGAAAACATGTAGAAAGACGCAAGCCAGATGTGATTTCCCCAATAATCCGGCCTGACATCGATGGCTTTTTGATACGCGGCTTCCGCAACCTCCCAATTGCCCAGTCGTTCATAAACAGCCGCCATTTCGCGATAAGCTGCGTCATTAGCACCATTCAAGTCTATGGCGCGCTGGTAGGACTCGACCGCCACCGCAGAGTTGCCTCGAGTCTTTTGGATTCTGCCAAGACAACCGTGACCCGCTGCGAGGTTGCCGTCGATAGCAACTGCCTTTTCACACGCTTCCTGGGATCGATCCAGTAATCGTGGGTCCTTCGACGCAGCAATCGATTTCGTCAGATAAGCCTCGCCCAAGCCGGCATAGGCCAAGCCGAAATTAGAATCGGCAAGCAGTGCTTGCCGGAACGACTGAATTCCTTTATCGGCATCTTCCAGCCTGTGAGTGGCTAGATAGCCGATACCCTGAAGATAGAATTCATACGCAGAAGGCGTGTTCGTACCGCGACGCTTTAAAGAGTCTTGTTGCGCTGGAGAAAGCTCGATCTCCAAAGAAGCGAAGGCCGCATCAATGATCCGACTCTCCAGATTGACGGAATCGGATTGCGCGATTGTGAACGGAATCTCCCGCAATTGCTTCGGGTCTGTGGTGTCAGATAGCGTCAGACTAATGCGAAACCGGTCATGATCTTCGACGATGGATCCAGTCAAAGCCAGATTTGCTCCAAAAAATCGACCGGCTTCCGTCGCCGTTGCTATCTTGTGGACACGAACGTCTTCCGCCGGAACGACCTGGATCCGTGGCGACAGTTGGTTTAGCGCCGACGTCAATGAATACGTCAGTCCGGTCCAGTAGTATGGTGATCGGGTGTTTCCCGTGATGTGGAATGGCAACACAACAACGACTTTCTTTTCCGGAATGATCGGATACAGTCCGAGTCGTTTTTGAATCTCATCCCGGTAAAGCCAGACCGGCGGCAAGGCCACTACAATAACGACGAAGCCGATGGCCGCCGCTGTCATCCTCCAATGTTTAGTCAGTGCTTCTCGGAAACTGCCCACGAGATCTCTCAGCGCGTGTTGGGATCGCTGAGAAGTCTTCAATTGTTCCATCACGACATTAGCCGAAGCCTGACGTGCAGCCGGATCTTTCGCCAGCATCCGCATAACGATCGCGGCCAGAGCCTTATCGATCTCAGGACCAGCGAGGCTGGGCGGCATGTCGGAAACAATCCGAGCAGTGGTCGACATGGTGGTAGGACAGATGAACGGATTTCGCCCGCCCAGCATTTCGTAGAAAACCGTCCCCAGCGAAAACAGGTCGGCGCGCTCGTCGAAGCTCTGACTGAGGATCACCTCCGGCGCCATGTACGCTGGGGTTCCGGCGAGGGTCCATTTGGGATCAGCCGATTCCGTCGTGTCGTTCGAACTGTCGGAAGACAGGCGGCGGGCGACGCCAAAATCACAGATCTTCACTTGGCCGGCCGGGGTCAGCATGATGTTTTCAGGCTTGACGTCCAGGTGCACAATCCGTTTTTCATGCGCTGCAGCCAGGGCAGAGGCACACTGCAACGCGATAGGAAGGAATTCGCTGACCGAGAATGGCCGCTCCATTCTGTTCATCCGCGAACGTAATGTTTCACCCTCGACGTGCTCCATCACCACGAAAATGTCCTGACCCTCGTTGATAACGTCGTGCACTCGGGCGACATTGTCGTGTTTCAGGAGAACCGCTCGGCGGGCTTCTGCGAGGAAGCGCGACCGATAGCTGGGATCCCCCCGATATACAGGCAGCGGTCGCTTCAGTGCGAAAGGGGTTTTAAGGGTGACATGATCCGCAAGATACACTTCGGCCATTGCGCCACTGCCAATGCAGCGTCGAATGACATACCTGCCGCCGACGAGCGATCCGATGACATTCTCTGTGTCCTGCAACATCTCGGCAGCGGCGTCGACAACGATCGAATGGTCGAACCTGGCGGCATCGGCTTGATGATCGAGAAGTGATTCCACTTCCCGCACGATGTCGGGACGGTCGGCGTAGGTTTGCGACAGGAACTCCCTTCTGGCATTAGGCTGCGCTTTTGTGACTTCGCTGAATGCCTGCGCAACCTCCGTAAGGAATTCACGGTTCTTCGTCAATGCTCTGTACCTCCCGGGCAATCCAGACTTTCCCAAACTCCAGATCTCGATGAACCGTCGATGTCCCGATATTCAACGTGTCTGCAATCTCTTGTACTGTCAGCCCGCCAAAAAACCATAATTCGATCACCTGAGCCTTACGCGGATCGAGGTCCGCAAGGCGGTTCATCGCCTCATTCAGAGCGATAAAATCGATAGGTACGTCCGTAGAGACAGCGATCGCTTCCTCAAACGGAACCCGAATCGCTTCACGGCCTCTCTTTGTAGTGCGTTTTTTTCGCGCGTAATCTACCAGCAGGTGGCGCATTATTTGAGAAGCAGCCGCAAAAAAGTGTTTCCTGTCCTTCCAGGCAGGGTGACGCATATCCGCGAACTTCAAGTACGCCTCGTTCAAAAGTGCTGTGGGTTGAAGCGTATGACCAGGGGCTTCTCGCGACATGTGAAAGCGCGCTAGCTTTTTCAGTTCCCCATAAATAAGAGGAACCAACTTTTCCAGAGCGGCCGCATCCCCGTGGCTCAAATCAGTCAGCAGACGGGTAAGTTGGTCCTGCTCATCTCCCATCCCACGTCCTGACTTATTGCCCTGGTTGTCTTTGAAAATGTAAAGAAGTGGAGTCACGTTAACACAGGTTGTCTAAACTCTCCAGTTTTCCTCCGTAGCGGCTCGCCGGCATGGGGGCCACGGCCGAGTTTTTACGCTTGTTCAAGTGAGGGATGAAAAACAGCAACTTTGAGGAGGCCTCACATGAGGAAAACGATTCAGAAAGTGTTCATTGGTTTAACCATCATATTGACGTTCGCGCTTTCGGGCTTCGCCGCCGAACGCCTGACGGTGAATATTCCATTTGATTTTCGAGTCGGTGATACTTCGCTGTTGAGCGGGGCATACAACGTCGAGCTCATGAATGGAAGGATCTTGAAAATCACTTCTGCTGAGGGCCGCGGGTCTGTATTCGGTACGTCTATTCCGAGCAGCGGCAATAATTCAGAACAGAATATCCTCGTATTCCATCGTTATGGCGATGTGTACCTTCTGTCCGAGGTGATATGGGCAGGCGGTGACCAGAACCGAAAGCTCTTGCCACAACGGAGACCGATCGAATTGGCTGGGAATTCCCAAGGGGTTCGAGTTGTCAAATTGATCGGTCGTTAATGGCGTACCGAGTGACCGCCTCTCGTCGTTCGCCGGCGTCACCGCTGAACAAAACTCCAGGCAGATTCGAAAGTGTGTAGGCCAGCCGATCACCGTGACTTAAGCTGATCGGCGAGTAAAGCGTGTTTCGTCGAGTTCCCCTCCTCCTACGACGAGGGGGGATTTCGACAATACGGCGACTTACAGAGTGGTTGGCGGTCACAGACCGCCGCTACAGGACAATATGGGAAAGCGACTGACCATCGATGATATCTACGATCCCGAAAAGAAAATAGACTTCGACGGATTGCCTCAGCCCGATCTCTTCTGGTTCGACGACGAGTATTTTATCCAACGAAAGACGGACGCGAAGACTCAACACACGGATTGGTCTAAAGTCCACGCAACAAGCGGCGCAACCGAAGCGTTCTTCGATTCCGGCCGCATGGAAGCGGCTCTGAAACTCCAAGTCGGGATAACGGATATCGATGCAAAACGTCTCGCCCACCTGCCGAACTATGTATTCGATCCTGAAAAAACTGCGGTTCTTCTCAACCACGCCAACGATCTCTTTTATTACCAACTCAATTCGGATCGCGTTATTCGACTGACCACAACCGCCATTCCTGAAGTCGGTGAAGAATTCAGTCCGAACGGAAAAATGGTGAGTTTCACTCGCGACCATAACCTTTACGTTTTCGATATCGAGACCCAGCGGGAGTGGGCGCTGACCGTTGACGGCAACGAAAAGGTTCTCAACGGACGTCTCGATTGGGTCTATCAGGAAGAGATCTACGGGCGTGACAACTTCAAGGGGTACTGGTGGAGTCCCGATTCCAACAAACTGGCGTACCTGAGGATCGACGAATCACCTTTGAAGGAGTATCCCGTCGTCGATCATGTCCCCTATCGACCTGAGGTCGAGCATACGAACTACCCGCTTGCCGGTGATCCGAATCCGAAGGTGCGTTTGGGAGTTGTCAGCGCTCTGGGCGGCGAGACAAAATGGATGGATACCTTCCAGTACGAATCCATTGAATTCCTCATCGTCCGTGTTGGCTGGACGCCCGACAGCGCCCGGGTTGTTTACCAGGTCCAGGACAGGGAGCAGCGTTGGCTCGACTTGAACGTCGAGGACAAGACATTGTTTCGGGAACAGCGCGAAACCTGGGTCAGCGTTACAGATGAACCGAAGTGGCTGAAGGACGGCAGCTTCCTGTGGTTAAGTGAGCGCACAGGCTGGAAGCACATCTATCATTACGATGCCGTCGGCAAACTCGTGCGGCACATCACCGAAGGCCATTGGGAAGTTCGAACACTCCTGGGCGTTGACGAAGCCAATAACGTGGCGTACTTCACCGGTACGAAAGACAGCCACCTTGCCACTAACACCTATCGCGTGCGGCTTGACGGGACTCCACTCGAACGGCTCACGAATACCGAAGGCGCCCATCGCTCGATTCTGAGTCCCAGGTTCACGCGCTTTGTCGACTACAGGTCCCGCGTGACGACGCCCACTCAAATCGTCATGCACAACCCGGACGGTCGGGAACTCCGAGTCATTGACGATAACAAGCGTGACGTGCTGAACGAATATGACTTCGGTAAGACAGAGTTCCGTCAGGTTCGTACAAGCGACGGCTTTCAGATGGACGCGCTGCTCATTCGTCCGCCCGATTTCGATCCATCGCGCAAGTATCCCGTGATGGCTTATGCGTATTCAGGGCCACACAATCCGCAGGTCGCGGACGCCTGGGGAGGCGAAAAGTACCTGTGGCATCAAATGCTGGCGCAAATGGGATACGTCGTTTGGATTTGCGATAACCGGACGGCGAGTGGAAAAGGCGCTGAGTCCGCCTGGCCGGCGTACCGGCGTCTGGGTGAATTGGAACTAAGCGATCTTGAAGACGGTGTAACCTGGCTCAAGGCGCAACCTTACGTGGACCCGAATCGCATCGGCCTGTGGGGCTGGAGTTACGGTGGGTTCATGACTTCTTACGCGCTCACTCACAGCAAAACCTTCAAGATCGGAATTATCGGCGCGCCGGTTACGGATTGGCGGAACTACGACTCGATTTACACCGAACGTTATATGGCGACGCCGCAGAACAACCCCGAGGGTTACGAAAAGAGCTCCGTTGTGAAAGCTGCGGCGAATCTTCACGGCAAAGTCCTGCTGATCCACGGCGCAGCGGACGACAATGTTCATTTACAGAACACCATTCAACTCGCGTACGAACTGCAGAAGGCAGGGAAGCAGTTCGAATTAATGATCTACCCGCGCTCTCGTCACGCGGTGACCGACCCGCTGTTACTCAAACACATGCGGACCCTGATGACCGACTTCATCGTAAGGAATCTCTAGATCAGGATCCACGCGGCAGGCGAGCGCAAAGCAAAAGGGGAAAGGTCGGGTTCAACCCAACCCTCGCGAGCGGCAGGGCTGAACAACA